>Ga0209271_10000962_pt1 | contig 10024 bp, 7 predicted proteins | sample tdAd002_FD_187123 | JGI IMG/M metagenome (GOLD analysis project Ga0209271, IMG submission 187123) | Marine sediment microbial communities from the Atlantic coast under amendment with organic carbon and nitrate - tdAd00.2 (SPAdes)... | ecosystem: Environmental > Aquatic > Marine > Coastal >... | reverse complement strand
TCATCGAGGCGAGGGTGGTCGACTTGCCGGAACCCGTCGGCCCAGTGACCAACACCAAACCGCGCGGCCTCGTGCACAGCTCTTCGACGACCGGCGGCATGCCGAGATCGGACAGAGGTCGAATCTCGAAAGGGATTGCGCGAAACGCACCGGTGACGGCGCCGCGCTGCAGGAAGACGTTCGCTCGGAAGCGCGACAGTGACTTGACGCCGAACGAGAAGTCGATCTCGTGACCTTTTTCGAAGCGCAAACGCTGATCGTCCGTCATGACCTCGTAGCAAAGCGCTTTGCTTTCCCGCGGCTTGAGAGGCGGCGTTCGGAGCGGCACCAGCGAGCCATCGATACGTAGTTGCGGCGGCGAGCCGGTCGTGATGTGCAAATCCGAAGCGCCTCGCTCGACCATGAGCCGAAGCAACTGTCGAAGGGTGAGTCTCGGTGCCTCCTGAGGTGCCGCCATGCGCTAAGCATATCAGAGCGTCAGGGGATATGCCCTAAACGCTACGTCGCGCCCAAGGGCCGCGCCGCAACCAGTCCTGTCGGCGGTACTGCGACCCAATGATCTTCGCGACCGACGTCGCGGCAAGAAAAGATCCCTCGAAACCGAGGCCGGGCGCTACTTGCTCATTGCAGAGAAACACTCCCCGTACGGGGGTGCGTGTGGGCAAGGCACATACGCCGAGCGCGCGTCGCGTCGGATACTCGTGGACCGCCTTCATCGTGTACGGACCTCGCGTCCAAGGGTCACTGCACGGGACCTCGGCATCTCCGAGGAGCGCACGCGGAGGTAAGCCATCGTGGGGGCTGTCGACCCAGATTGCGTGGTCGTCGAAGAACGGAACCACGCTACGGATTGCGTCCAAGGCTTCCTCGCGGACGAAGCGCAGCGGTGACGAGCCGGTGTCGATGAGATGTTCCTCGACGAGGCGGTTTGCGGTGAGCAGGACTCGGTCTTCATCGACGTCGCGACGGCTCAGTAGGAATGCCTTGTCAGGGTTGGTTGCACTCGTGCACAGCAACGCCAGAGGCTCGAGTGCCTTCGGAACGCCCCGTTTGTCGACGAGAACATGCACGGAGCAGCGATACGCGCGAGAACGAGGCTCGCCCACACGCTCGAACATCGATGTCATCGGCGCGCGTTCGGGCAACAGCTGAGAGAGCTCGCTGATCGGCGTCCCATGCGCGATTTGGGAGCAACCGATCTCCTCGTCGGTTCGCGCAAGTCGAATCGTGTGACCGTGCCGGCCCGCGTGTCGAATCAACTCTGCGTGGTCGCGCGGCCTGACGTCACTACCCCAAGAACGAATGCGTGCAAAGAGAGCCTCGCGGAACCAAGTCCACCCACCTGAGAGCTCGGTCACGCCACAAAGAACGTGGCCGTGTAGTCGAGCGCGGGTGGCGTCCGAATGCTGTGCGGGGAGCAACCCCGAGAGATGGGGAAGGACCGATTCGAACGCGGTGCGCAGTGGATGGCGCACCGCGAGTTGATTCCACGACGTCCAACCTTGTCCCTGCCGGTCGTAGCGTTGACCCGTCGTCGTCAGCGAGAACTGCTGGCGTTCGAGAAACGTCTCCGGAGGCCAAACCAGCCCACGGCCGACCACCACGTCGAGCTCGCTTCGAACCTCACCGAGCGTCCGAGTGATGTCCGCGGCCTGACGTCTCACATTCGGGAGCTCCCGCGCGAGCTCCGCCAGCCACCTGTCGGTAGCGGGATAGACGTTGATCCGGTGTTCCGGAAGCAGTAGCTGAAGGACGTCGGGCCGATCCACCATGCGTTGGCGAACGTCCTGTCTGAGCGCGAGCTCGTCCAACGTGCTCTGGACGATGGGGCTCTGCGCTCCGGTGATCGTCAATCCGTGCGGCTCCACCTCGACGTCTGCGACGGTGTACGAGGAATTGGGCACCCCCTGGCCGAGCACGAGGACCCGAAGGCCGTCGCGCGCCAGGAGCGCGGCACAAAGGAGCGGCTCGAGGTTTGTGCCCAGGACGACCACGTCGTAGAAGCTGGTGGGCACGGGCTAGGCGTCCGGCACGGTCAGCGATTGAGCTTCGTCCGCGACGGGCGTGCTCACGCTGAGTGGGTCGAGTGCGATCGCGCCAATCGCGATTTGGTGTATCACCCGTGGCAAGAGTCGATGCTCTTGAACCTGGATTCGGGCGTGAAGGGTATCCGCCGTGTCGTTGGCGAGGACTGGGACCGCCGCCTGCGCGAGGATCGGACCGGTGTCGACGCCCGCGTCTACGATGTGCACCGTGCATCCGCTGATGCGTACGCCGCCGTCGAGCGCATCTTGCGGGCCGTTATGCCCGGCAAATGAAGGGAGTAGGGCGGGGTGCACGTTGATGATCCGTCCTCGGAACCGTTCGAGCAGCGGCGGGCCCAAGATCCGCATGAAGCCGGCCAAGACGATCAGATCCGGCTTCAGTGCAGCCACCGCCTCGGCAAGCGATTCGTTCCAGGCATCGCGGTCATCGCCCTTGCGGAGCGAAACTATCCGCGTGGGGATTCCTCGCTCCTGCGCGAACCCGAGCGCGGCAGCCTTCTTCCGATCCGAAACGACGCCGACGATGTTCGCATCGCACGTCCCGGCATCGATCGCATTGCAGATCGCTCTCAAGTTCGAGCCGCGACCAGAAACGAGAACCACTACGTCCATGAGGAGCTCTACGCAGAGAACGAAACACCTTCACGATCGACGACCTCGCCCATGACAAAGGCGCGTTCGCCACTCGAGTCGAGCGCGTCGACCAGAGCTGCGGTGCGAGCGGGGTCCACGACTATCGTGAAGCCGACGCCCATGTTGAACGTACGACGCATCTCCGCGTCGGCGACCCCGCCTCGCTTCTGGATCAGAGCGAAGAGGGGATCGGGTGTCCACGAGCCCGGATCGATTGCAACCCCGAGACCCTCCGGGATGACCCTGGGGAGGTTTTCGGGCAGGCCGCCGCCTGTGATGTGACACATCGCGTGCGCGTCGTGCGCGAGGGCGACTGTTGCCGCCTTCGCGTAGATTCTCGTGGGGCGAAGTAGTGCGTCGCCGAGAGTCCCTCGCGACTCGAACGGATCGTTTAGCGAGAGCGGCGCGTCGCCGCCAAAAAGAGCACGCCTAGCCAAGGAGAAGCCGTTCGAGTGCAATCCCGACGACGCGATTCCGACCAATTTGTCACCCAGGCGGACCGCCTTGCCATCGATGACGCGCTTGCGGCTGACGACGCCCACCGCGAAGCCGGCCAGGTCGTATTCGCCCGAAGCATAGAAGCCTGGTAGCTCCGCGGTCTCGCCTCCGAGAAGCGCGCACTCTGCCTGGCGACATCCTTCGGCAATGCCTTTCACGACGGCCTCGCCTTGATCGACATCGAGCTTCGACGTCGCGAAGTAGTCCAGGAAAAACAAAGGCCGTGCGCCCACCGTGATGATGTCGTTGACGCACATCGCGACGAGGTCGATGCCGATGGTGTCGTGGCGCCCAAGCTCGAAGGCTAGCTTCAGCTTGGTGCCAACGCCGTCGGTTCCGGAGACGAGCACCGGGTCCTCGATGTCGCTCGGCAGCGAACAGAGGCCAGCGAAGCCGCCAAGCGATCCGAGGACGTGCTCGGATCGAGTCGATTGTGCGAGCGGTTTGATCCGTTCGACGAGTTGCTCGCCGGCTTCGATGTCGACGCCGGCATCGCGATAGGTCAGGCCCGCCATGCCGCGGAAGCTAGGCGATCGGTTGGGGCGGGTCAACGAGCGGCGCTTCGTTGACGGTCGAGGGCTCGTCGCGTAAACACGCGTGCATTCAGGGCCAGACGAACACATCGAAACTCTGTCTGCTCGGGTTGCTGCTGGCCGCCGCGGGCTGCCAGGGTGACTCGTCCCCGAAGCCCGACCGGGCTCTCCCCGAGCCGCTCCCCGAGCTTCCCGAGCTTCCCGAGCGGCCCAGGGCGGACCGTGGCAAAGCTCGACTGGTGCGCATCGACGTGTACGGCGCTGCAGCCGAGGATACGGCCGGGGCTCGGGTGGTCCTTCTCTTCGAAGGGGCGCCCTTGTTTCAGCAGAAGCAGCTTCCGGCCGAGGGCATCTTGCCGGCACGAATTGCGATCGAGCTCGAAGATGTCGAGTGGGGCGACACTGTGCCCGTTTCCCAGTCGGTCGAACGGGGTGGGCTGCAGCGCGTGCGGCTCGCCACCCCCAATCCCCGAGTCGTGCTGGACCTGCAACCGGGGGCGACAGGGCGACTCTTCTATCTCACGGACCCTTATCGAATTGTCGTCGATGTCAGCGCTGTCAGTCGCTCCGGCCCGAAGCGACGGCCGCTCGTCGTGCTGGACCCTGGGCACGGCGGTCGTGAGCCGGGCGCGGCCAACGACCAATACGGGCTCGTCGAGTCGCAGGTGGCGCTCGACTTGGCCGAGCTGACCGCGAGTCGACTCAGCGCGATCATGCCCCGCGTTCGTGTCTTGCTCACACGATCGACTGACGTCGATCTGTCGCTCGAAGAACGGTGCGCGCTCGCCAACGCCATGGAGGCGGACGCATTTGTCTCGATCCACTTGAACGCGAGCCACGAGCCAGTCCGCAAAGGCGGCGTCACGACCTTCGTGCTCGACACGACGAACAACCGGCAGGCGCTTCGACTCGCCGCGCGAGAGAACGGAACTCGGGTAGCGGAGGTGACCGGAATCCAAGGCCTGCTTGCAAAACACCATCGGCGGACCCAAGCCGAAGGTTCGCTGACCTTGGCCGGCAAGATTCAGCGACATACCCTGAAGCGCGGCCGCTCGGTTCTCCCAAAGCTCGCGGATCGCGGTGTGCGGCGGGCCATGTTCTACGTCTTGGTGGGCGCTCGGATGCCATCGGTGTTGGTCGAGGCCTCTTTTGTGACATACGAGCCCGAAGCGCGCGCGCTGACCCGTCACAAATATCGTCGGGCACTTGCCGACGGCATCGCCTCGGGCATCGCTTCGTACCTGTTGGCCCGATAGGCTGATAGGTTGCCCGGTCCCGGACAGACGGTCATACTCGCTGATCGTTGTCGGATGGATCCAGTCCGGTCGTCGATCTTGGTGGCCTCGCACCTTCGCTCGGCAAGACCTGTAGCAGGTACCTCGGCGGATACCGCCGAGCGTTCGAGGACGCGGTGCGCCGTGGAGACCCGGGCGTCGACACGGCACATGCGCACGCGCGCGCCCTCGATGGTCTGCTCAGCGCCCTGTACTGCGCTGCGGACGCCGCCAGTCGTGCGCTCGGGCGAGAACCCCGTGGGCGTGTCGCGCTTGCTGCGGTGGGCGGCTACGGCCGCTTGACCCTCGGCCTGAACAGCGACGTGGACGTCGTGTTCCTCTGTGACGACTCTGATGACCCCTTCGTCGGTGCGTTGGCCGAGGGGCTGCTCTATCCATTGTGGGATCTCGGGGTAGACATCGGGCATGCTGTTCGAAGCATCGACGAGATGCTGAGCCTGGCTTGCGAGGACATCCGTACCACCACGACGCTGATCGACTTCCGGCGAATCGCCGGCAGCGGCGCACTGCTCGATGACCTCGAACGCGGCGCGCGCGAGCAGGTCTTCGAGCCGTACCTGGTCGACTTCCTGGGTGCACTCGAGCACGACACCGAGACGCGCCACCGTCGCTTCGGAGGCAGTCTTTATCTTCTCGAGCCCGACGTAAAGCAGGGTCGCGGCGGCTTGAGAGATTTGGATGTGGCCGAATGGGCCGCACGGGCTCGCTGGGGAGCTCGTGATGAGCAGGACTACGTCCGAACCGGGGCACTTCTGGCGCGTGAGGTCCGAGAGCTCGAAGATGCCCGCGAGATGCTCTGGCGCGTCCGCAATCTTCTGCACCTGCGCGCCGGGCGTCAACAGGACCGGCTGACGTTCGGGGATCAGGAAGATATCGCGCAGGAGCTTGGTTTCGTGGATGGCGTGACCCTCGGCGTCGAGCAGTTCATGCAGGCCTATTACAGGCACGCCCGTATCGTAGCGCTCACCGCGGAGCGAATGCTCGACCGGGCACGCCCGCGCAACCGCGCGCGTGCAACCACCTTCCGAAAGCTCGCGCACGGGATCATTCTGGCGGACGGCAACATCAGGCTGGAGAATCCTCAACGGCTCGACGGCGACCCAGCGCTCGCGTTCCGGTTCTATCGTCAAGCGTTGCGCCACCAGAAGCGGCCGGATCATTCGGCATTGGATGCCATCGCCCGGATTGCGCCCGACAAACGGTGGCGGCTTCGATTGCAGGACTCCGAGGAGGCCACTCAGCTCTTCTTGGGGCTGCTCAAGAACGTCGACGAGTCTCCATTCCGAAGCGGATCGACGATCGCCGAGTTGCACGAGGTGGGGCTGGTTTCCGCGATGCTTCCCGAGTTCGAGCCACTGGTCGGTCGCGTTTATCACGACGTATTTCACGTCTACACCGCTGACATTCATGCCATCAAAGCGCTCGAGCTGCTGCATGCGCTTACCCGAGGCGAGAGCCAGGGCCGCGCCCTGTCCGCTCGCCTTGCGGCAGAGGCCCCGCGGCGCCTTCCCTTATTCTTGGCAGTCCTGTTGCATTCGCTCGGGCGGACCCGCGGGCGCAACCAAGAGGCAGCGGGCGCCCGTCTAGCGGAGAGTGTGACGCTTCGCCTTGGCCTCAGTGCCGTCGATGCGCAGCACGTCGCGTGGCTCGTTCGCGAGCACAGGTCTCTCTATCTGTGGGCAACGCAGCGTGACATCCATGATCCTCAGAGCCTGAACGAAGTCGTCAAACTGGTGGGCACCCCAGAACGGCTTCGCGACTTGTTCTTATGCACCGTCACGATCATCTCGACCGTCAATCCAAAGGCCATGACATCGTGGAAGGCTCGTGCCCTCGAGGACCTCTACCTTGCGACCCTCGCCCAGCTCGAGTCGGGTAGCGTTCCGGCGCAGACCGAGAACCGCGTTTTGGAAGTGAAGCTGCAGGCCGTCGTTGGCTTTGCCGGAGATGCCGGCCAAGAAGAGCTCCAAAGCTTCATCGACGAGATGCCCGAGCGGTATTTTCTCGCCAATCCAGTCGACGCCGTGCGTCATCACGCCCGAATCTCGCGTGACCGTGCCGAGGGGCTCGCAACCGTGCGGGTCGGCCCCGGTCCAAGCGAGGATGTCGAAGAAGTCGTGGTCGTATCGACGGATCGATCGGGCCTCCTTGCTGACCTCACCGCGGTGTTCGCGGCGCACGATCTCTCGATCCTCACGGCGCAGCTCTACACGCGCCGGCGCAAGTCGGGAGACGAAGTATTCGACGTGTTTTGGGTCAAGGTGGGAGACAACACCCCGATGCCGGCCCGGCTCGCCGCAGCGCTCCAAGAAGACATCGAGCAGCGTGTCACCAATCGCGTTTCGGCCCAGGACTTGATCGCTCGGCAGAGCACGCCACCCCCATGGTCCGTGCGCCCTGGGCCTGATGTTCCCACGCATATCAGCGTGGATAACAAGGCGTCGTCGCGATACACCATCGTTGACGTATTCACTCGAGACCGCATTGGCCTCCTGCATGAAATTGCGCGCACTCTTCATCAGCTAGATCTGACCATTGCCTTGTCTAAGGTGAACACGGAGGGGCAGAGCGTGGCGGACGTGTTCTACATCGCAGACGCCGACGGGAATAAGGTGCAAGACCCCGATCGCCTGAAGCGTCTACAGCGAGTTCTCTACGATCGCATCCTCGCTCTCCATGCTCGCGCCGAGGACCCGTGAAGGCCCGACCCGGTTTCTTTCGTTGGTGGCCAGCATTCATCGTGCCCCTGAGCGCGCTCTCGGCCGGTTGCGGCTCCACCCAGAGCCCTCCGGCCAGCCCCCCAGCGGTCGAAGCCGTGAGTCGGCCGGCAGCGAGCCCGGATGTGCTTCGGGGAGAGCGTCTGCTGACCGAGGGCAAAGTCGGAGAAGCCAAGCGGGTCTTCGAACAGGCGCTCGATGATGACCCGAACGATCCGCGCGCGTGGCTCGACCTCGGACTGGTGCACGAGGCGAAGGGAGACTTCGCGTCCGCCGAAAAGGCCTATCGCCGCGCCACCGGGCTCGACCGCAATTTTGCCGAAGCCTTCAACAACCTCGGTGTGCTCTTGCGCGAGGGAGGCAAGCTCGCCGAAGCGACCACTATGCTCGAGCGCGCGGTCGCGTTGGACCCGCAGCTCTCTGCCGCCCGATTCAATCTGGGTCTCGCGTACGAAGAGCAGGGAAAGCTCGCTGAGGCTGAGCGGGAGTACCTCGCAACGATCGATCGGCTCCCAAATGACCCCGTTCCCCGGATCAACCTCGCGATGATGCTTCTCGACATGGAGCGGCCCGAGGACGCCGCCGTGCAGCTACGCGCCGCTCGTCCGATGGTGCGGGGCGACGTTTTGCTCGCCATTGTGGTAGGCGAGGGTTTCCGGCGCTCTGGTTTTCCGGAGGAAGCAGTCGCCTTGTTACGCACCACGTTGGGCCAGGCGCCGGATCCGCCACCCACGGAGCTTCTCGCGGAGCTTGCGCTGGCTTACTACGCCACCGGGGATCTCGACGGCGCAGAGTCGACCATGCGTCGCGCCGTCGGGCAAGACGAGCTCGACCCAGGACTTCAGTATGCGTACGGCTCGATCCTCGCGAAACAAGGCCAGCTCGGCAAGGCTCGGGCACACTTGAGGCGCGCCGCCAAGCTCGATCCCGACGGGCCGTACGCCGATCGCGCGCGCGCACGACTCGAAGCGCTCAAGAACTAGCCGGCTGAAAGTCCAAGCCGACCAGGAATACTTCGTAGCTCTCGTCTCGAGTGGCTTTCGGACGGATGATCCGCACTTTGGCGAAGAGCTCGCGAACGGCGCCGCGTGCGTCTTCGAACTCGGCGCCCTGGAAGATCTTCGCCACGAAGGTGCCGCCCGGTTTGAGCACCGACTTCGCGAGCTCTAAAGCGCGCATGACGAGCTCGTAGCTTCGGTACTGATCCGCATGGCGCTGCCCGCTCGTCTTCGGTGCCATGTCGCTGATGACCAGGTCGAACGGCCCGCCCAGGGTCTCAGGATCGACTTGGAATGCGTCGAGCGTGAGAATCTGTGCCTGGGGCGGGAGCGCGACTCCGGGATCATGGAGATCGATTCCGAGCACCTGGCCGTTCGGCCCGACTTGCTCTGCTGCGTAGAGCGTCCAGGAGCCGGGGCTCGCTCCGAGATCGAGAACGCGCTGGCCCTTCTTGAACAGGCCAACGCGTCGGTCGATTTCCTGAAGCTTGTACACCGAGCGAGCAGGATAGCCTTCGCGCCGCGCGCGGCGTCCGTGGTGATCCTGCGTGCGGCGGCGGGGCAGTTAGCCCTCTTCGGTGGCTTCCGGCGCTGCCTCGGCGGCCTCTTCTTTGGCCGGAGGTTCAGGGAGCGGCATCGTCGCCTTCTTGATCGAGCCCTTCACGGTGACGAAGCCGTTGCGCGAGCCCGGAACGCCACCGTCCACGAGGACGATGTTCTCCTCGGACAGCACCTTGACGATGCGAAGGTTGAGGATCGTGGACCTCTTGTTGCCATGCTGGCCCGGCATCTTCGTACCGCGATGCGTACGACCGGGGGTCATGTTCATACCGATCGAGCCGCCGCCACGCTTGGATTCGTGCGTGCCGTGACCAACCGTACCTGCGCCTGCGAAGTTGTGACGTTTCATGACGCCGGTGAAGCCGCGACCCTTGCTCGTGCCGGACACATCCACAAACTGTCCGTCCCGGAAGATGTCAGACACGCCGAGAGTCTGCCCGACCTGGAATCGCTCCAGGAGCGACTCGTCGATGCGGAACTCGCGAACCAATCGCGGCGCCTCGACGCTGGCCTTCTTGAAGTTGCCAGCCTCGGGCTTGCTCACCAGCTTCTCGCGGCGGCTGCCAAAGCCGAGCTGAAGGGCGGCGTAGCCGTCTTTGTCCGGGGTGCGCTTCCCCACCACGACGCAGGGTCCTGCCTTGATTACAGTGACGCGTCGCACCTCCCCGTCGTCGAGGAAGATTTGGGTATTGCCAAGCTTGGTGCCGATGAGGCCGGGATTCGTATTCACAGGTCTTCTCCCCG
>Ga0209271_10000961_pt1 | contig 10027 bp, 9 predicted proteins | sample tdAd002_FD_187123 | JGI IMG/M metagenome (GOLD analysis project Ga0209271, IMG submission 187123) | Marine sediment microbial communities from the Atlantic coast under amendment with organic carbon and nitrate - tdAd00.2 (SPAdes)... | ecosystem: Environmental > Aquatic > Marine > Coastal >... | reverse complement strand
ACATTTTCGTATCCGTTCATGGTTGGGTATTGCAGAATCATATAAAGAGTTGGGACTTTTTTATGAAACTGAACAAACTCTGCGCTCCGCTCTTGCTAACGAGGAGAATCGGATTCCTATGCTAGAGGCCCTGTTTCAGCTTTCCCTTGTTAAAGGGGATATGGCGCAGGGTGAAATATGGCTGCAGGCAATCAATCATGAAATGGATAGATTGCACCCAGATGTTACTCCACAAGATGATTTTGTCTGGAAAAGACAAATTTTTCGGGTAGAGATGCTGAATGCTACAGGTGATTACGAGCAGGCTGTTGTGCTGAGCAGGAAGGCTCAATTTTCTCTCGAAAAAAGGGGGGAAGGAGTTAATGGCCCAAAAGGTTTTTTCTCCAATGGATCATCTGAATTTATTGTACTCAAGCATATGGCTGTAAATCTTATGCATGCCGGTGAATATACAGAGGCGGGGAAAATAATACGTGATCTGCGAGATAATTATGGGATGGAACCGGAACCCTATGTTTTGCTGGAGCAGGTTTATCGAGCTGCCGGAAAATATTCTAAAGCAGAAAAGGCGGCTGCTGAAACGAAGGCTTTTGCCGAAAAAGACTTCGGCAGGCAACTGGCCCTGGCAAAACTGTACAGGGAGTATGATTTCCTTTCAAGATATCTTGAATTTTCTAAAACTGCAGCAGAAAGAAAACCCAACTCTCTGGCGGCACAACGTCAGGTTGTAGAGGCAATAATTATTAACGGTGAATATCTTGCAGCCCGCGATTCACTTGGCCTGCTGCAGAGAAGTTATCCTGATAATTCATGGCTTCTTTCACGAAGGGTCGAACTCCTGGCCAAGACTGGCAATTTCCAGGAGGCACTTGCTGTAGGGGATGTGATACTTTCGGACGATCCTGCTCGCACGGATGTTGTACTGCTGAAAGCACGTATCTTATGGGAAATGAACCGCTGGAAGGATTCGGTCACGCTTTATGAGTCAGTAGTACATCCTTCGGTTGAAGAGACTCTCGAAAGAAAAATACAGGACGCGACTTTAACCGTAGCACCAGGCCTATCATCTAGTTCCTGGTGGGAAATTGCGACTTTCTCGAAGGAGATACCGCTTAGTCTTCCTGAGGTTATAATGTCGCCACTGCATGTTGTAGATTTTTCAGAAAACAGCCAGGCTGTGAATTCTATGGCTGCCTCATATTATGCTTTGTATTGCTGGCAGAAAAGGTTCAACAAAGAGTTATCTGTCAGGCGCTCGGTTATGCGGAGGGAATACTATCATGCTGCAAATATGCTTGAGGATCTAATTGAGGAGTATGGCAGCGATGATTTTTTAGCCTTTGATCTGGCTGGGTTGTACAGCAAGCTTGATAGACTTGGAGATGAGGCGATTCTGTATCAGGAACTCGAGACACGGAATGCAAACTTTCCGGGGTTGGCAGATGCTGTTCAGAGAAACGATCTGAAGCTTCGCCCCCAGGCCTTTCTAGCCTATACCATTCAAGAAGATGATGGCTGGGACGGATATGTAGCTGTTAAACAGAAAATTTTGGAAGGAGGAGGATGGTATTTTCAATCCATCAACCAGAAGTGGAGCCTGGACCTTGCCAGGATTGATTATGAATCAACGGATGATGATCAGTCCGTGTGGGCCTGGCGTACGATGCTGACGTATGATGCAAAGATATCTCAGGCACTGAGCCTATCCCTTGCAGGTGGCTTTGAAGATATTGGAAGCGGATATAGTACCACTCCTCTCTTTTATGGTGTTATTACCGGGAAAATTGCTGATGAGATGCGGGCTGTTTTTTCTGTAAAGCAGGATGTTACAGCTGATACTATAGCCAGCCTTAAGAGAAATATTAAAAGGCGGGACTATAAGATAGAATTTTTGTTTGATTTTTTCCCCAGAATAGTTCTTGGTGGTTATTATGATTTTATAGACTATTCAGATTCCAACTGGACAAAAAACTCTACTTTTTGGGCATCCTATATTTTCCTGCCAGAGCCCACCTTGGTAAAAATCAGTTATAATTATGACTTTTATGACTCCAAGGAAGGGCAAAAGCCCGGGCTGCCTGCAGGTGATGGGTTTGCTCCTGATGACCATCCCTACTGGTCTCCTCAGGATTACTGGATTACAAGGTTTTCTTTTTATTTTAAACATCAATTATCCAATGATGCCCTTGCAAGAGGAATTCCCAGTTATTATACAATAGAATATTCTCTAGGATATGATTCTGATGATAATGATCTTCATGAGTTTAAAGGAAGTCTCAATTTCGAGATAGCAAAGAATTATACCCTTGCCGCTTCGTATGGATATGTTGATCTGGATGTTTATCAACACAACAAAATATTTTTGTCTGTTATGTATAGATGGTAAGCAAGTTTAAAAAAGGAAAATAATATGATTGAGAGAATGCCCGTATCAAGAACGGGTTTTGATAGACTTAGAAAGGAATTGGAGAATTTGGAACGCCGGGAGCGGCATGATGTGATCAAGGCTATTGAGGTAGCCCGTGAACATGGAGATTTAAAGGAAAATGCTGAATACCATGCGGCCAAAGAGCGCCAGGGGCATGTAGAGGGCAGGATACTCGAGTTGAAGGATAAACTGAGCCGTGCCGAGGTTATCGACTGTTCTGAAGTGAATTGCTCCAGAGCGGTATTTGGCACAGTTGTTACCATGCTGGACCTGGATGAAGACGTTGAAGTTACGTATCAGCTATTGGGCCCTGAAGAGTCTGATGTGGAAAAAGGGGTCATTTCAATACGGTCGCCGCTCGGAAGAGCTATTCTCGGCAAAGAGATAGGCGATGAAGCGAAAGTTGTTACACCAGGTGGAATTCGTGAGTTTGAAATAATGAATATTACTGCACCGGCAAATGATTAGTCGTGGAAATATGTTCTTCTGAGATACTTCTGATTACAGTTTGAGAATTTTCTATATAAGGGGCTATGCCGACGCGAAATGCAGGCATACTGCGGATGTTTTGGAAAGCGGTAATTTTATCTGGAATTAATACCGATAAGAAACATATTACTGATCTGTTTCGCGGTATCTTCGATATCATAGGGAGGCTTGGGAGATAAAACCCAGAGTCTCGTCATTTCATCGAGAGCGCCGAAAAAAGCTCTTTTGGCTATTCCGGGTTTTACATCCTCTCGGAAAATGCCTTTTTCCTGGCCCTGGCGGATGATGTTCGAGATAATATCAACATATTCGCTGAAGATGGTTTTGCGATACTCTTTAATCAACTTGTGACTTTGCCGCAGTTCCATCTGTATGATTTCAGCAAGACTCTTATTTTCTTTGGCCATTGAAAGATGCTTAAGAGCGAAAATCTCTATTTTCTTTTGAGGGGTTTCTTCCTGATCAACAAGTTTTTTTGTTTGAGCAATAAACTTCCCGATTTCTTCGTCAAAAACAGATATGAGAATGTCAAACTTGTTGTTGAAATAAAGATAAATTGTGCCGTCAGCCACTTTAGCCGCTTTGGCAATATCAGATATTCTGGCACTGAAAAAGCCTTTTTTGGCAAAAACTTTGACTGCCGCGCGGATTATTTTTTCGTGTTTATCTGAACTTTTCATCAATGATTACAACACAAAACAAATTAATAAAGATGGTACTGTAAAGGCATGACCAGATGAATGCTTATTCATTTAGCGGGACTATGATAGAAATATAACTAATGGATGTCAAGGCAAAAATTGTAATTTTTTATATTTATAATTGATTGCTCATTCACAATATCTTGACAAAATTTGAAGCATAAAGGTAGTTTGATGCGTAAATACAGATGTGTATCAGCAATCTTAACCTTTTTTGTCACATAGAAAGAAATCCTTGTGCTACATTGTGGTTGTTCGTTGTTTTGTTTCATGTATTGGTTTTGAGCAAAACCATTAAATGTCATTTCAGGCAATTTAAGATATGGGATTAGGTGTTTTTATTTTTGGAATTAAAAGATTTGAAAGGAGATTTGTCCTATGAAAGTATTGGTTATCGGTTCTGGCGGCAGGGAACATTCTTTAGTTTGGAAGCTGAATCAGAGTCCGCGTGTATCGAAAATTTACTGCGCCCCCGGAAATGCAGGGATTAGTAAGTTGGCTGATTGTGTTCCTGTCAGTTCAGAAGACGTAAAAGGTCTGCTTGAATTTGCTCTAAAACAAAAAATCGATCTTACCCTCGTAGGGCCTGAAGTCTCATTAACCCTGGGGGTTGTCGATGCCTTTGAAAAAAAGGGTTTGCGGATATTCGGGCCGTCAAAAAAGGCGGCAATACTTGAGGGCAGTAAAGTTTTCACCAAAAAGTTTATGCAGGATTATAATATTCCGACTGCCGGGTTTGCCGTTTTTCGTAAACGTGAAAGGGCGATTGAACATGTCGAGCGTATCGGAGCCCCGGTGGTTATTAAAGCTGATGGACTGGCGGCTGGCAAAGGCGTGATTGTTGCACAAACAGTGAAAGAGGCCGTTGATGCCATTGATCTGATCATGAAGGATAAGGCATTCGGTGCAGCCGGCAACAGGGTGGTCGTTGAGGATTTTATGACAGGAGAAGAGGCTTCTTTCCTCGCATTTACCGACGGCAAAACGGTCCTGCCCTTGCCTACTTCCCAGGATCATAAGCCAATATTTGATGATGACAGGGGGCCAAATACCGGCGGTATGGGGGCTTATTCTCCAGCACCGGTAGTTACACCTGCACTGGAAAAGCAGGTCATGAATAAAATTATGCTGCCGACAGTAAAAGGGATGGCAAAAGAGGGACGTCATTATAAAGGCGTTCTGTATGCAGGCCTGATGATAAAGGACGGTAAGGCCAAGGTTGTCGAATTCAACTGCCGCTTTGGCGACCCGGAGGCCCAACCTCTTCTTATGCGATTGAAGACCGACCTTGTTGATATAATTGAGGCAGTTTTAGACAGCCGTCTCAATAAAATAACCATGGATATAGATCCGAGACCCACCGTGTGTGTTGTAATGTCGTCAGGGGGCTATCCGGGGTCGTATAAGAAGGGAAAAGTTATTACAGGCCTCAATGAGGCAGCTAAGCAGGAGTCTGTAGTTGTTTTTCATGCCGGGACTGCGCTGAAGAAAGGGAAGACGGTTACTGCGGGTGGCAGGGTGTTAGGAATAACAGCCATTGGAAATGATCTTGATGAAGCCATCAGCAATGCCTATAAAACTGTTAGCATGATTAAATGGCCGGGCTGTTTTTCCCGGAAAGATATAGGCGCCAAGGCAGCAAGGCACACAAAAAAAACAACCAAAGCAGTTTCCGGCAAGGCCCAGGTCGGTATAGTCATGGGCAGTGACTCTGATTTGCCTGTCATGCAGGCAGCAGCGGACTTTCTGCATTCAATGGATATTCCCTATGAAATGACCGTTTCTTCAGCGCATCGTACCCCCGAGGCTGCCGGTGATTATGCCCAGACTGCAAAATCAAGGGGTCTGCAGGTTATTATTGCAGGCGCAGGGATGGCAGCCCATCTGGCTGGAGTCCTGGCCGCCCATACGAATATTCCCATTATCGGTGTGCCCATAGATGCCTCATCATTAAATGGTCTGGATGCCTTACTTTCCACAGTTCAAATGCCACCGGGCGTGCCGGTGGCTACCATGGGTATCGGTAAGGCCGGAGCCAAGAATGCAGGAGTGCTGACTGCCAGAATTCTGGCTCTCAATGATAAAAAAATAGCTGCAAAGTTAGACGCTTTTAAAAAGGAAATGGCCAAACAGGTAGAAGCTAAAAACAAGAAGCTGCAGAGCCGCTAGCCTGGATATTTCATGAATAAAGACCAACATGGAAAACATACTGTTGGTTATCAGCCCTGTTCAATGACAGACCTGAACAGGGCTGTCGCTGTTTTAAACAATGGAGGCGTAGTCGCCTTCCCAACAGAGACTTATTACGGCCTGGCAGTTGATCCGTTGAACCCTTTGGCGTTGAACCATCTGTTTGTCTTGAAGCAAAGGGACATCGCTAAACCGATCCTGACTCTGGTTGATAACAGGGAATCGTTGACTTCCCTTGTGCATGAAGTTCCAATTGTATATTCACAACTTATGGAAAAGTTCTGGCCGGGACCGCTTACCCTTATTTTTCAAGCAAAAATAGATCTTCCCACTTTGTTAACTGCCGGCACCTCTACAATCGGAGTGCGGCAGTCGTCCCATCCATTTGCCCGGCAGCTCCTGCGTGCTTTTGGAAGACCTATAACCGCTACCAGTGCAAATATATCAGGGCATGATGCTGCAACCGATGCCTACAAAGTAAAGGCCCAGTTCGGCAACCAAATTGATATGGTTTTTGATGGTGGTAAAGCACCTGGGATATTGGGGTCGACCATTGTCGGTCTTGATGGGAGTCAACTGAAGTTGATCAGGGAGGGCGTTATTCCTTATGACCAAATATTGAGAACAGTTGATGGTTCATAGGGTTGTAAAGTGAACTTGAAAAAATTTGACCCCTTTAATAACCGTCTGGCCAGAGATATCCGCAATGGGCTGTCAAAATCATTTCTTGAAGCCCTTGCAGAGAGAGAGGTGTCGTCATATAAAAGAAGAGCTGCCGAGTATCTGAAGCAGGACTTGAAGCTGGTCTATCAAATGTATGTAAAAACAAGATTAGGAAAATATGATGAAGTTTTTGTTGCCATTGAGCAGGGGCGAATAGATGATGAACTGCGACAGGCAGAAATTCTCTGGAAGCATGGACTATTTTTTGAGATGCATGAATTGCTGGAGAATATCTGGAGCAGTGCGGAAGGGAATGAACGCAAGGCGTTACAGGGACTTATACGGGCAGCTGGCATGAAAATTCATGCCGAGAATGGCAATACGAGAGCCGCTGTTGCAATGGGTCGGAAAGCACAGGCCGACTTACAACTCTTTGGGAGAGCGCTAACACGTCTTAATAGACTTGAATTCATACTGGCAGAGATTACAAATACTCTAGCCAATATGGATAGCTCATCAGAGGATCATTAAGCATTTTGTCTTATATCTTTCGAGTCACCCGCTTTTATGGACCGGACCGGAAATTGTTTTTTTATCAAACTTACAGGTATTAATCCCAAAGGGAAGATAAACAGGACAGTGTCCCATTGAAGCAGTTGCAATAGGTATAATGCCTATGAGTCCCCACCAGCTTTGTGCCATAAGTCCTATAATGATAATAGCCAATCCAATTGCAAATCGAAAGATTCTGTCAGAGTTGCCAATATTTTTTTTCATGTTTCCCTCCGAACTGTAAATATTTTATGAACAACTATTTCATTTATTGTTTCATGTTTTTTCTTTCTTTAAAAAATATAAACATATTCACAAATTGTGCCATAATGCCATAGACTATAAAACCGATTCCGAGCAGAAAAACAAAATCATAAACAAGCCCGAAGCCCTGGGAGGAAAAATAGATAAACAGGATGCCCATGCCAATGGAAAAGAAAGAACCGAGAAGATTCATGCGCTTCAGGTTTTTAAGATGGGCAGCCTGCTTTGTGTAAAGGTCTTCTTTTTTTGAAAGAGAGTTGATGCAGCTTTGCTGGCAGGCAATACCGTTTTCGGACTCCTGGGCACATTCATGACAGATTGCCTTGCCGCAGGCTTTACATATGGCAACACCATCTCTTTCCGGGTGATTGTAGCACCTCATACCTTATTGCCAGATAATAGATCCAAGGTTTAAGACTGGATTGGTAAGCAAAGCAATTTTGCTAAAATTATATAATAAACAGGTTTAAATAGATTAATGTATTTGGAATTGTCTGAATTCAATATAGATTAGCTAGTCGTTTTTACAAACATTTAATTTCGAGGTAATATCAAAATAATCACATAAATTTCAATTAATCTGTTGACCATAAATTTTATATGCAAATTGAACTACAATCTTTAATACCTGTTGCAACCTTCTCAAAGGGCGGAAATGTTCTGCTGACTTTTTTGCTGATTATATCAGTTGTTGTGGCTCTTTCAGCTGTTGTAAATCTTTTTAGCCGCAGGCCTGTCTGGCAAAAATTTACAACGGGGACGATTGTAGCAATTACCCTTCTGTTTATTGGCGGTTTTTTGTGGATATGCTGGTTTCATTGGCAGATATATTTGAATTTGCCTCTTGAAGTTCCGGAAAATCTCATGGGTTGGGTAAATCGTCAGCTTGAGAATATGAATAGAAGCAGTGCCTATGGTATGCCGCTTTATGACCCGGCAAATCCTCCACGCTACAAGATACCACTTTGGATAGAGAACGAAAAATACTACTTCTGGTTCATGTGTTATGCAATAATGGCACTGCTTGTTCATCTGCGTTTGCAGAGCCATCGATTCCGGGCATTTCTTCACCTCTTTCTCGTTGCCCAGATCGCTGTTCTTTACTTCCTGGCAAACCCTTTTAGTAAGCCGCTGCCACAGTTTTTCAATGAGATCGGCCCATGGTATGCACCTGGGCAATCAATTATGTATAAGGCAGGATATTTTATGCGGCTCTATCCCAAAATGATTTTTTATTATAACGCTGAGTATATGTGGTTCCATCCACCGCTTCTATTTATTTCATACGGTTCCATAACCATCACATTTATTGCATCTGTATTTATGCTCTTCAAAAGAGATCTGCTGATTGAAAAGATCGGCTACAGCTATGCGAAACTTGGTTTTTTTATGCTTACTCTCGGCATGCTTCTGGGTTATCCCTGGGCCCTGAAGGCATGGGGGCCAAACTGGTGGTGGGATCCTAAGATTTGCAGTTCTTTGATGATGTGGGCTGTTTTTTCTACTTACCTGCATACAAGGTTATATGCCAATAAAAAGTCAATGTGGTATTTTACTTCAATTTTGGGAATTATATGTTTTCTGGCCATGATATTTACATTTCTGACTTCTTTTTATTTTCCGGGAGAGCATACGTTTCAGTAGCTGTTAGAGTTTTAAAACGGTCAGGATTATGAGAGGATGTTTGCAGGAAAAAATTACGTGATAAAAAACATGATGAAATTTAAAAGTTCATATGATTTTTACCTGATTCTTGCCACTACGGTAGTGTTGTTTGCTATTTGCCTTATCAGCATTTATGGCATGTTTTATTTTAAATTTGCCCAAATTCATCAAATGGCTCCGGCTGTAAAAATGTCCTATATGAACCGGATGAATACCGTTGTTGCTCCCTTTGTCATCTGCCTTATATTATTGCTCGGCATCTGTGTGCCAAAGCGTCTGTTGCCGACCGCCTGGTTGAACCGGGTCGCAGTACTTCTCGTCTTTTGCGCTGTTTTGACAGGATTTATTGCAGGAGTTAAGGCAAGCTTGTTTTTAATACTCGGATCCTCCCTTATTTTACAGTTGATTGTCCTGATTCTGGTTCTGGGCGGAAGTAAAAATCTCCATTTTCATAAAAAAGGCTACTGGGTTCGCCTGGGATCATCATTGATACATCTTGGCCTGATCCTCTTCATCCTTGATCTGTTCTTGTACGACAGAATGACTCTGCATCTGTTTCTTTTTTGGCTTACCACAGGTGCCAGTGTTGCCGGAATGCTGTTTTGTTTTTATGCTGAATCAGTTGTCCGTCTCATAACCGGCAAGCAGCAGCCCTCAGTTGAAAATGACATCTAACAAATTGTTTTTCTTCGCAAAACTTGTTATAATTAATAATTGTGCTTTTTATCAAGGCGTATTGCACCGCGATATTGTTTGGCTGTAAGAAACAGTTAAAGTCCGCAACTCTTTGTATTATTAATTTCTCTCAGGCGGAATAAGAAATGCAAGAAAAAAATATTCAACAGAAAGGCAAAAAAACTTTGCGCAGGTTTCTGCCGCTTCTCGTGCTTCTGGTCTTAATATTGATTGCTGTGGGCCTGGGTGCCAAGGTCAAAAATGAACAGAGCCGGCTTCTGGAAGAAAAAAGCAATGCAGTCATTCAGGAAAGACCGCCGGTCAATGTGGTTGAGCAGGAGCTAGTGCCTGGTATAATGCGGGACAGGATGAACCTGCCGGGAATGGTCGAGCCGTGGGA
>Ga0209271_10000960_pt1 | contig 10032 bp, 10 predicted proteins | sample tdAd002_FD_187123 | JGI IMG/M metagenome (GOLD analysis project Ga0209271, IMG submission 187123) | Marine sediment microbial communities from the Atlantic coast under amendment with organic carbon and nitrate - tdAd00.2 (SPAdes)... | ecosystem: Environmental > Aquatic > Marine > Coastal >... | reverse complement strand
TAGCACCATGACCCCCATTTAAAATAAACTCACAGGTGGTCGAATCATCGCCAGTCAATAAGGCAAAACTGTCATCGACCTGGCGCTTGATATCGGCAAGTCGCTCCATGCTACCGGTCGCCTCCTTGATACCCACGATATTACCAACTTTCGACAGTTCGGCGACGGTATCAGCCTGCATGTCACAGGCAGTACGTCCCGGAACGTTGTAAAGAATCTGCGCGATATCGACCGCACTGGCTATCGCCTGATGATGCGATACCAGGCCTTTCTGTGTCGGCTTATTGTAGTAAGGCGTTACCAGCAGCGCGGCTTCGGCGCGGCTTGATTTTGCGCATTTGGTAAGTTCGATAGCTTCCGCGGTTGAGTTGGCACCGGTGCCGGCAATCATCGGCAAGCGTTGCTTAATTATCTCGTAGCCTTTATGCAACAGGTCGCAGTGTTCGTCGGGACTAAGCGTTGCCGATTCGCCAGTCGTACCGGCAATCACAAGCGCCTGGGTTCCTTCACGCACGTGAAAATCGATCAGCGCTTCCAGCTGTGAAAAATCAACGTCACCATTGCCGAGCATTGGTGTCACCAAAGCTACGATACTGCCTTTAAACATGGACAAACTCTGTTCTCCCATGGCCAATTAAGGGGCGTATGTTATAAAGACTGATATGAATGTACAAGAAATTGATGCCTATTCGGCAATTAACTCATCGGAAGGCCAGGCCTTGATAATAGCCTGGATTAGTGTCGCCAGCGGGATGGCAAAGAAAACACCCCAAACCCCCCAGAGACTGCCGAAGAATACAACCGCGACGATGATCGCAACCGGATGCAAATTGACTACTTCAGAGAACAGTAAAGGCACCAGCAGGTTACCGTCCAGAAACTGGATAAAGCCGTAAATAGCCATTAACCAGCCAAACTCGGAAGTGAAGCCCCACTGGAAAAAGGCAATCAGGGCGACAGGGATCGTCACCACGGTGGCTCCAACATAGGGAATAATAACCGACAGGCCGACCGCGAGGCTCAGCAACATCGCGTAATCCAGCCCCATAATCGCAAACGCAATGTAACTTGCCGACCAGATGATCAGGACTTCAATCACCTTGCCACGCACATAACTGGCAATCTTGATATCGAGTTCTGCCCACACGGTACGCAGCAATCTGCGTTCTTCGGGCAGAAAATCAGCAAGCCAGCGCAGAATCATGGCTTTGTCCTTTAAAAAAAAGAACACCATCAAGGGCAGTAAAATCATGTAAACCAGAAAGGTGATTATGCCCACGACCGACGACAGGGATATGCTCACTACCCGCTGTCCGAAATTGCTCAATTCGGTGCGCGCCAGGGTCAGCAATTCCTCAATCTGTTGAGCGGAGACATAGTCCGGATACTGTTCCGGTAGATGCAACAATAACTGCTGGCCCTGGCCCAGCATGTTCGGCATTTCACGAAACAACTCGGTGACCTGTTTTGAGAGCAAAGGCAATAACACGAAGAACGCCAGAATTATCGCGGTAATCATGAGTGCGGTCACAACGCTCGCCGCTACCGTTCGCCCAAGATTAATCTTGTGCAACCATACCACCATGCCTTCGGCCAGGTAGGCAATAATCATAGCGACAAGAATCGGCAGTAGATGAGCATGCAGGACAAAAACCAGCAGCGCGCCTGCAATCAGGATAAAGGCAAAAATCACCGTTTGCGGATCGGTGAAATGGCGACGGTACCACTGCTCTAGAATCTCAAACATGATGCGAAATTTTATTCATCGTAGGCACAAATGAAAGCTACTTGTTATTCTTGAAGTAAGAACGGGCGAACTCGAGTAATTTTTCCATTACCGTCACCCGAAATTTCTGTCGTTGTCGAACGAACGAAAAAGGCCGACTCAATGGCGGATCGAGTTGTAGTTCACAAAGCGTGTTCAATTTTAATTCCTTGCCGATAATCGAGCGCGAAATTATGGTGATACCCATGCCGGCTTCGACGGCGCCTTTAATCGACTCCGGGCTACCAAGTTCAAGGCTGAAGTTCAAATCGTTGGGATTGATCTTTTCCTCGACCAGGTACTGCATGATTACATCGCGCGTACCGGAACCCTCTTCGCGGCTGACAAACGGATACTTCACTATATCGGAAGCCTTTACCTTGCCACCGCGCTTCGCGAGCTCGTGATCGGGCGCGGCAATCACAACCAGCTGATCATCGTGACACACTTCGACTATCAGATTCTTGTTGCTCACCGACGACTCGACCACGCCAAGGTCGATCACATTGTGCTCAACCATCGACACAATACCTTCAGAGTTTGAAACCTTGAGTCGCAGGTTAATGTCCGGGTAGCAAATCTTAAACTCTCCGAGTAAAGCTGGCAGCATGTATTCGGCAATCGTGGTACTTGCGCCTATGGTCAATGCACCACTGATTTCACCCGTCAAATCACGCACCGTATTTTCCATCTCGGAATACAGGTCAAAGATGCGTTCGGCAAACTCGGAAACACGTTCCCCGGCCGGGGTTAAATTGACCTTATTATGGGTACGATCAAACAGGCGTGTATTGAAATACTCTTCGATTTGACGTACCTGGAAGGTTACGGCCGGTTGGGTCATGTGCAGCGCTTCTGCCGCTTTGGTAAAACTTAGCAACTTGGCAACGGTGTGGAAAACCTTGAGTCTGCGATCGCTCATAGCGTGCGTTAGCCCATTTATCCGGGGTGACATTATATATTGTTTTTATAGATACCTACAGAATAGATAAATTTGATTGATGATTAACGTCAAAAATGGCTCGGAAATTAAGAGATAACATTAAAAAAAGATTGTAAATATTTGGATGACAACTATTCTTTGGATTCGTAGACTAAAGAATACAGCGAAAACAGGGAAAACCATGCGCTACTTGATTTACCTGATGTTTCTGGCCTCAATGACCCTGAATGCAGGCACGATTCACAAATGGGTCGATGAGGAAGGCAATGTCCACTACGGTGATGCACCGCCAATTGCCGCCAAAACCGAAGGCGTGCGGGTGCAATCGGCCCCGAGCAACCCCGGTAAGGCACTACCCAGGTTATCCGACCCAAAAAGTTCCGAAAACACCGAAAGTGGCACAACCGCTGCCGCTGAAAACGGTAATGTCCCCGAAGACCAGGCCAGTATCGCCTGTGAAAAGGCGCAAGAGGACCTCCAGGTTATTAGTAGAAGTAATCGCATCAAACTGCGATCTGCCGACGGCAGCACACGCTATATGACGACCGAGGAAATCGAGGAGCGCAGGACCCAGAGCGAAGCCGACGTCGAGCGTTTTTGCCAGTAAAGGGACTTTGTACTTAATTTCCTGTTAACCGTTGGTGGAACCTCTATAATGCGCCGAAATAATTGTAAGGTGCATCAGCACCGCGTATGAGTACCTATGAGAGCTTCCCGCTTCCACCTGGCAACGCTTAAAGAAACCCCGGTCGATGCTGAGATAATCAGTCATCAGCTTATGCTCCGTGCTGGTATGATTCGCAGGCATGCTGCCGGCATCTACAGCTGGTTACCGCTTGGTTTACGAATACTACGCAAGGTAGAGCAAATCATTCGTGAAGAAATGGACAAGGCTGGCGCACTGGAATTGCTGATGCCCTCCTTTCAACCCGCAGAATTATGGCAGGAATCAGGGCGCTGGGATAAGTTCGGCCCGGAATTGCTGCGTCTCCAGGACCGGCACAATCGTGATGCCTGTATCGGGCCCACGCATGAAGAAATCGTGACCGATATATTTCGGCGTGAGGTTAACAGTTACCGCCAGTTACCACTTAATTTTTACCAGATCCAGACCAAGTTTCGCGATGAAATCAGACCCCGCTTCGGGGTTATGCGCTCGCGAGAATTCATAATGAAAGACGCGTATTCCTTCGATATTGACAAGGATGGCATGCAGCGCTCTTACGATGTTATGGATCAGGCATACATTAATATTTTTGATCGTTTCGGGCTCGATTATCGAGCGGTTAGCGCAGATTCAGGCGCAATCGGAGGCAGTACCTCGCAGGAATTTCACGTCCTTGCCGATTCCGGAGAGGACGCAATTGCGTTTTCTGAGCAGGGCGATTTTGCAGCCAATATTGAAACTGTGGCGGCGTTGCCACCGGAAACTGAACGCCTCGCGGCCAGCGCCGAAATGCAAATCGTCGATACTCCCGGCATGTATACCATTGATGATCTCGCCAACGGTCTCGGTGTAAGCGCGCAGCAATGCATGAAAACCCTCATCGTCGAAGCCGAGGACGGAGGCCTGGTTGCGCTGGTATTGCGCGGTGATCACGAACTGAATGCGCTCAAGGCCGAGAGACTCGATGGCGTAGCCAGCCCCTTGCGCCTGGCCCAACGTGAGCAAATCACCGCTACCCTGGGCAGCGACATCGGCTCCATAGGCCCCATTGGATTAAGTTTAAAAACCATTGTCGATCACAGTGCCGCAGTGGTGGGCGACTTCGTCTGTGGCGCGAATCAGGATGATAAACATTTTATCAATGCCAACTGGGGACGGGATTGTGAAGAACCCATCACGGCTGATATCCGAAACGTGGTTGATGGCGACCCCAGCCCGGCCGGCACGGGGCAATTAAGAATTCTGCGTGGCATCGAAGTCGGACATATTTTCCAGCTCGGCCAGGAATACTCGGAATCCATGCAGGCCGCTGTTCTCGACGAACAGGGCAAAGGTGTAGCCCCGTTCATGGGCTGTTATGGCATTGGCGTCACCCGGGTGGTTGCCGCGGCTATCGAACAAAATCATGATGAGCAGGGGATTATCTGGCCGGCAACGCTGGCACCCTTTCAACTGGCAATCTGTCCAATCAATTACCATAAATCAGAAGCCGTTAAACAGGCGACTGACGATCTTTACCAGCAATGCCTTGCGCGAGACCTCGAAGTATTGCTTGATGACCGGGCTCTGCGCCCCGGGGTTATATTTTCTGACATGGAGCTGATCGGAATTCCACATCGCATTGTCCTGAGCGAGCGCGGGCTTACGGCACAACAGTTCGAATACAAGGGCAGAGGCGATGATAACGCTCAGGAATTACCGCTCGACGAGCTACCAGCCTTCCTCGATAAACTGTATTCCAACTGATGCGCTTGAGGACAATCCAACTCGCGGCGCTCGTAACCCTGCCCTTGCTGGCACTGGCAACAGTCGCTCCACTTCAGGCCTCGACCGATCCCGAACTTCGTCGAATGCTAAAGGAGGCCATCGAATCCGATTCGGGATTTGAGGATCGCTTTGATGCCCAGGTCTGGCTATTGGATATGTCACGCCGGCTGGAAAAGTTTATCGAAGAACCAAAAATGCGTATCGAGTTACTGAAACTGATTCACTACGAGGCTCGACGAGTGGGCATCGAACCGGAACTGGTGCTCGCCGTGATTGAAGTGGAAAGTCGTTTTGACGAATTCGCGATTTCGGTTTCCGGTGCCCGTGGCCTGATGCAAATCATGCCCTTCTGGCTTAACGAAATCGGGATTTCAGATCAAAATCTTTTCAAGATTCGCACTAACCTGAGAATGGGTTGCACGATTTTACGCTACTACATGGACATGGAACCCCAGGACATCGGACGCGCACTGGCACGCTACAACGGTAGCCTCGGCAGGACCATATATCCCAATAAAGTAATCAACGCGCTGCACAGGAACTGGTTCAAGCAATAATTATTGCTTTCATCCAGTAATCAGGTATCAATAGTATCGGCCGGCCGTTTTGATATTTCAGATTAATAGGAGTAGTGTGCAAACTGCATCGTGGAAATATAATACGCTGACCGGCAGCATCTGCATATAAATCAGGTTCAATGAGACGCGAGCGATAATATGAATGGCTCAACCCTTACCACCTGCTTCATTTCAATCGCCATATTGGCTTCAGCCACCTGGGTGGTCAAACGCTGGTACTGGAGCGTCGAGAACAGCTTCGAATTCGAGGGCAAGCTAGCCAACAAACCAGCCGCGACCGTAAGCACCGAATAGAATGTCCGAGAAGCGATTGCCGGTCGCTATTCGCTGGGGTGCAATCATAAAAGTTGCGTGTTTACTCGCCCTGCTGATTGCGGCCAACATTCTCGCCCGTGATTATATGGAAGTGCTCCACTTTCCAATTCGCCCCGGCAACGAAGACGCCGTACATCGAACCATAATGATATCGGCTACCCTTTATGCGTTGCTTTTGGCAGTTCCATTTGTACCCGGAGCCGAGATTGGCGTGGGGCTCCTGGTCATGCTGGGCCCACCGATTGCTCTGCTGGTCTACCTGTGTACGGTTATCGGTCTTTCGCTGAGTTTCGTATTAGGACGTTTAATACCCTTATCCGTACTGGTGCGTTTTACCAAAGACATCAAGCTCGAGCGGACCAGCAATTTACTCAAAGCGATTGAACCGCTTAGCAAAAAGCAAAGGCTCTCCTATCTTACCCGGAAAGCACCCAAACGTTTTCTGCCAGTACTATTACGTTACCGCTACCTGGCATTGGCGGTTGCTTTAAACATACCTGGCAATTATCTAATTGGCGGTGGTGGCGGGATTGCACTTTTTGCAGGCGTTAGTCGACTTTATTCAGTGCCGGGATTTTTAATCACGATTGTGTTATCGGTGGCCCCGGTACCCATTGCAGTATTGCTGTTCGGAACAGATTTTCTTTCCGGGCAACCCTGAATCCACCAATGTAAAAGGCAAGTTACCAACAGGGACTGCGGGCGACTCAGTACCGCTTCCTGGTAATTCTGTAATTTATATAAACGCCCAGGGCACTAATCGTCGACAAAAGTATCAGGGGCCCGATCACCGAAATATTAAACAACATGTCGAGTGATGGCGAGCTGCTGGCACTGTAGATTACTCGAGCGTAAATATACGACTTGATGGAAATTCCCAGAATTGCCGCGGCAATAAAATGACTTAGCTTTACATATAAGATTCCTGAGCTGTAATTAACCAGCGCGTGGGGAAATCCCGGGAACACTCGCATCGCAAACAGGGAAAAAAAATTATCCTGCGCATGCAGTAATTTGTAACTTCGTGAACTTTGAATTTTTGCTTTCCAGTCGAGCGATAAATACTCTGAAAAATAGTAAGCGCCCAATCCACCCAGCGTACCGCCTGCGGCCAAAATAAATGTCGCCATCGGGGGTGAATAAAGCGGCGCCGCAACCCACAGAAATATCGACCCGGCCAGCGCAAAGGTAAACAAAATCGCTTGTACCAGGATCAATACCACGATTAGCCACCAGTGCTGAGCATACTCCCTGGAGACAACCAGCAACTGCCTGGCATCAAGCAACCCGGTGATTTCCATTACCAGCCCAAGGCTTATCAGTAAGGCTACTATCACCAGTTTTGCTCTATGCCGCTTGATCAATTGATTGCCAGGATTCGAAACATCCTCGTATTAGAGCACACTACTCGAAATCGCTCATGCTTGCAGGCCCCCAAAGCGCATGACGCAGTAACCATTCTTCCTGTTTAATCAGCTGCAATTCAAAGCGATAGATTCTTGCCCGTAACGAGGATAGCGCATCGACATCGGAAATCGCGCTACCCGCCATCGCCACATGCATCTGCACGATCGCTTCATTTTCAGCGAGCAATTCTATGCTGTCGATTTTGGTAAACAAATGGATATTTTTATGTCGAAAGAAGTAGCCGCGCAGCAATCCGGTCAGTTGTTTCTTGTTGTACCCTTTCTGATCGGAGTAGTCGCCATGCATTAGTTCAGCCAGCGCATCCGTATCACGGCTTTCCGCCGCATCGACTCCCGAGCTGATGTAAGCACGAATCTCGTCTTGCGGTGAGACAGCGTTATCGCTACAGGACTGGATCAGAATAATCACCCACACCAGGCATAGAACTCGGCTGAGCGATTTCATGTCGATACCAAATTTAAAGATCGTAGCGTGGCGGAGCTACTTTGAGAACTTCTTCGATCGTGGTCAGGCCACGCGCCACCTTTTGCGCACCAGCAAGATTAAGCGGCTTCATGCCATCCTTGATCGCGGTCTTGCGAAATTTTACGAGATCGAAATTCTCGCTGATATCGTTTTTCAATGCATCGGTCAGCGGCATCATTTCGTAGATGCCAATGCGCCCGCTAAAACCCGTCTGACGGCATTCCAGGCAACCTTCCGCAGCAGAAATTTTTTCCGGTGCAGAGGTAGTCCAGGGCTTGATCAAAGCCTGCCAGTCGATCAGCTCGAGGCTGGTTTCCTGTTTACAATGCGGGCATAAGGTACGTACCAGGCGTTGTGCCACTACCCCGATCAAGGTCGCGGTGATCAGATACGGCGGTACCCCTATTTCGGCGAGACGCGCGATTGCAGAAGGGGCGTCGTTGGTATGTAGAGTCGACAACACCAGGTGTCCTGTCAGCGCCGCCTGGACCGCCATTTCCGCGGTTTCGCGATCTCGAATCTCGCCCACCATAATAATATCGGGATCCTGGCGCAGCAGGGTTTTAACCCCGGTCGCAAAATCCAGGTCGATGTTATGCTGAACCTGCATCTGGTTGAAACTGGGTTCAATCAATTCGATCGGATCTTCGATCGTACAGACATTCACTTCTGGCTTTGCCAGGTGCTTAAGGCTGGTATAAAGCGTCGTAGTTTTGCCCGATCCCGTCGGGCCGGTTACGAGAATAATCCCATAAGGGCGCGAAATCATGTCGTTCCATATTTCCGATTCCCGCTTTTCGAGACCCAGTGCGGCGAAATTCTTGACCAGTACTTCGGGATCGAAAATCCGCAGTACCAGTTTCTCGCCAAACGCGGTGGGCATACTGGAGAGGCGCAACTCGATCTCGGTGCCATCAGGGGAAAGCGTTTTGATGCGACCATCCTGAGGCTTGCGTTTTTCAGCAACATCGAGGCGCCCCATAATTTTAATGCGGCTTACCACTGCGGCAGTGATATTGGCTGGAATTTCATAAACCTGGTGCATGACACCATCGATTCTGAAGCGCACGTTACCCTGCTCTCGCCGGGGCTCGATATGAATGTCACTAGCGCGCTGATTGAACGCGTATTGCATTAACCAGTCGACAATACTGACGATATGCTGGTCCTCGGCATCGACCTTGCCGGATTTACCCAGCTGGATGAGTTGTTCGAGGTTCTGGATATTACCCGGCAGCTCTCCAAGGCCCTTATTACCAGCCCCTTCCATGGCCTTGCTGACGCTGTAAAACTCAACCAGGTAGCTTTTCAATTCAGCCGGATTAGCCAGCACAGTAGTAATCTTTTTATTGACTATGCGCTCGACTTCCTCCATCCACTCCAGGTCATAGGGATCGGTAACCGCAATAACGACTTCATCTTCGGCTACTTCGACCGCAAGAATTTTAAAACGTGACGCATAAGCGTAGGACATAACCGAGGTGCAGGACCCAACGTCCATTTTCAAAGGGTCGAAATGATAGCGGGGTTTTTCTGACTGCTCGACCAGCCAATCGGTTAGCATATCGAGCGTCAGAATCTGTTCAGGCTGAGATTTATGAGTCCACTGTCGGCTGGCTATAATTTCCAGCGGATGAAGGTTTTTTCTGTCCTGGGCGGATACCAGCGATGTGACCATACTGGCCTTATCCTGCTCAACAATCTCCTCGGATACCAGTTGCTCGAGTATCCATTCCAGGGTACAGACGGGTTTAGTCACGGTTTAGTCTTAAGATGGTTTTTACTTCATATTAGCAGGAATTGGCAGAGTTGCATTGCACATTAATGCACAGGGATTTACTCCGCCTGCCAATTTTGAATGAATTGCTCGATCATCTCACGCGTAACCGGACCTACCTGTCGTGCCACGACTTCTCCGGACGGGGCAACCAGGAACGTCGTCGGTAAACCCGGAATTAGTCCCAGTTCCGATTGCTGGGTTGGTTTCGAGATAAAAATGGGGTAAGTGATGAAATAATCTTCAAGAAACTCCGCCAACTGCTGCTTGCCTATCAGTTCTGTATTAATTCCGAGAACCAATGCATCCTTGTCGGCATGCTCATCA
>Ga0209271_10000959_pt1 | contig 10039 bp, 10 predicted proteins | sample tdAd002_FD_187123 | JGI IMG/M metagenome (GOLD analysis project Ga0209271, IMG submission 187123) | Marine sediment microbial communities from the Atlantic coast under amendment with organic carbon and nitrate - tdAd00.2 (SPAdes)... | ecosystem: Environmental > Aquatic > Marine > Coastal >... | reverse complement strand
CGTAGTTTGGGTTGAAGTCTTCGTCCGGTGCGAAGCCGCCGTCGAGAATCGCGATCTTCACACGATTGTCGAGCTTCCCGGCGAGGTCGAGCACGCGCCAGGCGTCGGCAACCCCGGTGTTGTGTGGCTCACCTACGGCGTGCGACCCCCATTCGAACGCGTTGGGGGTGTACGGGTGGGTGACCCGGTGGCCTCTGGGCGCTTCTTCGGTGGTCTGCTTTCGAAAACCAAACCCTTGACCGACCCAGTTGACGCCGACAGTCGCGCCCATCGAGGCTTCGTCCGTGGCTGCCGCGAGCAGTGCGTGGCCTTCCTGGCTCGAAACACGAAGCTCTCCTGTTGCCTTGCTGTCGAGGCCCTTGAGCAGTGCGCCGAGCTCCTCGACGTCGGCGAGGCTCGTATCGATTCGAACGAGGTGCTGCACGGGCAAGCCTGTGTCCTCGAGACCGTGCTCTGCGGGATGAAACGATGCGAGCAGCTGGCCATTCCATCGTTCGAGCAGCGCGTCGAGCTCGACGGTGTCGTGAGTCGACAGCCAAAGCTCGTTGGCTACGAACTGGGCAAGCTTGCCGTCCTCGTCTTCGACTGCAGCAATGGGCCGCGGCGAGGTGCCGTCGAAGCCCGGAAGACTCTCCATCGGTGGGACGACACTCGGATCGACTTCGAGGGTCGGTTCCGGGGTGGGGCTGTCGTTACAGCCGCCTAGCATTCCTGCTAGGGCGACAGCCATCGATACGATGAGCAGGGTTCTGCGGTTCATGAGCTCTCCTCGGCCCTGAACGACGCTTCGCCCGGTGGAAGGATCTAGTTTTCGGGCGACTCACCCGTCGGGGCGTCTTCGGCTGGAGGATCGGTAGGCTCCGACCCTTCTTCCGGCGCTTCATCGGCGGGTTCATCGGCGGCGGGTTCATCGGCGGCGGGTTCATCGGCCGCAGGCTCTTCGACGGCCGCTGCCGCACCGGCAGCCGCCTGCGCCTCGCGCTTTGCATCCTCACCGGCCGCCCATTGCTCGGCGTGCTTGGCCCGCTCGTCCGGGTCGGGATGGGTGTCCCAGAGGGTCTTGGTCGTGCCATCGCCCGCCAGCTTGAGGAAGGCGACCTCCATCGCGTGGTACTCGTAGCCGTGCTTCAGCATGAACTTGAAGCCGTATTCGTCGGCGTTGGACTCGTCGTTGCGCGAGAACTTCGCGTTCAAGACCTCCTCGGTGAACTTTCCGAGCTCACCTTCCGCAAGGACACCCCCTTGCCCGGAGTTCGCCTGTGCTGCGTCCCGGCTGGCCGACACCGCGTAGGCCTTTTGGTACTGCTTCTTGATGTGCTTGAGCTTCACGTGCCCGATTTCGTGCCCGATGATGCTTCGCAGCTCGTCGTCCGTCATGAGCTGCATCAATCCAGCCATCACGCGAATGCTCCCATCCGGCGCCGCGAACGCGTTGACGTCGCGCACGAGGTACACCTTGAAGTTCAGCTGCAGGCCGTCCTCTGTGGCGTGCCCCTTGACTAGCTTCTTCAACCGCTCGGCGAACGGATCCCCGTCCGGGGCAACTGGATTGTTAGCGTCCATGTACGCGATGGAATCCGCGGTGAGTTTTTCGATCTGCGCGTCCGTCAGCGCCGCCGAGCGAACCAGCTTTTCTGCGGCCTCGACGTTACCCTTGCGGAGTACCTTGTTCCCGATGTTGCCGTACTGTGCGGCGGCGGGAGCAGGTTGGGCGGCCCAACAGAGCAATGAAAACAGCAAGGCACACAAGCGCACGGCATCTCCTCCATACGTCGAGTCGACAGCCAAGTTGGTACCACGACGAACGGTTCAATTGGAAGCCGGCCGGCATGCGTAATTTGTGTGGGTGCGTTCCAACGGGCGCGACGGCGTGGTAGCGTCCGGCCTCTATTCAGAGGAGGTGCGCGATGGTCCGGGGTTTCTGGTGCTTCATTTCAGTGCTGATGGCCGTTCTTGCACCCATGTCGGCGTACGCAGACGATTTCTCCTATGACGACCGCTACATGGTCGTCGTCGATCCCGCGCCCGGCCGCGAAGTCGTCGGAGAGCTCGACATGTCGTTCTGCGAAGGGCTCGAGAAATGGGATGACGAGAAGCATCGGGTCGCAAGCGCCACCCGAACCAACATCGAAGTCGCGCAGCGTCGGAGCTGGGAGGACGAGGCCACGCCACTCATCAAGGGCCTCTGCACCTATCCGGACGATCCGGGGTTTCGACAGCAAACGCGCCACGTGGTGCAGCTCGTCGTCAACCAGTCCGGGCGATCGACGGAGGGCGCGATCGAATCGCTCGTGGCGCGGTCCGACTCGAAGCGCTGGAAGGCTGAGAAAGAGCGCGGGTGTGATGCCATCAAGGAGCCCGAAGAAGCGTCGGAGAGGGACATGGCGTTCTACCGCGCGCACCGTGTTGCCGTGGGGTGCTCGAACAAACGCTGGGCCGAGTCGGAATGGCGTTGGTACGTCGACCGCACGGCCGACGTGCAGAACGAGCTCGACCGGCTGTATACACTCATGATCTGTGTCCCGGACACCCCGTACTCGGCGAGCCCGCTCTCCGAATTCGACGCAGCCCAGTTCTCGAGGATCGGGTTGTGCGGCGCAGACATGCGAGCGCTCGACCCAGGCAAGCTCGACCAGGCGACCGCCGGGATGACGATGCCCTTGCAAGTCATGGCGCGTGAGCGTCTTGCGAGGGCGCGCGCGACCTTCGACAATCTCGTGCGGGCCGCCAAGTCCAAGGTCGATACCGATCCTGACTACAAACGTCTGCTCATCGATGCGCCTCAGGCCGCCTGGAAGAAATGGGAGGCCGACTATCAGAAGCACAAGAAGGCGATGGATGCGACGTTCAAGTTCGAGGACCAGCTCTTCGGGCCAAGCGTCAAGGCGTACGGCTCTTGCTGGAAGGATCTCGAGCCGGGGGTTCAGCAATACGTGAAGGCGAGCAAGATCAAGTCTGAAGCTGACTTCCACAAGGCGATGAGCCAACCCATCGGATACGCATTGTTGACGGCGCTTGGCTCTTGCTATGCAGTGACCGCGCCTCCCGTGGTCGGCGTCCTCCTGCTGGCTTCGATCGAAAGATCGAGAGATTGGCGCGGCCCACGCGCCGCGGTGGCCTACGCCATGCTGGACGCGTTCAACGATATCAAGGCCGATCGCACTCGATTTCCAATGGGCCCCGGGACCTTTACTCACGGTTTCGTTGGACGCAGCCAGGTCGAGAGAATGGCTCACAGTACGGAGCGGACCAAGATTCCCTCATCGGGTGGTCACCTCGAGTCGACGAGCGGAGTCGTGAAAGCGGTTAAGAAGGACCCCAAGACCAAAGAGTTGGTCCACGTCACCTACAAGGCGGAAAGCTGGATGGAGCCCATGGTGACGTGCAAGAAGACCGGGCGCATCTACAAGATCGATAGCACGGGGAGTGTCATCTATGAGGAGAACTGCCGGCCTGCGGGTAAGAGCAAACGGACGTTCACACCCAAGAAGACAACGTTTCCTGCGTGGTCGGTCAAGGGACTGAAGCCGAACGGGCTCATGAAGTTCGGGGTCCCTCCCGGCTCCCAAGATGGGAACCAAGGCCGAAGCGGCTTCCCCATCGAGATCTACACTAACAAGCAGAAGAAAAAGCTCATCAACATCTACGGGTTCACACCCTAGGCCGGGATACGTAAGGACAACTCAGACCCTTTTCGCCCGGTGCGCGTCCTATCGAGCTGCGCGGCTTTTCGCGCCAATCACTCGACTAGGAGCACATCATGGTTACTGATGAACGTACTTCGCGGATCCTCGCGCAGGCCAAGCAGCGGCGCGCAGACTTTATTGGAGACTTCCTGAAAACCCATCCGGTTGCGGTGGTTTTCGTCGTCGCCTTTTCGGTGCTGGTGACGACCATCGATTGGAACACTTCGCCGGACGTCACCGCCGCGAACGATCAGGCAGGGCAAGTGACTGACGTCAGCAAGCGTTGAGCTTGCCGTCATGCATCGCCAACATTGCCCCGTCCGGGGCCACAAGGCGCCATCAGAATGAGCCAACGAGCTTCTCTGGTGGCGTTTTTCTTTGAATTTCGAGCGAGTCAGATCCTTCCCGCGAGTGGGGCGTCCATTGAGCGCGAGGAGACAAAGGACAATGGAAAAGGTCATCAATGCATCGGTTTGGAACTCTCGGTTTCGCCCCCTCTTTCGGCTCGCGCGATTCGCGCTCTTGGTATCGGGTTGTGGCGACCCGGGTTACGAGCCGGACCAGGACCCGGCTCTCGCGCCCGATCACAGAGAAGTTGGCGATGTGGGCTTCGACGATGGCGATGCACCTTGGAACGATCCCGACGGAGTGGATGCGGCCGAGACTCCCGAGATGGGCGAGGGCGTCGATGAGGGCACTGCTACCGATGACCTCGGCGACCCAGTGGCCGACTACATCATCACGCCGCCCGACGGGCCCCTCACGTCCGTGAAGGCGCCTTTCAAAGTCCGGCACGAGTTCCCCGACGACGATGACGGGTTTGGTCACTCGGTCGCGATCTCCGGGGACACGGTGGTCATCGGTGTGCCCGGCGACGACGGTCATGTCGACGGGACGGACCGGTACCTCGGCATCCTCGGCGATCCGTCGGACAACATGATTCCGACCTACGACTCCGGCGCGGTCTACGTGCTCGACCTCGAAGGCAACGTCATCGCATTCCTGAAGGCTCTCGACATCGCGCCGCAGGACCGCACGACCAAGACCCTCGGCTGGGCGGACCGCCTCGGTACCAGCGTCGCGATCGATGGCAACATCGTGGTTGCGGGTGCACCCGGTTGGGAGGACGACGCGGGGAAGGCCTACGTCTTCGAGCGTGACCAGTTTTCCGGGAAGTGGCGACAGAGCGGACAGTTGGTCCCCGAGGTGTCCACCGCGGGTAGCCTCTTCGGCCAGAGTGTTGCGGTTTCGGGCGAGGTGATCGTCGTCGGCGCGCCAGGTGAAGATGGGTCTGGGGTTCGTGTGGGGGGCGATCCGAATGCGTTGGGTGCGGCTGACGCCGGCGCAGCATACGTGTTCGAGCGGGTCGATGGATACTGGCGCCAGACCGCGTACCTCAAGGCGTTCGACAGCGACGCCGGCGACTCGTTTGGCACCTCCGTCACGATAGTAGACGACTACATCGCCGTTGGCGCGCCGCTCGAGGCGAGCCAGACCGTCGGTTTCCCGACCAACAACGACATGCGGGGCTCCGGCGCCGTGTACTTGTACGACCGTCCCTTTTCGAGCTGGCGCTACCACGCCATGGTCAAGGCCTCCTGGCCTCACTACGGGGACTTCTTCGGGCACAGTGTGGCCCTGGACCGCGGCGCCGATGAACTGCTTCGGCTCGCGGTAGGTGCCCCCTATGTAAACCACAGCGGTGAGGCCGACGCGGGCATGGTCACCGTGTTCGACTTCGTGGACCGTACCTGGGTGGTGGCGGCGGAGCTCACCGCGTCCAACTTCGGCACCGGCCACCAGTTTGGCCACGCGGTCTCCCTAGACGGCGACTTCATCGTGGTTGGCGCGCCTAGTGAGGACAGCTGGGAACAGGAGAGGTTGTTCCGGAGCGCGCCGCCGAACGACCCCGGTCTGGGCCGCTCGCAGGATTCGGGCGCGGTTTACGTCTTCAAGCGAACTTCGGGCTGGAACATCCATGGGTTCTCGAAGTACGACGCGTCCTGGGATAGCTTCTATGGCGTCAGCGTCGCGGTCGACGCCGACAGCTTGGCGTTTGTAGCGGGCGCAAGGACAACCGAGCTCAGTATCCCGAGTCGCCCCGGTGCGGCGGTCGTGTCTCCGGTGAACCCCCCACGTTTCAACAGCGACCTTCAGTTGCCCCCGACCCTGCCTCCGGGTGGCGGCGTGACCAACTTCTAGGAATCGTCTCCGCCGGATGGACGGGGAAAGAGATGGCTGGTCCGCACGAGCAGCGCCTCCCTCCACTCTTGCTCCTTCATCCGCCGGAGCACGCTTTCGCCGACTTCGGGATCGAAGTACGTGCCTTTCTCCCTCCCGGATCGGGCTACCTCGTTGGCCGCCTCCATCGGATCATCGGGTCGGAGTGATTCCCGCGTCGACAACTTCGCGACGAGGAGGTTGTAGGCAGCGAGTAGTCTCTGCCTCAAGATTCGTCCAGCATGGTTGAGCGCGGCGAGCTCCCCGGTGAGGGCGTTCTCGACCACGGCGGCAGCAAGCGGCATGAAAGTCCTGCGAACCCAGCGGTCGCGGAGCCAACCCACGCTTGCCGTGCAGCTCGTGATGTTGTCGATGAGGGATGCGAGCTGAATGAGCTGGGCCGCGCCGGTCACGCTCTCGTGGCTCGCTGCGCACGTCATGGCCTCGATGAGTGCGTGAACCCGTACGCCAAACGCGAGGCCGACGGTCTCCTCCTCTGCGCTGCCGCTTGCGAAGAGCTCGTGGCCCAGGGAAGCGAGATAGAGGTCCTCCCGGAGCAGCGTGTCGCCGGCGAGCTCCAGGCTCTCCCCGAGCGCCTGTTGGAGGCTCTGCGCGACCGCGTGCGCGTGGCCGAGACGCGGCAAGCGATAGGGATTGTGCGCCTCGCCGCCGTAGGCTTCGGCAACCAGTGTCCGCATCGCCTCTCGTCGTTGTTCATCCATTCGTCGTGAGCCCCAGAACCCCGAGCCCCAGCAGTGCGTTCACCAGCTTCAGCAGGAGCGAAGCCCAGTACATGGCGGTGATGCCTTTATACCCGGAGCCGGCCCAACTCAGCTTCCAGAAATTGAAGGCGCGCACCAGAAGCAGCAATCCCAGCCCGATCAAGACCCACAAGGACCACTCCGGCAGGTTGTGAAGCGCTTCGACTACGGGGGACATCGGGCGGTACGAAACCACGTGCAATGAGAACGATCAAGGGACGCTGGAGCGCCGGCAGGACAGGTTACCCGTGCGCCACTAGGTCATCGTATTCCCCGCGGCTGATCGACATGGCGATGGGCGTACCATTGCGGGTGACCAGCGGGTGTCGTCGGTGGCTGGGGGTCAGATCTTCGATCGAGGTAATTGCACTCACTTCGATAGGCTCCGGCCACCCGTATTCCTTGTCGTCGTAGATCGCGAAGACGCGGCCGAGCGAAGGAGGGCCAAACACGAACGGGGAGGGCACGGCGGACACCTCGAACACGGCCCCTGCCTCAATTTCGGCCAGCACTTCGTGGAGCTTCAGAATCAACTCGGTCCCCCCAATCCGACGAAGCGCATCCACTAGTAGTCCTTCGCCATCCATCCGAAGTAGTTCTTCACGCACTCCTCAAGAGACTCCGCCGTGCCACCGCCGGTTTCGTAACGCTCCGGTGGGAACTCCTCCTTGATGAGGTCGTACATCTCCATGCGGTCTTCGCGAAGCACTTCGCCGCGAGTCGTGTCGTCCGGAACCCGCGCGCCTTCCTTGGCCACGTAGTGCGACGCCACAACCTTCTTGTCGCGCTTGTCCCAAACGAAGATGTAGTCGGGGTTGTGGAGCCTCGTGTTCATTTCGCGGTCCCGGGGAGGTGATATCATGCCCGCAGCGGATGCTCGACCAAGGGCCCACGGCGCACTTGCTTTGTTTGCCGCAATGTCGGTAGGATCTTTGGGGATCTTTGTTGGCCGAGGATGGGGGGAACGCATGGCAGCACGGCCACACGAGAAGCGCTGGATGGAACTGCTCGGGATGACGATGCTGGCGTCGCTGTTCTTCGGATGCAGCGGGGACTCCACGTTCTGCGCGCCAGGGTCACAAGAACCGTGCTACACGGGCGCCCCCGGTACTGAAGGCGTCGGCGCCTGCGTGGCAGGTGTTGCGACCTGCGCCGCCGACGGCTCTACGTTTGGCGCCTGTGTGGGCGAAGTCGTGCCCGTGACGGAGGTGTGCTCCAACGGCGCCGACGACGATTGTGACGGTGCTGTCGACGAAGCAGACGAAGACGTGGATGGCGACGGCTTCTCGGAGTGCGAGGGGGATTGCTGCGAGACCGTGGACCAGTGCCCAGAGCCCACGCTGGTCAACCCCGGCGCAATTGAAGCGCCGACCGAGATCGACAGCGTCGCGATCGACGACAACTGTAACGGCACCGTTGACGAAGCCCAAGGCACCTGCGACTCCGGTCTCGCCCTTGCAGATACTGATCCGCTAAACGGCGCCAAGGCCATCGACCTCTGCCGACCATCGGAGGACGCGTCCGATTGGGGGTTGGTCGGCGCCGACTACGTGCGCGCGAACGGCTCGCCCTCCACCTCGACTCTGCAGAACGGCCTGATGGCTGCGTTTGGTTCGAACGCCCCCCAGGCGGGCACGTCGATGCTAGCTCTCTCGACCGGCCACGCGCGGAGCAGTAGCGATCCCGACGCCTGCGTGAACATTAGCTGCGCCGGGCTCGGGTCTGGAACGGCTCCTGCGGGTTTCCCTCAGGACGTCCCCGCATGCGCCGGCTCCTCGGATATCAACGACGATGTCGCCCTCTCCGTGACCGTACGTGCTCCCAGCAACGCCACGGGCTTCGTCTTCGATTTCACCTTCTTCACCTTCGAGTATCCAGAGTGGGTCTGCACGTTGCACAACGACCAGTTCATCGCTCTGGTGGAGCCCGCGCCCCCCGGATCGATCAACGGCAACATCGCCTTCGACGCCCAGGCCAACCCCGTGAGCGTGAACATCGGTCTCTTCGAGGTCTGCAGCGGGTGCGCACAGGGCACCGGCGCTCTGCTCGGGACCGGCTTCGACGTCTGGGATGGCGGAGTCAGCGATGCGGGAGCCACAGGATGGCTGCGCACCACGGCACCAGTGACGCCGGGCAGCGAACTCACGATTCGCTTCGCCATCTGGGACGCGGGAGACACCGCCTGGGATTCAACGGTCCTGATCGACAACTTCCAGTGGCTCACCGACGACGACGTGACCGTGTCCACCAAGCCGGTGCCGTGAGCGCACAAGGAGTGCCGTTGAGGCCGCTGATACGTAATTGGTGCGGGTGGGTTCCGGCGTGAGCGCGCTCGTGGTAGCGTCGCGCTCCGAGACGCAGGAGGTTTGCAGTGCTTCGATTCCGGTTCTTGGCCGTCTTCGTGCTCTTCGCCGTCGTCGCTACCACTGGCGCCCACGCCGATGAGTCCTCGTACGACCCCATCGTCATCGATCCGGCGCCCGGCCGTGACGTCGTCGGGAAGCTCGACCTGTCCTTCTGCAAGAAGGTCGAACGGTCGGACGAAGGCAAGTCGAGGGCTGGCCCCAGGGTCAAGCAATCTGTCGAATACGCGCAGAAATGGGGCTTTCAGGACAAGGCCTCGGCGCTGATCACCGACCTTTGTACCCATTCAGACGATCCGGGGTTTCGGGAGCAGTTGCGCTATGTCGCACAGCTCGTCGTCAACCAGTCGGGCCGCTCTACGGAAGGCGCGATCGAGTCACTGGTCGTTCGAGCCGACTACGGGCGGTGGAGGATTCAAAAGGAACGCGGTTGCGCTGCGCTCAAAGGGCCGGAAGTCCACGACGGGCTCGACAATGTCATCTACCTCGCGAAGCTGACTGCGGTGGGTTGCACGCGCGGGCGCATCAGTGTTTCCAGGCTAGCCGAATATGTCGAGCGTGCTGGGGACTCGGCGAGCGAGCTGGCTCGCCTCCAGAACGCTAGGAACTGCGTGCCCCGGGGCCCGTGCCCGCCAGACCGAGCTTCGGAGTGCGACCCGAGGGCGCTCATCGGTAAGTGCGGGCCGCTCGTGAGGCCGCTGGACCGCGCGAAGCTCGACAAGGAGACGACGAAGATGACTGTCCCTCTTCAAGTCATGGCGCGCGAGCACCTCGCCAAGGCCAAGGCCGCGCTCTCCGACCTCGAACGCTCGGCCGGGGGCAAGTAGCGAGGATCCTCGCCGAGGGCGCGACGGTGCCGAGGCTTCAGGAGCGAAGAACCTGCCGATTTGGCCTGCTCGATTTCAACTGCGATTGCCGTCGGCGTGGCACAGTCGGCCCTCAACCACGCGGCCTCCGTTCGTGGTAGGCTCGGGGCGTGGACGATGAGCCTCGCGAGGATGAAGAAGGA
>Ga0209271_10000955_pt1 | contig 10066 bp, 5 predicted proteins | sample tdAd002_FD_187123 | JGI IMG/M metagenome (GOLD analysis project Ga0209271, IMG submission 187123) | Marine sediment microbial communities from the Atlantic coast under amendment with organic carbon and nitrate - tdAd00.2 (SPAdes)... | ecosystem: Environmental > Aquatic > Marine > Coastal >... | reverse complement strand
TGTGCAATGGGTTCTTTATGATTACCCTCTATTTAAGAAAAAACTTTTTCATATTTCTGATCCTGTTTATTCAAACCTTTGCCGCTTTCACCTCCCTGGCATCAAAAGCAGATGCCCGGAAAGATAGCCTCGTAATAGGCCTGCTGCCTAAGATGAACATATTCAAGCAGAGAGAACGCTTTGAACTCCTTGCTGCTTATTTGAGCAAGCACTTGAAAATTAAAGTCAAGCTTAAAATGCTGCGCTACGACAACATTATAGAGAGTAACACAAATCTTCAATGATCGGTTAATTCGATGAAAAAATATATTATCACCTCTTTTGCGCTCATCTTTATTTTTGCCGGGATAGGTTCGGGTGTATCGCTCTACCACCTGCTGAATACCACTGCGAATCTCCGTAATCTGATCAGCCTGCATGAAATTGAAGACGTCAGACAGGCACTTTCTTTCAATTTCCAGAAGATTCAAAGTTATACTTTCTCTTCCCAGGCTTACTTGACTGATCATATTGATGAGATCATCGACAATGCCAAAGAAGTTAATCAAACCCTGGTACGCTGCAATGAATGCCACCACAAACCTGAAGTAGAAGTTGAACTCAAGGGTGTGGAAGCAATGGTCCAGGAGTACGAGGAACAGCTTTCGTACCTGATCACTACTGTCACGGAAGAAGAATACCGCCGTGAACAGCAAGGTATAGTTGCTGACCAGGGCAATTTAATCCTTACCAAAATACAGGACATGGTCAACAGGGCGGCATCTACGCTGAATCTTGAAACATCCAACGCAATGAACAAGATTGAAGAGTCCTACATCATATTGGGACTCACCCTGATCTTTACCTTTCTTGCTGCTCAGGTGGTGGCACATTTTCTAACCAGCCGCATTACCAATCCGGTTGATAAACTGCTTAATGCAGCAAACAGGATTACCCAGGGTGAACTGGGGTATCAGATCGACTACAAAGGACCCGGTGAATTCCAGGCGCTCATCTCAACCTTCAACACCATGAGTGATTCTTTGGCCCGGCAGGAGGATAAGATCCGGAATACCATGAAGAAGCTGCATCAGCTTAGCCATATGACCCTGCCGCTGCATACGGCTCTGGATACATCAACAATTATCAATTATCTGCACAAAACCATGAGTGATCTTATCGCTGCAGAGTATGTTGGCATAATGCTGCCTGAAGAAAACGATGAACAGTATGTTCTTCATCTCTTCGATACCAGTGTGAAGAACAATGAATCCAGACAATTCACATTTTCTCAAGATGAAATAAAAGGGGTTTTCGATGATCACAACGGCCAATCTCTGCTGGATAATTCCATGCAGAATAAAAACTGGCCCTTTGCGGAAAAACCTGGAGGAGTTGAATTCAACAACCTCCTGCTTACCTGGATGCTCATCGAAAACAACGTCACCGGCGCCCTTATTGCCATCAACAAAAATGAAGGGGACTTTAGCGAGGAAGATTCAGAAATTGTTGGCATTCTCGCCAATAACATGAATGTGGCGCTTGATAATATAGGACTGTTCAACCACCTGCAGCAGCAGATGGTTGAACAGAAGAAAACCCAGCGCCAACTTTTAGAAGCAGAAAAGCTCACAGCCCTGGGAGCCCTGGCAGGCGGTATTGCCCATGACTTCAACAATATCCTCTGCGGCATGATCGGCTATGTTTCCCTGCTGAAAGGAAACCATAACCCGGAAGACAAAGATTTTAAAATGCTTGATACCATTGAAAATGCCGGCTTCCGGGCAGCCGACCTTACCAAGCAGCTCCTCACCTTTTCACGCCAGGAAGCACTGGATCACAGACCCATTGAGGTGAACCCGCATATTGAGAACATCGCAAAACTCCTTGAGAAAACCATCAGCAAACTCATTACCTTCAGGCTTGAGCTTAAAGAATCCCTGCCTCTCGTGTTAAGTAATCCTGCCCAGCTTGAACAGATTGTCATGAACCTCTGTGTCAATGCGCGTGATGCCATGCCCAATGGTGGTGAGATCCTGGTCCAGAGCAAACAGGTCCACGTTGACCAGACATTCTGTGGGCAGCACCCTGAAGCCAAGCCAGGGGACTATATCAGACTCACCGTTATCGACCAGGGTGAAGGTATTGACCAGGATATCCTGCCGAAAATCTTTGACCCTTTCTTCACGACCAAGGATTTCGGCAAAGGGACCGGTCTGGGCCTTGCAATGGTATACGGTATTGTTAAAAGCCATAAGGGATTCATCATTGTCGCAAGTTCGGCAGACAAAGGAACGACCTTTTCGGTGTACCTGCCGTTGGCGGGTTTTATAGAGGATGAAGAAATCCGACCTGCTATCTCGGATGAAATGATGCGGGCCGGCATACTCATCGTTGACGACGAGGAGTTGATGGCTTCCATGCTTGCCGAACACCTCCAGAATCACGGCTGTCACACCTTTCATGCCGGCAACGGCGAGGAAGCACTTGATATCCTGCAGCTGCATAAAGACGAGATTGATGTGGTTATTCTCGACCTTAATATGCCGGTGATGGACGGCAAGACCGCCTATGGAAAAATGATAGAAATAAAGCCGGATATCAAGGTGCTGGTGGCCTCTGCCTACAACCTGAATAACTCGGTGGATGATATTCTGACAAAAGGCGCCAACGGTTTTATCCAGAAACCTTACAGAATAGATAATATAATATTAAAGATCCGGCAGGTTATGCAGGGATAAGATTACGATAAAAGTGCAGCAGGCAATGGGACTTCCGGCTAAAAGGCCTTGTGGGGGGCCCCAATCTTGGGTGCAGCCCCCTTACAAGGTTTTATACTTTTTTTGCCGCATCATGGACGGGCAACGTCATGGGCAATACCATGACAGTCGCCGCATTTCTCAAACTTTTCATGAATCTGGGCACTGTGGGGCTTTCCATGGCAATCCTGGCACATAGGTAAATGCCCGTGTTTGGGATGGCACTTGGCGCAGGTAAAGGCAGAATGCTTTGTAGTGCGAGCCTGCAGCAATTCATATGCCTCATCATGACAACCGGCACAGACCTCCTTGGCTTGGGTAAGAGGATAGGAGATCTTCAGCGGGGTATGCACGGGATGGCAGGCCAGGCAGTCAGGGGTATCAAGTACTGCCATGGGACTGTGGTTCTCGTGGCATTCATTACACACGGGAATGCGGCCATGTTTTTCAGAATGGCAGGAGGAGCATTCCTGCTCCGTATGCATGCTTACCTCTGCCTGCAGACTTGCCGCAACCTCGGTATGGCACAGTTGGCATTTCCCTTCAAGGTCAGCAGGATCCGGGATGGATACCCGCGGTTGGTGCGGGTTGGTATGACATGCAAGACACTCTGTCACCGGTTCAGCAGAACCGTGGGGCGCATCATGGCAGCTGGAACATTTTGGCATGATTTCCGCGTAATTGTTGCGTTGAGGGTTATAGGCATGAAATACCTCGTGGCACTCGGTGCAGACTACACCCTGATGCTTTGCACCATTATCCCGCAGCCATTTAAAATGAGATGTATGGCAGCGGGCACACTCCTCCAGTGTGAGTGGCTTTAATTCGATTAACATCGCCTCCAGATCATATACATTGCCGGCAGCAGGTTCTGCTGCAACAGCTTGAGTAGATATAAATGTAACTAGGAGCAAAACTGCTGACAGGGTCACACATACAACGTATGACAAACCGGACTTTCTTCCATTAAACATGCTTTCCCTTTTCTCTTTATCCAAAAAAAATCTCTGAAAATTAATAAAAAGATGGCAGGAGAGTCAAAGAATGAACTCTCCTGCCATCTGCTTCCTTATTTATTTAACCAGGAAATGCGCATCCATATGACAGTCAAGGCAATTGGGCATTTTCTGATGCATGGCAGGTGAATGCGGTTCACCATGACAGGTCCGGCATTCGGGCACATTCGGATGCGCGCCGCGGTGACAGAAGGCACAGGTAAATGTCTGGTGCTTGGTCACTGTCTGCTCCATCAACTCGCCGATCTCTTCGTGGCAGGCCACGCAGAATGCTCTCGGCGTTGTCATGGCATAATTAATCTGCAGCGGATGGTGGGCAGGATGGCAGCCAAGACAGTCACTGATCACCTGGCCCTCGGCATGGGGTTCATGACACTTGGCACAATCGGGAATCTGGCCGTGTACCTCATGACAGAACGTACAGGATTGCTCTGCATGGGCGCTCTCATAATTGACGAAGTCCTGACCGGGTCCTTCATGACAGGTGAGGCACGGTTCTTTTATGTCATCTCCAAGTTGCAGGTTAAGAGGCTCATGGGGATTGGAATGGCAGGAAAGACAGTTCTCCAGTTCAAAATGGGACCGGCCTTCATGGCACATCGAGCATTCCGGTATGACATCTTCCCCCCAGGGAGGATGTTCTCCATGGCAATCAAGGCAGGTAACTGCTGTCTGGTGCTTGCCGCCGTTACTTGCGATGGATGCCGGTGCATCAACATGGCACTTGACACAGTCCGCCACATCAAGGGCAACCAGTTCCGCTTTTACCTCCTGGGCAAAAACAGTCACCATGGCAGCTGTAATGACCGCTGCGCATAAAAAACCAAACAGAGAATACTTTTTTTTGTCCATCATTATTACCACCCCTTTCTCCTGCAGAAAAATTAACGTACCATTGAGATATCGTATCAAAAAAAAATGAATGCAGTCTCATTATCAAAAAAAGCAGGCCTTTGTCAAGTGCAAATAATATGCATTTTTCTATATCAGACAGCCTAATTCGGCCTATCGCAGGGCACCCCGGGTAATTTCAACAAAGTTACACTGAATTGCCCGTGGCAGCATAGATAGTTTAGAGGCCACTTTCCTTTGACCTAACATTGGTCAGGTAGAGTCATCATCTCAATACTTCACTATAATAATGAGCTTATGAATCCGGAATTAAAAGTATGATGAACCCGGAGTGCTTGCTGGAAAGAAACCGGCAATATTGCAGTGACCTGCAGGACCTTTTTCAGAAAATGAAATGGTATTCACTACAGAATATCAGGTGGATGTTGGAAGTACGTGAATACGCTCAATCGGCTGATAAAAGCAGACAAAATCAAAATTATAAAAAGGATTTGTGCCTGTTAATCAAACTCAGCTTGAAGAACTAGATTCCCGCCTCCGCGGGAATCCAGGATATTAAAGGAAAACTCATCATTTTGGCTGAGTTTGATACAAAACCACTAAAGGGTTTAAAAACTCAGGAGGATGAAACGATCTCTGTGAATTTCACAAATTATACCTGCCTGCCCATAAAAAAAACTTGAGAACACCTGCCTCGGTGTATCATTGGGCAGCAACTGTCCCTGAAACCAACTCTATAAAATCAACGAAAACCTCGGCAGCCTGGAGTTGCATATAGTCTTCGTTTTCCTCCGAATTATCTTCACTGTCAATCCCATGGGCATCTTCTTTAAGGTCATCAAGGCTTTCCAGCGGAGGTTTGTTAAAATCCCTGCGCAACTTGTTTTCCAGTTCCAGTCGCCATTGATCAGCCTGCTCACTTTCCTGGCTCCGTTTAGACTCAGAAAGAGAAACCTCTTTTCTGCTGCTCATCTCCTCAAAACGCTTTTTCCTTTCAAGGACATAAAAATAATGGGGGTTCAATCTCATTCTATCGTTATACTTTTGGTGCAGCCTCGGCAGCAGATCCGCCATATCATAATAGGTCTGATAGGGTATTGAATTTATCCTGTCCCAGGCCATGACTTCGGGCAAGGAACTTTCCCCGATATCGTCCACATTAAAGACATCGGGGTATTCCAGGTCCGGTATCACCCCTTTATTCTGGGTGGACTGGCCCGAAATACGGTAATATTTTGCGGTGGTGGCTTTCAACTGGCCTTTTGGTAAAGGCATCAGGGACTGAACCGTGCCTTTACCAAAGGTTTGGCTCCCAAGAATTATACCCCGGTTGTAATCCTGTATTGCCCCTGCAAAAATCTCGGAAGCTGAAGCACTCATACGGTTAACCAGGACAACAAGCGGTCCTGAATAGACCAGTTTCGGATCATGATCTCTGATGATATCTACGCGCCCGCCGGCACTCCGAACGAGAACCGTGGGGCCCAGCCCTATAAAAAGTCCGGTCAGGCTGTTTGCCTCCTGCAGAGAACCGCCTCCGTTATCGCGCAGATCAATAATAATACCTTTGACCCCTTCAGCCAGTAGCTCCCCGATGAGTTTCCGCACATCCTTTGTGGTGCTCTTGTAGTCCTGATTACCGGCAGACATTCCTTTAAAATCCGCATAAAAAGTGGGAATATCAATAATACCGATTTTATAGGTGGCAGAATCTCTTTTAATTTCAATGATTTCCTTCTTTGCTGCCTGCTCCTCCAGTTTGACCTTGTCACGGACTATCCTGATAACCTTTGTCTGGTGCTCATCTTCAGCATCTGCCGGAATAATTTCAAGACGCACCAAGGATCCCTTGGGGCCCCTTATTTTGTTGACCACTTCATCAATACGCCAACCCACAATATCGAGCATCTCACCATCAATACCCTGGGCGACTCCGACTATACGGTCGGCAGCCTTCAGAAGTTTGGATCGCTCTGCCGGCCCTCCCGCTATCAGACGCCGAACCCTGGTGTACTCTTCCTCGGTTTGCAGGACTGCCCCGATACCCTCCAGCGACAGGCTCATGTTAATATTGAAATTTTCAGTCCGGTGCGGTGAAAAATACTGGGTATGGGGATCAATTGAGAGTGCCAGGGAATTCATATAGAATTCAAACACATCATCATTACTGTTCTGCAGAATACGATTGAGCTGGTTCTTATAGCGCTTAAGGAGTGTTTCCTGGATTTCTTCAAGAGATTTATCGGTCAGCTTCAGGGTGAGCACATTATTTTTTAACCGTTTTCGCCATAACTCCTGCATGGCAGTTTCTGAGTCCGGCCAGGGAATGTCCTTGCGGTCGATCCGCAGGGTCTCATCAGTATTAAACTCCATATTGTCAAGCCCATTTTCAAGCCGTGCAATCACCTCAGTCAACCGCTCAACCACCCTTTGCTGGTACCTGTTAAAAATCTCGAAACCAGGGGCCAGATCATCTTTTCTAAAAGCTTCGTCCAGCTTATAACGGTATTTTTTCTCAAATTCCTGAATATCCCCGGCATAAAAATAACTGCGCCCCGGGTCCAGTTCATCAAGAAAACGGTAGAGAACTTTGGAAGACAACTGGTCGTCAATGGAGACCTTCAGATAATGCCGATGCCGGATAAGTTTAACAATATCGTCATTTATTTTTTTCTGTTCTATTGTCGGAGTCAGCGTTGTGAGCGTATTTTCTGCCGCCGGAGTGGTTGTCTGACCTGAAACCTGCCCGGATATACCCCACGTAAGACAGCAGAAAAAAACTGCTGAAATTATTACCTTGTTAAATATTTTCATAGTACATCTGTCCAGATTGAGTGTTTTAATTCATGAAGTAAAAAAAGATGGCATAATCTACTATAAGACTTTTGATCAATTTTCTATATATTCTTTATTTTTTTCCGTATCTACGATTTCGACAATTAATTCAGACAAGAATGGTTCTTCTACCCTAAATATACAAAAGAGTCAAAATCCAGTTTTAGACTTGCAGCAATTCTCTATGCTGGCGTATATATCTTACTCCAGGATCGATTGAAATAAGTAACTGCCTTTTTCCTGAATCCTTGAGCCGACGGATATATCCCAGATTTAAGGAAGAGTCGGTTCGGCTATGGTTTCCCATGCCGAACAAACGATGACGCAAAAAATGGGATGTAGCCGTCGGCCCCGAAGGGCGGATCTTTTCAATGCTGCAAGGTGCATTATAAAATTGACGATGTTTCTAAAGTATCACTTGAAAACACGTGGCTCAGCCTGTTTAAAGTAATTCTCCGTCATGGATTCAGGATATCATTATGCCCACAACAAATTATAAGTCCACCCGATTCAGCACATTTAGCCTTGCCGAGAATCCACTCAAGGGCTTCAATCTCATTGATGCCAGTGCCGGAACAGGTAAAACCTATACCATCTGCGGCCTGGTTCTCCGCCTTCTTCTTGAAAAAGACCTCAGCATCGAGCAAATCCTGGTTGTTACCTACACTGAAGCTGCCACCGAAGACCTGCGAGGCCGTATCAGACAGAAACTCCGCCAGGCCTTGGAAGCTCTTATCAACGGAGAAAGTGACGACGCCTTTCTGCAGGAGTACCTTGGCCGGATTCCTGATACCGTGGAAGCCGGGAAACGATTCAGCGACGCCCTGCGAAGTTTTGACGAGGCTGCCATCTTCACCATTCACAGCTTCTGCCAGCGGATGCTTCTTGAAAACAGCTTTGAGAGCAACACCCTGTTTGATACGGAACTGGTAGCTGACGACTCATATCTCATACAGGAGATTATCGAAGATTTCTGGCGCCGGAATTTTTATCAGAGTTCAGTCCTTTTCACAGAGTATGTCAGTAATACGCTCAACCCTCAGGTTCTGCTTGACTTTCTAAAAGCTTTCCTTCCCAGGCCGTCACTCAAATTCATCCCTGCCGTTGAACCTGAAGCAGGCTGTGACAACCTCTCGGCTATCGAGGCTGAATACATTGAAGCGTACAGGGCTGTCTGCACTGCCTGGGAGTCTGCCAGCAGAGAAGTCAGTAAGGACATGCACGACTCAAATGCGCTCAACCGAAACATTTACAGGAAAAAGAAAATTCCAGAACTGTTGACGGGTATGGAGGATATGGCAGCAGCCTGCAGTCCTTCCCTGCACCTGTTTGATACATTTGCCCTCTTTACCGGCAGCAAGATACTTTCCGCCACAAAATCAAAGGAAACCCCCAATATATTGCCGTTCTATGAAATCTGTGAAACTCTGACACAGGCACATTCCAACCTGTCAGGCCGCTATGACCGATGTATTCTGGCTCTAAAAAAGAAGCTGGCCGACTCTTTCCATCATGAATTCGACCTGCGCAAAAAAAGGGACAATATCTTTTCTTTTGACGATCTGCTCCGCAGACTCCATGAAGCTTTTGCAGGGCCAGGAGGACCGGATTTTGCTCGCACAGTGGCACAAAAATACCCGGCGGTCCTGATTGACGAATTTCAGGATACCGACCCATTACAGTTTGAGATTTTCTCGACAATACACAAGGAGCAGTCCCTTCTTTTTCTCATCGGCGACCCCAAACAGGCAATTTACAGCTTTCGGGGAGCTGACATTTTCACCTATATGGATGCTGCTGCATCCAGGCCTCTTTCCCACTACACCCTGGATGTCAATCACCGCTCTAAACCTGAACTTGTAAAAGCAGTTAACACCTTATTCAGCAGGAGCCGCAAACCTTTTATCTTTGATGCTATTTCATTCCAGCCGGTGTCCTCAACCCAAAAACCGGAGCCTGAAAGTTTGCTCATTGATGGCAGGCAGGAAGAGCCTTTTATTTTATGGCATCTGGACACCCAGCCGGCTGCAAAGGCAAATGCATGTTTTAAAAAACCCCAATTAACCAAAACCGCTGCCCGGCGAACTATCATTACTGCAGTCGCCTCCGAGGTTACAAGGCTGCTTGCTCTTGCTGCAGAAAACAGGGCTTCTCTTAACGGGCAAAGACTTCATCCGGGAGATATTGCAATTCTGGTGCGAACAAATGATGAAGCCAGAAAAATGCAGCAGGCCCTGGCAGCATGTCAGGTGCCCAGTGTCCTGCACAGCGGGGATAATTTGTTTGCTTCCGAAGAAGCCGCGGAAATGGCATTGCTGCTCGGAGCAGTTGCAGCACCGCATAACATACGCAAAATTAAAACCGCGCTCCTTACCCGCTTCATCGGCCTGCAGGGAAATGACATCGAATTGTCCGGGCCTGGAACTGAAAAAGTTATTGAACACTGGCTGACACGATTCAAAACCTATCATGAGTTGTGGAACCGTAACGGTTTTATACAGATGTTCTGGACCATAATGGCTGAAAACCGGATACGCTCAAGAATGCTGGGTTTTGAAAACGGCGAGCGCATCCTCACCAACATCCTGCACCTTGCAGAAATTCTCCACCAGGAAGCCAGTGAAC
>Ga0209271_10000954_pt1 | contig 10072 bp, 9 predicted proteins | sample tdAd002_FD_187123 | JGI IMG/M metagenome (GOLD analysis project Ga0209271, IMG submission 187123) | Marine sediment microbial communities from the Atlantic coast under amendment with organic carbon and nitrate - tdAd00.2 (SPAdes)... | ecosystem: Environmental > Aquatic > Marine > Coastal >... | reverse complement strand
TCGGGCATCGGCCGCGAGACGCACAAGATGATGCTCTCGCAGTATCAGCAGACCAAGAACTTGCTGGTGAGCTACGACCCGAACCCGATGGGCTTCTTCTAGGTTTTTCCCGGAGTCGCCGTGACCGTCGAACGCGTCAAAGTCACCGAGGCCGCAGTGGAGCTGATTCGAAAGCTCCGCGCGGCCCACGGCCCTCTTTTGTTTCATCAGTCAGGCGGCTGCTGCGATGGGAGCGCTCCGATGTGCTACCCGGCCGGCGAGTTCCGGATCGGGCAGAACGACGTGCGACTCGGTGAGGTCGAAGGCGCGCCGGTCTACATCGGGGGCAAGCAGTTCGAGCTGTGGAAGCATACGCAGCTCGTCATCGATGCAGTCCCAGGGCGCGGCGCAGGCTTTTCCCTCGAAGCGCCCGAGGGCTACCGGTTTCTCACGCGCTCGCGGGTCTTCACCGACGAAGAAGTAGCCGAGCTCGCGGATCCAGTTCTTCTCTCGCGCTAGCGCATAGATCAGCACCAAGTAGAACCAGTCAGTGCGGACGGATGACACGTCCTGCGCGAACCCCGGTCTGATACACCTCCGACTCCACTGCATGCTCGCCGTTGATGAAGACGTGCTCAATGCCGCGTGAGCGTCCGGCGGGTTGCTTGCCCTCCGGCGGAGTGTCGCAGATCTGCGCCGCATCGAAGACCACGACGTCCGCCGCCTTGCCCGATTCGAGCACACCGCGATCGCGGATGCCAAAGCGGTTCGCGCTTGCGCCCGTCATCCGGTGAACCGCCGTTTCTAGATCGAAAAGCCGGCGGTCGCGCACGAGTGGCCCCAGGATCCGCGGGAAGGTCCCAAGCGCGGCGGGGTTGGGATGGCCGGCGCGCTTCACGATCACGTCGGTTTCGAACAGGCATGCTTCGTGGCCGAGCACCGTTTCGAGCGCGCGCTCGTCTTGCGGGCCGCCGCTGTAGCTGTGGAAGAGCATGGTCGTCGCCCCTTTGCTTCGCTCGGCCAAGGTGAGCATGGCGTCGAACGGCGACGTCTTCCATTCGCGAGCGATCTCGGCAATCGTGAGCCCGTTGAGCTCCTCCCAGCCTTCGACGCCGGCGTCCATCACTTGAAAGTCGCTGTAGATGAAACCTGCCAAACGGAAGCCCAGCTCGAGCTCGACGCGCAGTCGCATGCGGGCGAGGCGGCTCTGGTAGGCACCGGGGATCGCCGCCAGAAACCAGTAGGGAAACGGTGCATGAATGGTGGTGTTGCCGCAGGTGTAGGGGAAGGCGTCGATCATGATGTCGAGCCCGTCGCGCCGAGCGGCGTCCACCATCTCGAGGCAGGCGTCGACGCTGGGCCAGCTGCGTCGTCCAACGAAGATGAAGTGGGAGAGCTGGAGTCGCACGCCCGTTTGCCGTGCCACGTCGAGCATCTCGCGCAGAGCGCGCACGTTGTGGGCTTCCGGGGTGGTCAGGGGGTAACAGGGCGAGATGCGCGAGTACGCTTTGAGGTGAACCGTGGCGGTCGCATCCGCCTCGGCCGCTACCTGGCAGAACGCCTGCAGCTCCTCCAGCGAGGAGTACATGCCCGGGTCGTAACCCAAACCGAAGCTCAGGCCGCATGCTCCCTCCTCGAGGCTTTGCCTCAGACGGTCGAGGCAGTTCGAGAGCTCCTCAGGGGGCATCGGCCCGCGCGCGGCGTCGGAGCCGGCGTAGCGCAACGCCGAGTGTCCGACGAGCTCGGCCAGATTGAGCGCGGGTCTGCCCTTCTCCATCTGGTCCAGGTATTCGGCGAACGACTCCCAGCTGTATTCGAAGGGGCCATCCCGGGCGATCGACGCGAAGTCGTGAAGTCGTGCGAGCGTCTCGCGCCGCAACGGAGCCGGCGAGATTCCACAGTTGCCGCCGACCACCGTCGTGACTCCCTGCTCGAGCATGCCGGACAGGAGCTCCGGGTGATCATCCAGCGGAAGCTGCCAGTCCGCGTGGGAGTGCATGTCGATGAACCCGGGAGCGATCACACAGCCGGTTGCGTCGACCTGCCGCGCGACTTCCGGTGTCGCGTCGCCTTCCCGCAGGACCGCCTCGATGCGGTCACCTCGCAGCAGCACGTGACCGGCGAAGGCGGGACCACCCAGACCGTCGACGATGAGGCCCGATCGAAGTAGCGTCGTGTCCATCTGATCTCCTGGGACCGTAGGCAATGGGTACTTCAGCGAACAAACCTTCCCAGGTTGAACTCTGTCGCAGTCAACATTGCCCGCGGTTTCCTCGAGTTTCAACCTGCGAAAGCAGGTTGGGCAGGTGCCTTGATATGACCATAGTCATAGACTATAGTCTGTCAGACGAGGAAGAAGCATGACGGACGTGCCCGAAACGATTGTGATCTCCGAGTTCAAGGCGAAGTGCCTGGGAATTCTGCGGCGCGTGCAGAAGACAGGTCGTCCCATCGTGGTGACGAGGAGGGGCGAGCGAGTCGCAGAGATTCATCCGCCGTCGCCGCCCGAGTCCGAGCCTGAGTGGCTAGGGTCTTTTGCCGAGCGAGGGCGCATTGTCGGCGACCTGGTCGAGCCAATCGCGATCGACGACTGGGAAGCGCTGAAGTGAACGGCGAGTATCTGCTCGACACCCACGTCTGGCTCTGGGGCTTGGTCGACCCCGGCCGGCTTCGAAAGAAGACGCGCGCCCTCTTGGCCGGACCGGATGCGACGCTTTGGCTCTCGCCGATTTCGGTCTGGGAGACGAGTCTGCTCGTGAAACGCGGGCGCCTCGAGCTCGACACCGATCCACACACTTGGATTCGAGATGCGATCGTGTCCAGCGGGGTCGGCGAAGTTCCGCTCAATCACGAGGTCGCCTTCCAGTCTCGCGAGCTCAAACTGAAACACGATGACCCGGCCGACCGCTTCCTCGCAGCTACCGCTAGCGTTTACCAACTCGCTCTAGTCACGGCCGACGATCGCCTATTGCGCGGACAGGGCTACGAGACGATTCGTGCGTAGCGGTCCTTAGGGCGTCGCCATCACGGCATACCTTCAGTCTAGAGCGATCGATACCTTCTTGGTCTTGTTCGCTTCTACCACCACGTACACGGTTTTCGGCTTGTCCGTGCCGAACGGCTTCAGCACCAGCTTGTGCCGTCCCGATGACAGCGTCAGTCGGCGCGGGGTACTCCCAAGTGACTTCTTGCCCTCGTAGATCTCGGCCCAGCCGCCCCGCGTGACGAGGTTGATCGTGCCGGGCTGCGCCTTGGCGCGTTGCTTTGACCGGGTGCGCTTCTGAGCCTGCGGCATCGCCTCGACCCGGGGTTCCTCAGGGGTCGTCTCAGTGGCCTCCGCTCGGGTCGCCTCCATCACTTCCTCGGCTTGCACCTCAGAGGCGTCGTCGGCCACCGGCTCAGCTTCGGGCGGCGCCTCGAGGCCGAGTCCGAACGCGACCGCCACGATGACCGCCACGGCGCCCAGCAACGAAGCAGCCAGGAGCTTAGGGCGCCGAGACCCAGGCTCCGCGATCTCCGTTGCTGTGGTGAGCCGCACATCCGTTGCGGTGAGCGTGGCATCCGTATCATTGGCTTGCGGCATGGCGGGCAACGACGTGCCCGCCATCCGCGCAATTTCCATCAGTTGGCTCTTGCGCGCTTCTCCCTGCGGAAACACCTCTTCCATCCATGCCGAGAGCTCGGCTGGGCCCATGATCTCTTTTTGGGTCCCGAGGAATTGTCGGAGTGCCTGCCCCATTTCCCGCGCACTTCGCCACCGAACCTTGGGGTCGCGTTCCAGCGCTTTGAGCACGATTCGATCGAGCTCCTCAGGAACTTGGGCCCGGTAGTCCGAAGGCGGCTGGATCTCGTCATACAGAACCGAATGGATCGTGTTCGCCGTCGTGTCGCGCTTGAAGAGGCGCTTGACCGCGAGCATCTCCCAGAGCGCCACGCCGAGCGACCAAATGTCGACCTTCCGATCGATCGGCTGGCCCGCCAGCTGCTCCGGGGCCATGTAGGCAAACGTGCCTTTGACCTGCCCCGTCGACGTATGATGCTGGCGCTGACTCGCGCTCGCGATCCCGAAATCGACGACTTGAACCGCGCCGTCGTAGGTCACGAAGAGATTTCTCGGTGAGACGTCACGGTGCACGACGTGAAGTAGATCACCGTTGGCGTCTTTGAGCTCATGGGCCGCATGGAGGCCCTCGCAAGCATCCGCAATGATGCGGGCCATTCTCAACGGAAGGAGTGGTGATCTTCGCTGGTTGTGATCGGTCGCCGCACGGCTCATCAGCCGCGAGAGCGGCTCGCCGACCAGATACTCCATCGCAATGTAGTGCTCGCCGTCGGCCTCGCCGAAATCAAAGACGCTGCAGACGTTGGGGTGCGTGATGCGCGATGCGATGCGAGCTTCGTCGAGAAACATGTCGACGTAGCCCTTCTCCTTCGCGAGGTGCCGGTGGATGCGCTTTAGCGCGACGAGCTTCTCGAAACCCGACACGCCGTCGATGCGGGCTAAGTACACCGACGCCATCCCGCCCGAGGCGAGCTCGAAGCAGAGCTCGTAGCGGCCAATGCGTTGCGGATCGGTCCGCTCCGGTTTCACCGAGTCATCTACCGGAGACAGGATCTCCACCACAGGCTCCTCTGGAGCCGCCGCCTCTTCGGCACCCAATCAAGTCCTCCAAACGTCATCTACAGCCTAACTGAGGCCTGTTTACCGTTACCACCGTAATCTTTGAATATTTCTGTATTTTTGGCTAAATTTGATGAGAGGCGGTCGAAATGCTTGTCAGGCTTGGAATTATTGCGCTTTTTGTTGCGATTTGGGTGGCGCCCGCCGCGGTGCGAGCGCACCCCACGCTCGATAGGGCGGTCGCCGCCTACGAGGAAGCCAATTTCAAGACCGCGTTGCACACCTTCGATGCTGCCGCGCGCAACGCGGATTTGTCGGTGGAGGAGCTCCTAGAGCTGTTTGAGATGCGCGCCCTCGTCCACCACGCGCTCGGTGACGAAGCCGCGATGCTGGCTGACCTCCGCCGCCTGAACGCGGTGCGCCCAAGCTATCAGCTCGGTCGGTTGGCGCCGCCGCCCGTGCGCGCCGCATTGGAAGAGGTTCGCACGACCAGCGACGGCCCACTCGGCGTCGAGCTCCGCATCGATGAGGAGCGCTTCGGCGGCGCACCTTGGATGGTCGCGCGTGTGTTGCGGGTGCCGGGAGGGCTCGTCGATCACGTCACCCTCCAGTGCAGTGTCAGCAACGACAGCAAGACGATCTCGCGCACGTCTCAAGGCACCCGCGCCGAGCTGAAGCTTCCCGAGTCGGGCGGCCACAACGGCTGCGCCGCAACGGCGCGCACCCGCCAAGGTGGAGTCCTGCTCAGCGCAACCATGAACGCCTCGGTCCCGTTGCAGCTACCGGACTCCGCGAATGTCTTTGAGATGCCCGAGTATCAGCGGCACGCAGACGCTCCGAAGGCGAAGAAGAAGTGGCCTTGGATTGTCGCGGCGACCGCGGTCGTCGTGGGCGGTGGAATCGCAGCGGGTGTCCTGCTGTCGCAACGATCCAAGAACAGCGGTCAGCCCGCCGCCGGGGCAGTCACAGTGAGCTGGTGAGCCGCGGGGATTCCTCAGATCTGTGGGGGGTCGATGCCGGTGAGGTGGGCAACGAGCCTGCGTACGGCAGAGGCGACGGCGACCTGCTCGCGGCGAGCAGCTTCCTGCTCCATGTCCTGCTGCAGGCTTTTGATCTGCGCTTCTTGTTGAGCCGCACATTCCTTCTGCAGGGTCGTGCGGGTGGTGTTCACATACGGGTTGTCGATCCCGGAGATTTCCTGAAGGGTGCGCCAGAGGTGGAGGCGGTCCGAGCACTGCAGGGCAATCGCCGGGGAAACGACTTTGCGAACGATGCTGCCGTCGTTGCCGACGAGCGAGACGAAGGGAAGTTTCCCGATCCGCTGCAGTCGCGAGAACCCCAGGTAATCGGTCATCGGGATCAGATGATCGGCGATCGCGGGCGGGTCGGTGACCTCCGCCGCGAACTCCGTGTCGGAGGCCGCGAAGTGCGCAAAGGTAAAGGCCTGTTCGACTTCGATGGGTTGCCCTTCGGCATCATGCCCGGAGAGCGTTTCCGTGGTCCAAAGCGTATCCGGCGACGGATTGGACGAGAGATCAAAGCACATGACGAACCGGTCGGCGCGATCCGGATCGTAAACGCACATGGGAAAGGCCCTGGCGCGCACGGCGCGATCGGCGCGACTTTGAAAGGCGGCCTGCTCCTCGCCATCCCGCCGGCAGAGGAGCGAGATCACGCCGGGCCGCGGTGCGGTCAGTGCCTCAAACAGATGTTTTTCAAGATTAGGGGCGGCGGCACAGGCCTGGAGGAAGTAGACGCCACGCATCGCCAGCGGCAGCGTCTCAATGCTCATCGTCGGCGGCACGCCGATGTTGGAGGTCGAAGAGTGGACGTCGCGCAAACTCGAGCGGAGCACAGCGATCTTGATCGGCATGCGGCTTTCGAGCAGCGACATCATCTTTCGCAATTGCACGCCACTGTCACGATCCAGGCGTGCCATGACGAGAAAGGCAGGACACAGCCGGAGCTCACCGGGGCCGAGCTGACGCCAAGTGAAGTCGGCAAAGACCGCGTCATGGGTTTCGGATTCGTACTTGGCTCGGAGCTCCAGTTGGGCGATGCGCAGCGTGCGAAAAACCTGGGCGAGCCGATTGAGGTGTTGCTCGGCCAGCTCTCGGATTTCGTCCTCTTTCCTCTCGAGCTCGACGGAAGCAAGATCGGGTGGAATGGTCGACCAAGTGTCCTTCATTTCGCCGAGCGTCTGGATGAGCGCCTGCACGCGTTTGAGCCGTTCCGGCGCGATCGCTCGGGAGTGCGCACTTTCGCCGAGCACGCGGGACAACGAACCGAGATCGACGTTGGTCGCGGCAAGGGGCCCGAGAGCGCGCTCGAGGTGGTCGGGCTCGTGCCGGTGGCGTTGGTAGTCGTCGAGACGAAGCAGGTTTTTCAGTTCGCTGATCGACTCGTCAAGAGCCTCTTCGAGGGCGGCGCAATGATGGCGCCGGACATCTTCGACGGCTTGGCGGATCTGCTCTTTCATGACGAACACACGGGTCAGCTGACAGTGTAACGGTCCAGCACGGAGTCGAGCCGCTTGAGGAAGGTCGGGTGATCGGGCCGATCCTGGCGGCCCCACCGGATCTCCTCATAGGCAGGGACATCGGGATTTTGATAAAGGAGACCCATGGGGGCGGGGTCGACACTCACCGCGACGCGCTGAGCTTCGTTGATGTCGCGATGGTTGTGCGCTTGAGTTTGGCCGCGCTTGAGTAGCAAGGGGTGAACGGGGATGCCGTCCTCATTCTCGAGAAACACAACCGGGAAGTTCAACCCGCCCTCGCCGAAGGCTTGGGGCATGAAGACCGGGCACCGTTGCAGGATGCGCACGAAGGAAAGCCCATGATGGTCCCAGGCCTTCTCGATGGTCTCGTCGAGATGGGCGGGCAGCCACGTGGCGGTTTGGGCGAGGAAGGAAACGTTGGTCATCCCCATCACCACGCTGAGGGGGTTCATGGGTTGAAGGTAGGTGCCCCGCGGGGTGGTTTTGGTTTTCCATCCATCCGGCGTGGTGGGCGAGACCTGCATCTTGGTGAGCGCATAAACCTCATTGTCGAGCACCAGCACGACCGCATTGATGTTGTAGCGGATCGCATGCAGCCAATGGTTGCCGCCAATACTAAAACAGTCGCCGTCGCCCATGACTACGATGACGGGAAGCTCGGGACGCGAGAGGCGCACGCCCGTGGCGATCGGCAAAGCACGACCGTGGATGCCGTGAAAGCCGTAAGTATTGAGATAGTGGGGGAGACGGCTCGAGCACCCGATGCCGGACACCGAGACGACCTCCTCAGGCTCGAGGTTGTTTTTGCGCAGCGCGCGCTGCAGCGCCACCAGCACTCCATGGTCGCCGCATCCCTTGCACCACCGGGGTTTCTCAGATTCGTAGTCGTCGAGGGAGTGCGCTTCGCCCGCGCCGCTCTCGATAACGCATAGTTCTGCAAGCGAGGACATCGTCAATATGCTCCCTTCGACGCGAGGAGGGGTTCAGCCGCGCTTCCCGTCCCCGGTTGATCGCCGAGGATGCGCTTGATTTCGCCGAAGATTTCCACCGGCATGTAGGGACGGCCAGGGACCTTGGCATAGGAGTCGATGTCCAACAGCGTCGCGGCCCGAAGCATCCACGCCAACTGTCCGTATCGACGGTTTTCCTTTGTGATCAATGGGTCCTCCCAATCATCACTGTAGTTGAGCTCGACCGTGGTGATCTGGCGAAAGCCTGCCAAGATCTCGTGGAGCCCAGGGGGCAGCGGACTGAGGAATTGAATGTTGAGAGAGGAAACCGCGAGACCTGCGTCACGCGCCATGTCGACGGCTTCCTCGATCGCTCCCCTCGTGCTGCCCCAACCCACGAGGAGGAGGTCGCCTTCGGGCGCTCCATGCACGCTCGGCGGAGTCAGGCTCTTCTGCAACGCGGCGAGCTTCCGGCTGCGCATGGTGTGGCCGCGCTGATTGCGCTCGGAGTCGTAGCAAGCCTTGCCATCGCGGTCGTGGTTGAGCGAGGTCGTCACCCCCATTCCGCCCGGCTGCCCGGGGATGAGGCGCTGCGAAAGGCCCGTCGTTGGATCCCAATTGTAAGGTAGGGCTCCAAGTGGCACCGGGCTGAGGTCGAGCGGGGGCCGCTGCGGTGTACCGGAAACATCGGGACGATCGAAGAGCTGCTGACCGGTGGCGAGGTTCGCGTCGGAAAGAACGATGACGAGCATGCGGAACTCCTCCGCGACCTTCCGCGCGACCGAAAGAATGTAGAAGCACTCTTCGATCGTGCTCGGCGCCATCACCACCTTGGGCGCGTCCCCTGGAGCCCCATAGATCGCATGAAGCAGATCCGATTGCTCGATTTTGGTCGGCAACCCGGTGCTGGGTCCACCCCGCTGAACGTTGATGATGACGAGTGGTGTCTCGGTCATCACGGCCAAGCCCTGGAACTCTGTTTTCAAAGCCATGCCTGGCCCCGAGGTGATGGTCAGCGCGGTTTTTCCCGCGTAGGAGGCCCCGAGCGCCACCCCGATTGCGGCGATCTCGTCTTCGGCCTGATGAACGAAGCCCCCGAAATCTTCGAAGATCTCGGACAACGCATGCGAAGCGGAGGTCGCCGGGGTGATCGGATACATGGAACAGAGCTCGAATCCGGCCGACACGGCGCCGAGCGCCAGTGCGGTGTTCCCGTTCATCGCTACTTTGGAGACATCGGTCGGGACCGGCCGGACTTCAAAGCATTCTTCGAAGTGCGCGATCCCGTATTGATAACCGGCGCCTGCAAGCTTTACGGCCGCCTCGATCACGTCGCGGCTCTTCTTCTCGAAGATGCTGCGAATGATGCTCTGCAGAACACTCAGGTCCTTGCTGTAGAGGGCGCACAGAAGGCCCACCGCAAACATGTTCTTGCCCCGTTCTGCATCTTCGACGTGGCGGACGGTTTCCGCGTTCATCGGAATCTCGACGATGGTCGCGCCGCGCGCCCGAAATTTGTCGAGCACCTCGCGGTAGGAGCGCTGATACCGTTCGTTGTCGTGAGTGGCCCACTGATCGTCGATCAGCACGAGAACGTCATCGGCGAGACTTCCCGCTTCGAGGCGCGATAGCAGAGCCATTTCGTTAAAGGCCAGCACCACGTTCGCGAGGTTGCCGGCATTCGTGACCTGGCTGCGCTCGGCGAGACGGATGCGATTGCCGCTCGCGCTTCCGGTCGTATGCGGCGGGGGCTGGATCTCGGAGGGAATGATCTCCACGGTCCAAAGGCCGTTCCCTGCTTTGGCGCAGAGCTGCGCGAAGGCAATGGCTGCTTTTTGAGCACCTTCGCCGGCATCGCTGACGATTTCGACGATGTGCTCCGGGAGACGGACAAGACGGGGACCGCTCATAAGATTCTCTCTATGCCGACTTTCTGGGCACGTTCATAGGCCCTTTCTGTGTACTGTCGACCCGCTCGACCTTTTGGGCGATCCACCTCATTTTTCCTCCTCCGGATCTGCG
>Ga0209271_10000953_pt1 | contig 10074 bp, 12 predicted proteins | sample tdAd002_FD_187123 | JGI IMG/M metagenome (GOLD analysis project Ga0209271, IMG submission 187123) | Marine sediment microbial communities from the Atlantic coast under amendment with organic carbon and nitrate - tdAd00.2 (SPAdes)... | ecosystem: Environmental > Aquatic > Marine > Coastal >... | reverse complement strand
CGCGCCTGATGGCTACTTGCTTCTGCAAGTGACATCGCAGTTCCCTGCACGTTTGATGTAGATGTCGTTACTTCAGTTGAGGTGTTATTGATGGTTGTTACCAATGAACGCAGAGCGTCAATCGCAAAGTTCACCGAGTCTGCAATCGCGCCTGTAATTTCTTCTGTCACGGTAGTATGTACTGTAAGATCCCCGTCAGCAAGATTAGCCATCTCATCCAGCAGCCGTAGAATAGCACGCTGGTTTCTGCGGTTATTTTCCAGCGCCTGCTCCTCACGTGCTTTCGCATCGCGCAACATCAGGATACCACCGAGAATAATCAGCACAACCGCAAGGGCACCAAAGCCCACACCAACCAGCTGAATGAGATCCAGTGTTTGTGTCTGGCTGGTAATCGCATACTGTAATGTTTTCAGCTCATCAAGCAAATTGGCACTCTCAGTAGTTACCTTGCTTGCAGCATCTTTAACCTCAAACAACTCGGGCGACAGCTCCAGTATACCTGCGATGTTGTCACTTACCGCACTGATAAGCATCGCCACTTCACGCAGCTTGGCGACAGCTTCATTGTCCGTTACCTTTTCGATGCGTAATGAGCTGGAACCTTTGAGCAAGCCCTCAAGCACCCTGCCAAATAATGCAGCATCCCGGCCAAAGCGGTCAGCTGCCGCTGCCGCCTGCTCGCCACCCGCCAACACCTGGTTAAGATTGTTCTTGATACGCTGCGATAGCATCATCTGGCGACTGGCGAGATAAATCTGTCTTGATGATGCATCTTTCTTCATCAGTACACCAACCACCTCGTCAGAGAAAGTGAGCAGCTGAGGAATGAAGCTGTCAATTACCGTATAAAGCTCTTTTACCTCTGAAATAGATTTCTTACCCTTGATGATGATCGAAATATCGTTACTAAAATTACTCCAGCTGGTCTCTACACTTTCCAAAACCGTTATCAGGTTCTCACCCAGTGCAGGCACCCCTTTCATTGAATTGCCTGAACGGTATACATTAAGTATTTCATCGAATCGAAAACGACTTTCAAGTAAAGCTTCGAAATCTGATTCCCGGCCGGATGATGCTCCCAATGCCTGTGTAGTCATAAGCTGTGACAACAATAACTGCTCAGACGCCAACTCCACATGCCGCTGCAAATCTGCACGTTTATTTCCAACAAAAAGCAGACTTCCCAACATCACAGAGATAGATATAAAAAGCGATATAACCAATAATGCCAGCGGTCTACTGACCGCCCTTGATGCTGATTTTTGTTTTTTCTTTTCAGCGCTCATAAAGTTGTCTCCAAATTACTTCTCAACCGAATCGCCCGGCAAATTTTTCTTATTATTTATAGTGACGCTTCGGCCAATCGCTCATCTTGCGTCATGTTTTGAAAACTGAATACTGGCCAGTCATCACCTTCCTGGTTGAAAGCCATGTCTACATATTTCGAGACATTCTTATGCACACCCGGGATATCTTCGGACTGATCCTTAATTAAAAAATGTTTCATTCCATAGACTTCTTCAACAATGAGCCCCGTATTAAACCCCATATAATTAATAACAATGACCCTTCCCTTCTTTCTTTGTTTTATATCCTCACCAAGAACGAACCCCTTCAGGTCCATTAATGGCAATAAGCCACCACGAACATTGGCCACACCTACCATCCACGATTTCACACCGGGAACATAGGTGAATTCAGGCAAATCCAGTATTTCCTCTATTTCATACATAGGCGCTATAAGCTTGTCATTGCCTATCCTGAAACCGACACCTACCCATTCTTCTTCAACTTTATCCAGTGTTGGCAAGCCGGCAGCGTTTGCCTGACAACGCTGCTCGATTTCCAGTAATAAATCAAATGGGTCGCTTGTATTCACTGTCTATACTATTTCTATCGTGTATTAACTCGATAACACCATGTTCACGTGTTCAATCAGTCCTTTTTCCTGTACAGGCTTGACGATATAATCCTTTGCGCCCTGTCGTTTAGCCCAGACCTTGTCAGTTTCCTGATCCTTGGTCGTAACGATGATGACAGGAATATTTGCAGTCTCTGACTGTTTGGACAACTGACGTGTTGCCTGGAAACCATTCATGCCCGGCATTACCACATCCATCAACACCAGATCAGGCATGGTTTGTTTTGCTTTTTCAATACCCGCTTCACCAGAATTCGCCACGATAACTTCATGACCATTCTTCTCAAGAATAGTCTGCAATACATGAACCTCAGTCGGTGAATCATCTACCACAAGTATCTTCGCCATTACATAATTTCCATTGTTATACGTTTTTTCAATTTTTATTCACACTTATTTTACCGATGCATGCTCCTTGATTGCACCTATTAAATCTTCCTTGGTAAAAGGCTTGGTCAAGTACTGGGTTGAACCAACAATACGGCCACGTGCACGGTCAAAGATACTGTCCTTACTCGACAGCATTATCACCGGCGTTTCCTTGAAAGACTTGTTGTTCTTGATCAAGGCGCAGGTTTGATAACCGTCGAGACGTGGCATCATGATATCCACGAAAATTATATTCGGCCTGGTTTCAGCGATTTTTGACAACGCCTCAAAACCATCCACGGCCGTGACAACCTTACAACCTTCCTTTTTGAGAAGATTCTCGGCCGTTCGACGGATTGTTTTGCTATCGTCGATGACCATTACCTTGAGGTCACTCAACTCAGCAATCTCTTCTGCCATTGCTTCACCATTCATGCATTATTAGCCCTAGAGAGATGGATATACAAAGAATGTAGACCATGAAATTTATATTCGCAATCAATCTTTGCTTATAAGACATTGAATTGTGTAAAGGCATTATTTCATTTACATTTAGCATATTTACAGACTGAATAAATGGAAATCGCATGGCCCTGAAACTCGGAATCATCATGGACCCGATCAAGCATATCAAAATTGTCAAAGACAGCAGCTTTGCGATGATGCTCGCCGCCCAGCGGCGCGGTTGGGAGCTGCACTATATGAACCAGCACCACCTCTATTCTGACGGGGGCAGTACGCGGGCTCAGACACAGACCCTGACGGTGCAGGATAATGCCGAAAGCTGGTTCAACGTCATTTCCAGCCAGGATATAGCCCTGTCAGAGCTTGATGCAGTACTGATGCGTAAAGATCCGCCATTTGACATTGAATACATCACCACCACCTGGCTGCTCGATAGCGCCGAGCGCGCTGGAACACTGGTGGTCAACAAGCCTGCGAGCCTGCGTGATGCCAATGAAAAACTGTTCATCACCTGTTTCCCGCAATGTTGCGTGCCCATGCTCGTCAGCGGTGACCCGGCTCGCATCCGGCAATTCGTTGCACAACATCAGGACGTCATTCTTAAGCCACTCGACAGTATGGGCGGTCATTCCATTTTCAGAGTTCAGCCAGACAACCAGAACCTGTCGGTGATACTGGAACTGATGACCAATGGCGGCCGTAAGACCATTATGGCCCAACGCTTTATTCCAGAAATCACCCTGGGCGACAAACGTATATTACTCATCGATGGCGACCCCGTCCCCTATGCACTGGCCCGCGTTCCCGCCGCTGGAGAAACCCGCGGCAACCTTGTCGCCGGCGCAACCGGGGTCGGCATGCCACTGACAGAACGTGATCACTGGATATGCGCGCAGGTATCGCCGGTGCTTCGCGAAATGGGCATCCTCTTCGCCGGCCTCGATGTGATTGGCGATTACCTGACTGAAATCAACATCACCAGCCCTACCTGCATTCGCGAACTTGACCAGCAATACGATCTCGATATCGGCGGACAACTGATAGCATCCATTGAATCCCGCCTCAGCTGAATTCTGATACTTTGCACACAAACAGACATCTACAGCAGGTCTACTCCATCCCCTTGATTCTGCTGGCAGGCATGTACCTGTTAGCGTCATCATGCACCAGCAACAGCGGCGCCGAATACAGGCACACCATTTTCGCTTTTGGCACCCTGATCGAAATCACATTGCTTAACACCACTGAATCAATCGCTAATGACGCATTCGACCATCTCGAACGCAGTTTCCACGACTATCATGCCAGCTGGACGCCCTGGGAAGCAAGTGATCTTAGCCGTATGAATCAATCGATCCAGGCGGGCAACAAAGCAACAGTACCACAGCTGGTATTACCTCTGATTACCGCTTCGAAAGACCTGTTCGAGAAAAGCAACGGCCTGTTCAACCCCGCGATTGGCAATTTGATCAACCTGTGGCAGATGCACAGGCATGATGAAGCTGGTATCAGCCCCCCCGCTGCAACTGATATCGCCAGAACGGTACAGCAAAATCCGCAGATGTCTGATCTCGATCTTGACGGCACATTATTAGTCAGCCGCAACCCCGGCGTTCAACTGAGCCTGGGCGCTTTTGCCAAGGGTTATGCCATTGATCTTGCGATGGAATATCTGCAATCGCAGGGCATCACGAATGCTGTGATCAATGCCGGCGGTGATCTTCGCGTAATCGGTCAGCACGGCGAACGTCCATGGCGTATCGGCATTCGCCATCCCAGGAAAGACGACGTGATTGCCTGGCTTGATGCCGAAGCCAATGAGAGCATTTTTACTTCGGGCGATTACGAGCGTTATTATATGCATGACGGCAAGCGCTATCACCATATCCTTGACCCTCGTACAGGCTATCCAGCTAGCGGTGCTATTTCAGTCACCGTCATTCATCAAAATGCCGGCATTGCCGATGCTGCTGCCACCGCACTGTTTGTAGCCGGTGCCGAAAACTGGTATGAAATCGCGCGCGCCATGGACATCAAGTACGTGATGCTGATAGACACCGACTTTCGTGTGCATATGAACCCGGCGATGCAAAAACGCATTCATCTGGCAAATTCCGAAACTTCCCCCATTGTCCTCAGTCAGCCACTATAATTAGGCCAATAACTGCTATACATATAAAAATGACTACCGTAGCAAGGGCACCGCAAATAACAGACAATGACCGACTGGGGATGACACTGTTCCTGGCAGCGGTTTTTCATGGCATTGTCATTCTGGGCATTACATTCAGCATCTCGCCCCCTGCAGAAAGTGAATCACTGCCGGCACTGGACGTCATTCTGGTGCAGACACAGGCCCCTTCGAAGGCAGAAGACGCCAAATTTCTCGCCCAGGTATCGCAGCTGGGCGGCGGCAGTAGTGAGGAACAAAGCCGCCCCACCGACCTGTTTAGCGCACCCAGCCTGTCGGAAAATCCCGGCCTGGCCATGACAACATCACAACAGCAAAAAGCCAGCCAGAAACAGCGTGAAAAAGTCGCATTACTCCATCAAGACGATTCCAGCCACAGCATCAACACGGACGACAGTAAGCAGAACCCGGATAATACTACCCAGGTCAATCAGCAAAAGCAGGATGAGAACAATAAACAGGCGCGGCTGGCGCACGAGTTGAGCACACAGATTCAAAACCAGGCGGAAAAAACACGCATCAAGTACCTGAATTCGAGCACCCGTGAGTTTGTACCCGCCACTTACATGCGCCAATGGATCAACAGGGTTGAGCGTATTGGCAACCTGAATTACCCGGATCAGGCCAGACGTGAAAAACTAAGCGGCACCCTGATTCTTGATGTCGTTATCAATGCTGATGGCGAACTGGTCAAGGCAGACTTGAGACAGTCTTCAGGTCATCAACTACTCGACGATACGGCGAAACGCATCGTGCAGCTGGCCGCACCCTATTCACCGTTTCCAGCAAAACTTCGCGAGCAAGCCGATGTCATACATATAACTCGAAGCTGGGAATTCCTCAATGACAGCAGTCTGCGAACAAACTGATAATGAACGACAACCGACTGACTGACCATTTTATAATCGCCATGCCGGGCCTGATGGATGAGAACTTCAACCAGGCGGTTACCTATATTTGCGAGCATGACGAGAACGGAACTTTTGGCATCATCATCAACCGTGAGTCCGAAATTACCCTGGATGATGTCATGCAGCAGATGAAGATCCCCTATCACCCGGGTCAATCGAAAAATGAAGCCGTGTTTACCGGTGGCCCCGTTCAGATAAACCGGGGCTTTATCCTGCACCGACCCACGGGCAACTGGGATTCAAGCCTGATAGTCAATGATTCAGTGGCACTGACAACATCACGCGATATTCTCGAAGCCATTGCCGACAACAAGGGCCCGGATGACAATATTATTGCGCTGGGCTATGCAGGCTGGGGTCCAGGCCAACTGGAGCAGGAAATGGCAGCCAATACCTGGCTGAGTTGCCCGGCAGAAGAACAGATCATATTCAACACACCGGTCGAAGACAGATGGCAGGCTGCCGCCGACCTGATCGGTGTCGATATACAGCTTATGAGTAATGATGCCGGGCATGCATAAAAAGCCCGCCTTCATGCAATATGCGAACTAAGACTGCTGTCCGTTCTGTGATGGGCTTTGATTTCGGACTCAAACGAATCGGACTCGCCACAGGACAGACAATTACCGGTACCGCTTCACCACTGACCACCCTGCAGGCCAGCAAGCAGAAACCTGACTGGGAAAACATCGAACTACATATCAGGCAATGGAAGCCCGATGCACTGATCGTTGGTATTCCTTACCTGCTAGATGGCGGAGAAAGCGACATCACCAGGGCTGCGCGCAACTTCTGCAAACAGCTTGAGCGACGCTTCAATTTACCGGTCTACACCATCGATGAAAGCCTTTCATCGTTTGAAGCCGAACAGCAACTCAAGCAGGATATAAAAATAGCCAAGCACAACAAGCACGAGATTGATAAAATGGCCGCGGCCATCATTGTTCAGAGCTGGCTTGACTCGCAACAAGACCGTTAACTAAGGGTTCAGCATCTATGGATGAAATTGCCAAACCAGATCAACTTCTGGAGAAACTGGCAGACGATCTAAAGCAACTGCTCGTAGAGCGCGAGATCGATGATCCATTGATGGTAGGAATCCACACTGGCGGCGCCTGGATAGCGAGCAGCCTGCACGCAAAACTCAGCATCTCCCAACCGCTGGCAACCCTCGATATCAGTTTTTACCGCGATGACTTCTCACGAATCGGCATGAACCCACGGGTAAAACCGTCAAGCCTGCCGCCACAGGTTGAGGATAAACACATCATCCTGATCGATGACGTGCTGCAGACCGGCCGTACCATACGCGCTGCAATGAACGAGATATTTGACTATGGGCGTCCAGCCAGTATCACCCTGGTCTGCCTGGTTGACCGCAGCGGCAGAGAGCTGCCGATACAGGCTGATGTTATCGGTCAGCATCTGCGGCCAGGCACTGATCAACATATCAAGCTGAGCGGCCCTGAGCCGCTGGAATTCGTTATCACCTAACCATGTGTCTGAACCCGAACAACACGCTCAATCAGACCACCCTGCCGTGTACAGGTGACCGCCATGGTCAATAAATCAACCAGCCCAACGGATCCACTGATCGGCAACGACAGCTGGAACATTCAACTCGACAGCAAGGGCAGGCTGAAACATTTTCTTACCATTGAAGGCCTTGGCAGTGAAATACTGACCAATATCCTCGACACCGCCGAAAGTTTTGCCAATGTTAACGAGCAACGCGTAAAAAAAGTTCCATTATTACGCGGCAAAACCATCGTCAACCTGTTTTTTGAAGCCAGTACACGTACGCGCACAACCTTCGAACTGGCTGCAAAAAGACTCTCGGCCGATATACTCAATATCAACATCAGTACTTCGGCAACCAGCAAGGGCGAATCGCTGCTTGATACCTTGCAGAACTTGCAGGCGATGCTGTGTGACATGTTCATCGTGCGCCACTGTGATTCAGGCGCGGCGCATTTTATCGCTGGCAACGTCGCGCCGCATATCAGCGTGATCAATGCCGGTGACGGGCGCCACGCACACCCGACCCAGGCCATGCTCGACATGTTCACCATTCGCAGAAACAAGGGCCGGGACTTCGGCAAGCTGCGCGTGGCTATCGTCGGCGACCTGCTGCACTCGCGCGTGGCCCGCTCTCAAATCCATGCACTGAATATTCTGAATACCGGTGACGTGCGAGTCATCGCACCCAAGACGTTGATCCCCACAGACATCGAGGACATGGGCGTTAGCGTTTTCAATGACCTCGAGGCAGGCATCAAAGATGCCGATGTAATCATCATGCTGCGTCTGCAGAGAGAACGCATGCAGGGCGCCTTCCTTCCCAGTGAACACGAATATTACAGCCAGTACGGTTTGAGCGAGGAACGCCTGCTTGCAGCCAGGGATGACGCCATCGTTATGCACCCGGGCCCGATTAACCGCGGTGTGGAAATTGAATCAAGTGTCGCTGATGGCGCGCGCTCGGTGATACTCGACCAGGTGACTTATGGTATCTCTGTGCGCATGGCCATCATGTCCATGGTTCTTGGTCGCGAGCCTGAACTGACTGAAACGGAGGCAAGCTGATGAGTCGCCTGCTCGTTTCAAACGGACTGATCCTCGACCCGGTCACACAATCAGTTAAAACCAGCAATGTTTACATTGCTGATGGCAGCATCATTGCTATCGACCATGAACCGGACGGCTTTGAAGCCGAGCACAGCATTGACGCCACCGGCCTGATCATCAGTCCCGGTCTGGTTGACTTATGTGCCCGTCTGAGGGAGCCGGGTCTCGAGTTCAAAGCTGACATCCAAAGTGAAGCCGTGGCTGCGGCCAGTGCCGGCATTACGACTCTGTGCTGCCCACCCGACACTCACCCGGTCATCGATGAGCCGGCCGTGGTTGAGCTGATTCATCGCAAGGCAGTAACTGCAGCGCATACCAATGTAGTCACACTCGGCGCCCTCACTCGTGGACTCGAAGGCAAGTTCCTCAGTGAGATGTCCACCTTGTACACAGCCGGATGTGTTGGTGTCAGTAACAGTCGCAAGCCGGTTGCCAACACATTGATATTACGCCGCGCTTATTCCTATGCTGCCAATTACGGCATAACCGTCTTTATCGAGCCTGACGAACACTGGCTCAGTATGGGTGGTTGCGCCCATGATGGCCCGGTAGCTACCAGGCTGGGCCTACAGGGTATCCCCGTGTCGGCTGAAACGGTGGCAATTTCAAGAGCCCTTGAACTCATTCTGGAAACTGGCGTAAAGGCCCATTTTGGCCGTCTTTCATCGTCACATGCTGTCGAGTTGATACGCCGTGCGAAAGAACGTGGTATGGAAATCACCGCTGACGTCAGCGCACACCAACTATTTCTTAACGAAATGGATATCAACAGCTTCAACAGCATGTGCCACGTATTGCCGCCGCTGCGTAGCCAACGCGATATGGAAGCGTTGCGCCAGGCCGTCAAGGATGGCGTGATCGATGCGATTTGTTCCGATCATCAACCCCATGAACCCGATGCCAAACAGGCACCATTTGCCAGCACACAAGCCGGTATTTCATCACTGGAAACATTACTACCCCTGACGTTGAGGCTCGTTCATGAACAGGTGGTACCAGGCTATACCGCGCAGAGCCTGTTATCGACCCAACCAGCAGCTATTCTTGGTATTGATGCAGGCGTACTTGCAGCCAACAGGCCCGCTGATATCTGTATCTATGACCCTGAGCAGGACTGGCAGCTTGAAACGACTACCATGCTCAGTCGTGGTAAAAACACGCCTTTTGCAGGCTGGAATTTTCAGGGGAAAGTCCGCTACACAATTATCGCCGGCGAATTGATCTACGCCGCATGATAACGATCGAGCACTCACAGCCACTGTTTTTCATCGGACAGCTCGTACACCATAAAAAATTTGATTACCGCGGCGTCATCATCGACGTTGATGCGGAATTTGAAGGCACAGAAGAATGGTATCAACAGGTTGCCTTAAGCAGACCGCCAAAAGACAAACCCTGGTACCACGTGCTGGTACACAACAGCGAGCAAATGACTTATGTGGCAGAACGCCACCTTGAAGCAGACGGTAGCGGTGAAGCCATCAACCACCCTGCTATTGATCAGTATTTCGATGGCTTTGCCAACGGTGTGTACAGCCTGAGCGCAAAAAAGCAGTAACCAGCATTCATTCACCACAGCTCAAACA
>Ga0209271_10000951_pt1 | contig 10089 bp, 10 predicted proteins | sample tdAd002_FD_187123 | JGI IMG/M metagenome (GOLD analysis project Ga0209271, IMG submission 187123) | Marine sediment microbial communities from the Atlantic coast under amendment with organic carbon and nitrate - tdAd00.2 (SPAdes)... | ecosystem: Environmental > Aquatic > Marine > Coastal >... | reverse complement strand
TCGTTGGCGGATTTCTAGTGACCGATCGCATGTTGCGCATGTTTGGACGAAAGAAGCCAAAGGCTCTGAAAGCTGAAACCGCGGGCGTCCCAACCGAGGGACGGGAGGCCGTGAGCAAATGAGTCAAGAGGTCATCCGTTCGACTGTCGTACCGGTCATTTATCTTCTGTCCACGATCCTGTTCATCTTCGGGATCAAGCAACTCGCCAAGGTGAAGACCGCGCGACGTGGTAACGCCATCGCTGCGGTCGGCATGCTGCTTGCCATCATCGGCGCGCTGCTCGAGCTCGGTGTCGTCGACTATCGCTGGATCGCCGGCGGCATGCTGATCGGCACGATCATCGGCGCCGTGTTCGCCATCCGCGTCCAAATGACTTCGATGCCGGAGATGGTAGCCCTTTTCAACGGCTTCGGAGGCATCGCCTCCGCGCTGGTTGCGACTTCGGTCTACTGGGACCTGGTCGTTCAGCAAGGGCCCGCGGGAAAGGTCTACGAGGCGCTTGGCACCGATGAGGCCATCACGGTCATGCTCTCGATCCTGATCGGCGGCATCACCTTCACCGGCAGCCTCATCGCCCTATTCAAGCTTCAAGGGAAGCTGAAAAAGGGCGCGCCGATCCTCCTTCCCGCAAGGCACTACATCACCTTTGTACTGCTCTTTGCCTCCTTTGCATTTGGGGGGATCGCCGTCACAGCGGGCGCGTCGGACTCGGTGGTCTGGGTGCTCGCTCTCAGCGCGGTCTCGCTGACCCTCGGGATCCTGTTGACGATCCCCATCGGTGGCGCGGATATGCCCGTGGTCGTGTCGCTCCTCAACTCGTACTCCGGTTTGGCGGCATCGATGGCTGGGTTCGTCATCGGGAATCCGTTGTTGATCATCGCAGGCGCGATGGTCGGCGCTGCCGGCCTGATCCTCACCCAGATCATGTGCGTGGCCATGAACCGCTCACTGCTCAACGTCCTGGTTGGCGGCTTTGGCGTCGCGGACGGCGCCAGCGGCGGCGGTGGAAGCGATGAATACACGAGCGTGACCTCATGCGGCCCCGAAGAAGCAGCGATGATCCTCGAGAATGCAGAGTCCGTCATCATCATTCCGGGCTATGGATTGGCAGTCGCGCAGGCCCAGCACGCGGTCCGCGAGCTCGCCGACATGCTGAAGGCCCGCGGCACCAAGGTCACCTACGGCATCCACCCGGTCGCGGGCCGCATGCCCGGCCACATGAACGTCCTGCTGGCCGAAGCCGACGTCCCCTACGAGGAGCTCCTCGAGATGGACGTGATCAACTCCGAGTTCAAGAACACCGATGTGGTGATCATCCTCGGTGCCAACGACGTCGTGAACCCCGCCGCCACCAAGGACCCGAGCAGCCCCATCGCGGGCATGCCGATCCTCAATGCCCACGAGGCTCGCTCGGTCTTCGTCGTCAAACGAAGCCTCAGCCCCGGCTACGCCGGCATCAAGAACGAGCTCTTCGAGTACGACAACACGATGATGATCTTCGGCGATGCCAAGAAGGTCGTGCAGGGCTTGATTGGTGAGGTTAAGGATTTGTAGGGTGGGTGGCTTGCGGGGGTTGCGGGCTTAGGGGGTTGCAGGAACGCTGGCCTGGTTTGGTTTAGTTACATCCGACCCGCCCACCCCCACCCGTAATCCTCCCTCCGCAGCGTCGCTGCGCTCCGCTTTGGCGGCGCTTTGCGCCAGGCTTCGCCCTGCGGGCTCGCACTGCCGTGCATGTCTGGGGGCGGGTACTTGCAGTTCACATGGCGCGCGCCACGCCGTTCCGTCCAGTCCGTAGCAACGCTCGAAGGCAGCAGGCGGTAGCGCGAGCCCGCAGGGCGAAGCCCGGCGCCAAAGCGCCGCCAAGCCCAAGCGAAGCGCCGGGCGCGGCAGGGAGGATTGCGGGTGGGGGTGGGCGGGTGGTGTAACTAAACCTGGGGGTGGGCTGGCTTCGATAGACCCACCTTCAAGACGCGTGCGACTTCTTCGAAGGCGGAGCGGGCGGCTGGGACCTGTCCAGCGAAGTTCATGAAGGGGTGAATCAAGCTGTCGAAGCGCCTCAGCGTCGTTGGAACGCCGGAAGCGTCCAGCTTTTCCGCATAAGCTAGCCCTTCGTCGCGGAGTGGATCGAATCCGGCGACGAGGACCGCTGCAGGACAGACGCCCTGAACGTCTCCCAGCAAGGGCGACGCGAGCGGATTCAACGCGTCTTCGGGCCCAGGGAGATAGTGGCCCGTGTACCAATCCATCAGCTCCTTGCTGAGGTGAAACCCTGATTCGAATAGCTCATAGGACCGCGAGTACCGGCTCATGTCCAACCAGGGCACGAGCAGGAGTTGAAAACGCGGTGCAGGGTTCGCGTCCCGTCGATGCTGGGCGATCACAGCGGCGACGTTGCCGCCCGCGCTCTCGCCACCCACGGCGATCCGATTCGGATCGATGCCGAGCTCATCCGCTCGCGCTGCAATCTCATCGTACGCTGCGAGCGCGTCTTCGATGCCGGCGGGGAACTTGTTCTCCGGCGCCAAACGATAATCCACCGCGATCACCACCGCATCGGACTCGACCGCCAATTGCCGGCAAGCAAGCCGGTGCGTGTTCAAGGAGCCGGTGACGTGGCCGCCTCCATGGAAATAGATGAGCGCCGGCGCGTTGGTCTCCGCAACCTGCGCCGGCCGGTGCAGCTCGCAGGGCACCGGGCCTGCGGGGCCCTCCACCTTGAACGCGCGCAGCGCGACGGGAGACGTTGGCTCGTGCCCGAGTAGCGTGCCGGTGCGCTCATAGTCGTTTCGGGTGGCCTCTACCGACTCCAGCAGCTCTGAGGGAATGTAGAAATGTCGAGCGATCACCTGGCAGAGGAGATCGAGCTCTTGGCCATCGACGCGAGTCGGTTTTCCTGCGGCGAGTCGCAGCAAGGGTCTCGGAAGACGGACTACCCCTTGCGCGAAAGGCTTCAGAAATCTTAGCGGGATGAAGTCGAGGTTCATGTCTTGTAGCGCCAGCTTAGCCTTTGGCGGCCAGCGGGGTCACGGTGCCGTGCTGTTCTCGAGGCTCCGCCGTCTCGGCTAGCGCCAGATGCTCTGGGAGCTCGTCGCGGGCGAAAACGTCGTCTAGGTGTTCCGCGCGGCGAATGACGGCGGCGCGGTCGTCGGTGACCAGGACCGACGCCGGGCGCGGCATTGCGTTGAAGTTGCTAGCAGAGACCTCCTGGTAGGCGCCGGTGTCGAGCAGCGCGAACAGGTCACCAACCTCGACCTCCGGCAGCGCGACGGCACCGAGCAGCCGGTCTCCGTAGCAGCTCCGGCCAGCCACGTCGGCTTTCATCGCGGGGGGCGCATCCAACTTATTGGCGATACGGAAGTCGTGCAAGTGGTGTTCGTACCGGCCGCCGACCAGCCAGAACTCGGTGGTGTCGATCGTGACCACGTTCCATTTGATCGGAGAGGTCATCTTCTTCGTCGCTTCAATGGTCGTCAGATGAACGCCGGCGTTGCCGTGAATGCTGCGACCGGGCTCGAGCTGAAGCATGATGCCCGTCGGATCGACCCCGTGCTTCGGAAGCGCCTGGAGCAACGCCGCCGTCGTGGCCCGTCCGTAGTCCTCGATGCTCGGCGCCGGGATCGTATTGGGGCCGCCCTTGAGCGCCACTCCCATCACGTTGTCGATGACGAAGTACCGAATCTTCGACCCGAGATACTTCAGTCCGAGCGAAAGCAGATGAAGCGCTCCGAAGGCGACGGGATCGCTGTAGTGCGTAGCTGCGTTGTGCGGATCTCTTGGAATTGCGAACCCGCCGCCGATGCTGAGCTCCTGGGGCTGATATCCGCCGAGCGCTTTACAGACCCGGCCGATGTCCCGCGCGTAGGCATGCATCTGCGCCTCCCAGTACTCCGTCGTGGCCTTGTGTCGCCCGTGGTGCTGATGGAAGCCCACCAGCTCGACATTCGGGAGATTCATCACGCGCCTGCCCGCCTCGATGACCTCGTCGATCGAGAGCCCGCCCTTGTAGAGCAGCGCCGTGATGTCGGTCGCTACCATGCCCTCGGCGACGAAATCGCTTCTCTTCACGAAGCCCGAGATAGCGGGGCGAATGCGGAGCCGAACATGGGCGGTCTTCGACAGGGTCGGCGCGAGCTCCTCGAGGAACTCGACATCCCTGAGGCTGTCGATCGTGAGCCGTGCCCCAACCTCTAGCGTTCGCCGAATGTGCTCCTTTTCCTTCGGCACGCCGTTGGCGGAGATGAAACGCGGTTCGACCCCAGCGCGAAGCGCGACGTCTAGCTCGCCCGCAGAGTAGATGTCGGCGCCGCACCCCTCGTCAGCGAGGACTCGCTGGATCGCGTACGTCCAGTTCGCCTTCACTGCGGGCATCACCTTCACCGGGCCAGCGGTCCAGCCGCTTTCGAAGGCATCTTTGAAGCGTCGGACGTTGCGACGAATTTGGTTCTCGGAGAACACGAACAGAGGCGACCCAAAGCGCTCGACTAGCTCGGTGCTCGCCAGCTCCTCGACGAATAGAACGCCATCACGGTTGCTCAAGCAGTCATCAATTCGCTTCTCGGCCATGGCTCATCTCCTTTGCTGCGAGCCCGAGGGGTGGACTCCCGATGGTACTCCTTCTTCTTAGTGGAGGAAGCGGCGCGGCTCTTAACCGCCCGCGACGGAAAATTGACACTCGGCGACAATCCGCAGGAACCGCAGATCCGTCGCAGCATGTTCGACCACGTGGCCCGCGCGCTCGAGGCCCTCGGGTACTCCCCCGAACCCGCTTCCAGGCCGCCGGCCGACGGATTGGACCCCGATCCAGACGCCTTCGTCCCGTTTCGACGCTTCGCCCAGATGCTCGAAGACGCCGCACGCGAGCTCGGCGACCCCTGCCTCGGGCTTCGCGTCGGGCTTGCCACCCACCCAAGAGATATCGGGCCACTCGGGTTCGTCTTGCTCAATTCGCCAACGGTCGGCGCTGCAGTCGACAACCTGGTGAGGTACCTTGGATTCCACCAGACGGGGGCCGAAGTCACAGCAAAAGAAGACCGCGGATGCTGGCGCCTCGCCTACCGCGTGCTGCATCCCGGCGCGTCGGAATTCTACCAGGACGCGGAGTGCACGATTGGGACGCTGGTAGCCGGGATGACGCACATCGGCGCGGGAAAGTTTGCCCCAGCGGAGATTCATTTTCGGCGAAGCAGGCCGGCTCACCAGCAAGCGTATCGCGAAGTTCTTCCGGGCATGACCATACGTTTCGATCAGCCCGTCGATGCCGTGTTGGTCGACCCCCACGTTGCGAACCAACCTGTCGTCGGCGCGGACCAACAGCTGCTACCGATCCTGGAACAGCACGCACGGCTCCTATTGGAGCAGGCTCCCGGCGGAGACGAGCTGCACTCCCGCGTGAAGCAGGCCGTCGCTCAATCCCTACAGAGCGGACAGCCCCGAATCACTCACGTTGCACGCACCCTCGGGATGGGTGAGCGCACGCTGCAGCGCCGACTGAGCGAGAGGGGCCTTACGTTCAACGATGTCGTCGACCAAGTGCGCGAACGGCTTGCGCGCCAGAACGTGGCGAGGGGAGACGTCACGCTCACGGAAGTCGCCTTCTTGCTCGGGTATTCCGAATCGAGCGCGTTCATCAGGGCGTTTCGTCGCTGGACCGGTGAGACGCCGCGCGCCTACCGAAAACGCGCGCACGGTTAGTCATAGCACCCACCCCCAACCCACCCGCGGCAGCGCGAGCCCGAAGGGCGAAGCCCGGCGCGAAGCGCCGCCAAGCCGGCGCAAAGCGCCCGGCGCGGCAGGGAGGATTACGGGTGGGGGTGGGCGGGCGGTGTAACTAAAACGTTCAGTTATCCTGGAAGTCCGCAACTCCAGGCGCGGTGCCGCCACCGTAGTAATCCGACTCTGCAAGGTCGTCGAACCTGGTGTACTCGTTGAAGAATCGGACTCGACAGGTGCCGGTGGGGCCGGAGCGTTGCTTGCCGATGATGATCTCGGCAATGCCGCGATCGTCGCTGTCTTGATTGTAGACTTCGTCGCGATAGATGAACCAAATCGTGTCGGCGTCCTGCTCGATCGCACCCGACTCGCGAAGGTCGGAGAGCTGCGGTCGCTTGTCCTTCACGCCGCGCGACTCGACTCCGCGGTTGAGCTGCGAAAGCGCGATCACCGGCATCTCGAGCTCCTTCGCGAGCGCTTTCAAGCTTCGGCTGATCTCGCTGATCTCCTGCTCGCGCGAGTCGTTGCGGGACCCTGAGCGCATGAGCTGCAAGTAGTCGACCACGATCAAGCTGAGACCGACCTCGGACTTGAGACGGCGGGCTTTGGCCCGTAGCTCGAGCATCGAGATCGCCGGTGTGTCGTCGATCCAGATCGGCATGTCGCTCAATGTGCCCGCGGCATCCGCGAGCTTTGGCCAGTCGTCCTTCTGTAACTGCCCCGTACGAATGCGGTTGCCATCGACGCGGGCTTCGCTGCCGAGAAGGCGGCGAACCAGCTGCCCTTTGGGCATCTCGAGCGAGAACACCGCAACCGGCGACTTGCTTCTCTCACACGCGTGATGTGCAACATTGAGCGCGAACGAGGTCTTACCCATGCCGGGACGCCCTGCGACGATGATGAGATCGCCGGGATGCATACCCGCGGTCATCTTGTCGAGTTGCTTGTAGCCCGTCGGCAGGCCCGTAATCGCCTCGCCGCGATTGGCCGTTTCATGGATTTCCTGAAACGTCCGCATCACGACATCCTTCACGTGCTCGTAAGGATTTCGTGCGCGCTCTCTCCCAACTGCGAAAATCGACGACTCGGATTGGTCGAGGTACTCATCGATGGGCCCGTAATCACCGTAGCCCCGCGAGGCCACTTCGTGACACGCCAGAATGAGGGCCCGGATGACAGATTTTTCGCGGATGATCCGCGCGTGCGCCTGAATGTTCGAGACGCTCGGGATGGTGTTGCTGAGCGAGAGCAGATATTCGTCGCCCCCGATCGACGCGAGCTTCCCACTGTGGACCAGCACCTCTCGAAGCGTGACCTGGTCGACCGGTTGGCCGCGGCGAGACAGCTCGGTCATCGCCTCGAAGATCTTGGCGTTGGCCTCGCTGTAGAAGTCCTCGACGGACAGCGTCTCGATGACGATGTTCATCGCCTGGTTCTCGAGGAGGATCCCTCCTAGGACCGCGCGCTCTGCTTCGAGGGCGTTGGGGGGGACTTGGCCGGCTTGTTGATGTGAAGTGATGGGGCTGCTTCCTTGAGCCTCCGGTTGTAGCTCTAACGGCAACCGAGTGAAAGCGTAACCGCTCCCCGTTATGCGCGGGTCTTGACTTCGAGCTTGACGATTGCCGTCAAGCCATACGGTAGCTTCACGCCTACCTCGTAGCTGCCCACCTCTTTGATGGTGTGGGCTGGCATGACGAGCGTCTTCTTGTCGACGTCCTCGACACCCTTGGCTTTGAGGCCTTCGAGCACATCGTTGGAGGTCACCGAGCCGAACAGCTTACCGTCGTCGCCAGCTTCCTTGGCGATCATGAGGGTGACCTTGCCGAGCTCCAAAACGACCGCCTCCTGGGCGGAGCGAAGCTTGGCGATACGTTGAGCCTGAATGGCCTTTTCGTGCTCGATCTGCCGAACGTTCCCACGGCTCGCGACCACCGCAAGACCGCGCGGCAGCAAGAGGTTCCGGGCGTATCCGCGGCGCACCCGCACCACGTCGCCGATCGAGCCAAGATGCTCGAGGTTTTCTTTCAGTACGACTTCGACTGTGGATGCCATGGCTACCTCACTTCGTCGCTGTGTAGGGGAGCAACGCAATATTGCGGGCTCGCTTGATTGCACGGGTCAGATCGCGCTGCTGCTTCGCGTTCAGGCCGTTGATACGGCGAGGCGTGATCTTTCCACGGTCAGTGATGAAGTGCCGCAGCTGCTGAGGATCTTTGTAATCAAACTTGAAGTCCGGAGGGAGTGAATGACCCGGCGCCTTCTTGCGCCCGCCGCGTCCGCGTCCGCCACCTTCAACGTCGAAATCTTGTCGGATATCGTCGGACATGGGTCAGCCCTCCTCGCGCTTGTCCGCTTCGGACTCAGCTTCGGTTGATTCTTCAGTAGCTTCCTCTGCAGCCGGGGCCGCCGGTGCTTCGGCGGTTGCTGCCTCTACGGCCGGCGCCTCTGCGGCTGCCTCTGCGGCCGGCGCCTCTGCGGCTGCCCCTGCGGCCGGCGCCTCTGCGGCCGGCGCCTCTGCGGCTGCCTCAGGAGCTGCTTCGGCAGCAGCCCGCTCGCCGCCTACTGACGGAGCGTCCACAGGCATCGGTCGCGGCGCTCGCGGCGCCATCCCGAGGCTGCGTGCGCGCTCGAGCTCGGTGTCTTCGGTATCTTCCTCTTCCTCGACATGCAGGTACTGCACCTCGTCAGGGTCGACGGCGACCGAAGCCGGGTCGATATCCTCCTGGAGAAGCACCGTCTGGAACCGCACCACCTGGTCGAGCAAACGCAGGTTGCGCTCGAGCTCAGCGACGAGGTCGCCGTAGCCCACGTATTTCAAATAAACGAAGATCCCACGGTTGCTCTTCTGAATCGGGTACGCAAGTTTGCGTTTGCCCCAGTTGTCGAGCTTGGTGAGCGTGCCGTCGAGGCGTGCAATGACGTCCTTGGCACGGTCGACAATCTTCTCCGCCGCGGCGTTATCAACGTCGGGCCGAAGGATGTAAATTGTCTCGTATTCGCGCGCCCATCGCGTGGCGGGCGCTGCCGCTGCAGTTGCCATTTTTCCTCCTGGTCTATTCGGCCCCGACCAGTGGCCGGAGCGAGGGAGCGCGAGGCATAGCCGATCTTCGGTTTGGCGCCAGTCGTCAGGATCGGCTGTGATGACGGTTCATGGCCTGACGGACGCCCTCGCCGATCACGGTCTCGACCATATCCGCGCCCAAGTCGAGCACTCCCAGCAGCTCGGCTCGCTCCAAGCTATCGAAATCACTGAGAACATAGTGCTCAGGCCGGCCCCGGGTCGGACGGCCAATGCCGATTCGGCACCGCGCGAAGTCCGGGCCCCCACAGTGCTCCACCATCGAGCGAAGCCCGTTGTGGCCGGCCGTCCCGCCGCCCATCTTGAGCCGCACGACCCCGAAATCGAGATCGAGCTCGTCGTGCACGCACACCACCTGGCTGAGCGGGACCTTGAAGAACCGCATCGCCGCCTGAACGGCCTCCCCGCTCAAGTTCATGAACGTCGTCGGCTTGAGGAGCACCACGTCGTCGCCGCCAACCGCAACCTTGGTGAACTCACCCTTGAACTTGTCGCGGAAGCTCGGCGCACCCCAGCGCCGCGACAGCTCGTCGACCACCATGAATCCAACATTGTGGCGATTTGCGGCGTACTTCGGACCGGGGTTTCCGAGGCCGGCGATGAGATGCGTGCTCACGGCCCGCCAGTTGCTTAGCTAGTGGCCTTGTCCACGTCACCGTCAGGCGCCACCGCGCCTTCAGCGGCCGGTGCGGCAGCCGCAGCATCTTCCGCTTCCTCGGCTGCCGTCGCTTTGCGGGGCTCGAGGATGATCGCCAGCGTGAGCTTGGGGCGGAGCCTGCATTCTACGCCCTCGGGAAACTCGATATCCTCGACGGAAATCGTGTCTTTGAGGTCGAGATGGGTGATGTCCGCATCGATGGACACCGGGATGTTCGCCGGAGTCGTGCGCAGGGGAAGCGTTCGCCGGGTGACGTTCAGCACGCCTCCTTGGACGACGCCCGCCGCTCTTCCAGTCGTGTGGAACGGCACGTTCACCTCGAGCACCTTGTCCTCGAGAATTCGATACAGATCGATATGAAGGAGCTCCTGCGTGACAGGGTCGGTGGTCAGGTCTTTGACCATCGCCAGCTCGTCCTTGCCGTCCACAGACAGCTTGAACACCACATTCCGCCCCCTCTCACCGCGAAGTGCTTGGGTTAATTCTTTGGGGGACAGGGTCAGCGGCGTGGGCTGGACGCCCGGGCCGTAAAATACGCCCGGAATCTTTCCTTCTGCACGCAGCCGACGCGCTGGCCCCTTTCCGCGGCTAGCGCGGACCTCAGCCTGCAACGTCGTCGTTTCCATTCTCAAATGCTCCAAT
>Ga0209271_10000949_pt1 | contig 10136 bp, 10 predicted proteins | sample tdAd002_FD_187123 | JGI IMG/M metagenome (GOLD analysis project Ga0209271, IMG submission 187123) | Marine sediment microbial communities from the Atlantic coast under amendment with organic carbon and nitrate - tdAd00.2 (SPAdes)... | ecosystem: Environmental > Aquatic > Marine > Coastal >... | reverse complement strand
AGGATCCGGATGGATATGGGAAAAACACGGGAGAATGTGGCGATACTATCGAAATGTTTCTGTTCATTCCTAGAGGACGAATTCAATCGGTCTCTTTTAATACCAACGGCTGCATTAACACCAATGCGTGTTGTAACACAGTTGCCTATCTGGCGGAGGACAAATTAGTCGAAGAGGCCTGGAGCATCACACCGGAAAATATAATCGATTACCTGGAGACTCTTCCGCTGGAAAATTATCACTGTACGGAATTGGCAGTGGGCGCCTTTTATCTGGCCCTATCCAATTATCAGGAAAACCAAAGAGATCCCTGGAAGAAGCGCTACCAAAAGTAACCATATCGGAGTAACGAAATTGGCTCACAAACTTCATATTGATCAGTATATCGCGAAAAGTGATTTGTGAGACCGATACACCTGTGCATGTCATAAAATGGTCAAAAGGAGAAAACCAATGATTCCTCAGATAAAAAAAATTCTTTATGCAACCGATCTGTCCGACAACTCGGCCTATGTATTACGCTATGCTATAAATTCCGCAAAAAAGCACGATGCCAAAATCATTATTTTACATGTGCTTGATATAATGCCGGCTACCGCTAAGACCGACATTACAGAGGAGAAGCAACACAAGATTTTCAAAGAAAAAATAGCCTTTACCTTGGATCGCATCCAAAAAAGGCTTAAGATTTTTTGTGAAAAGGAGCTTAAAGATGATCCGGAATGCACAGAACGGGTCGAATCCATAGAAGTACGTGAAGGCTTTCCGGCAGAGGTAATACTAAGTAAGGCTGATGAGTTAAATTGTGATTTGATCATCATGGGAACGCATGGCAAAGGCATCATTCAGCATGCCTTTTTAGGAAGCACCGCAAAAAGAGTCCTGCGTCGAACGAGAAAACCGGTTTTCATTATTCCATTGCCAAAAGGAGAATTGGATATCACTTTTCATAATATCTAAATCACCGGAGATTATAATGAAAATTTTGGTAGGCTATGATGCATCAACTGGGGGCAAGGAAGTGCTGGAACTGGCCCGGGAGCGGGTCAAAGCCTAAGAGGCAAGCATTGAAGTGGTTTTTGCAATGACCTAAAATCGTGAACTGAAATATTTAGATTCCCAAAGAGTCGGGCACATGATGCAAAGGTGAATTTATGTATGATATATACGCAGAGCTTTTAAATCATTTTTCCTATGTATGTAAGAACGAAAATCTTCTTAGAGAATCAGTACAAGTCAAAGCCCGGGTGCTTAGTTCAGAAGAAGCCATAGGAAACCCCGAAGCAAATGACTTTCCTCTTCAAAAGGGAAAGGAGCGCCTGATGCAAGCGCGATTTGGCACTGGAGTAGGACAGGCCTTCACAGATCGTTATGGTGATTTTTCCGGAAAGTTGAAAGATATCATAGATACGCCTTTGGAAAACAATTTCAGGCGTGCTATTTTTATTTCTTCCTTGAATGCAGTGTTGCGGCATCTAAACAAAGTTCAGGGAACAGTTCACTGTCGGGATAAAGGTCCAATCCAATGTGCAGAGGAATTAGTTCATTTTCTTAAGGAGCACTATGGTCAAATTAAAATAACCCAGGTGGGATTTCAACCTCGTATGGTAGAACAGCTATCAACTGCCTTCGAGTATCGCATTTTGGATATGGATTCGGATAATATCGGAACCAGCAAGTTCGATGTCATGATCGAAGGCCCGGAAGCCACGGCAGAGGCGGTTTCTTGGGCAGATCTTCTGCTTGTAACCGGCACAACGGTGGTCAATGGGACCATTGATAATTTTTTGAATAAAAAGCCGATTCTTTTCTATGGGACTACCATCGCTGGGCCGGCCGATCTGATGAACTGGGATCGGTTCTGTGCTAAAAGCACTTAGAGAGGGATAATGTTATTTCGGAACCGGGGCGATTCTGGTTTCGACTTTTGCCTTTGCTTTGAGTGGTCCAATTACACATCCTCATTCCGCTATTCACTGGTACCCTGGTGGGATCTCAATTTGGAGTAACATTGAATAGTAGGTGTTCCTCTTTAGAATCTAACGCAATATTATTCGGCATCACTTGATTGATGTCTTTATTCTATGATCATGATCAGCACCAGGTCCACTTCCAGATAAACCAGTCAAACCGAACAAAACCGGTATTGCCTGTCTGTGGGGTATTTAAAAAATCCATAAATCGAGCAAATGCTATTGAAATTTACAATTTGATTTGTCGTAAAGCATCAGATACAAACGCGTTGCGCAGATATGAGAATATACTCATATTTTTTCAACCCTTAAATTACTCATCAAGATACGGTAAAGGAAAGAGCAATGATTGATTTGAAAAAGCGGCGTTTGACCGAAACCGTGACCGGTTCCGGGTGAGCTTCGAAGCTGCCTCCGGGGGACCTGGAGCGCGCATTGTGCGGGTTGGAGATTCCAACCAATGATCGTGTGATTGTCGGCATGGACAGCCTGGACGATGCCGGGGTGTACCGAATTTCGGATGATCTTGCCGTCATTCAAACCGTGGATTTCTTTACACCCATTGTGGATGATCCTTATGCGTTCGGCCTGATTGCAGCCGCGAATGCATTAAGTGACATCTACGCAATGGGCGGCATTCCAAAGACCGCCATGAATCTGGTCTGCTTTCCCCTCAAGCAGATGGATATCTCAATTCTGCGACAGATCATTCAAGGCGGCCTGGATAAAATGAAGGAGGCCGATGTCGTGCTGATTGGGGGTCACAGTGTGGAAGACCGCGAACTGAAATACGGTCTCTCTGTAACCGGATTCGTCCATCCGGATCGCATCCTGACCAAGAAGAATTTAAGCGTCGGCGATTGCCTGGTACTAACCAAACCCCTCGGCACCGGCGTCATTAATACGGCCATTAAAGGTGGGACCGCTTCGGTCGAAGTTATTGAAAGGGTGACGCAACTGATGGCAGCACTCAACCGGGATGCGGCCGAGGTGATGAATAAATACAGAGTACACGCCTGTACTGATATAACCGGTTTCGGCTTGCTGGGGCATCTGGCCGAGATGATCGTCGGCTCCGGCTGCGGTCTTGAGCTGGATTCCGAAAACATCCCCATCTTACCTGAGGCAATCGATTATGCGGCTTTGGGGATGCTGCCGGCGGGGGCATTTAATAACAAGGAATTCCGAGAGCCGATGGTTGAATTTTCTTCTTCCGTGAACCCGCTGATGCGGGATCTGTTGTTCGATCCCCAGACCTCCGGGGGTTTGCTTATTTGCCTGGATAGGAATGAGGCCGATAAGCTGGTCGATGAACTGCATCAAAAAGGCATTGGCGAATCTGCAGTAATTGGAGAAGTCATTTCAGCACCGCTCGGGAAAATCCTGGTCAATTAGGAGTTGCTGTTTAATTTAGGGCGAATGTCCGTTGCACCTACCCGATGAGGGAAGTAGGAATTCTGAAAAAGGAGATTTCCATGAAAGAGATCGATGCAAGAGGATTAGCCTGCCCGGCACCGGTGTTGCAATCCAAAAGCGCAATAGAAGCAGAACAGTTGAATACCGTCCGGGTTGTTGTGGACAACCAGGCCGCCCAGCAAAATGTCAAACGTTTTCTCGAATCCCGGGGATTTGAGATCGCACTTGAAAAGGATACCGACGGTTATTATGTGATCGGCAGATGTGATGAAACACCGTTAACAGAGCCGGAAGCAGCGCCGGCAGCTGAAGCCGGACAGACGAAAATCATGGTCATGATCGCCACGGATCGGCTCGGATACGGCGATGATGAGCTGGGATTGAAGCTCATGACCAATTTCGAACCCTAAAGGAGATGGGTCCGGATCTGTGGCGGCTGGTCTTTGTCAACAACGGTGTAAAGCTTGCCATCCAAAATTCAGAAGTCATTCCGGACCTCAAAGAACTGGAAGATAATGGGCTTCAAATTCTGGTTTGTGGAACCTGCCTAACCCACTTCGACCTCCTCGAACACAAGCAGGTCGGTGAAACCACAAATATGCTGGATATTGTTACGGCCATGCAGCTGGCCGATAAGGTCATTAATATTTAGTGTCCTTTCAAATTTCCCGCTCTCTTCAACGCTCTTTCCTCGAATTTTTGTATGTTGCCTTTAATTTTCGAAATTTTACGAATGGGTATTTCGAGATTTTTCTAATTTCAGGTCTCTCCAAAAGACAATTCTGATCAGAAATAAATGTAAGTATCTGTAATTGATACTTATATAAAAAATGCCAATTGATGGCATACTTAATGCAAAATTGTTCTTTGTTAATCTATAGATCACGGCGAAGGTAATTGAAAAAGTTTTACCGCTTTACGGCCAAAAGTCGCTTTTTCGTTATTAGAACCCGGTGAAGCATTCAGAAATTCGGCCATTCAATTATTAGAGGTATAAAACAAACCATAAGGAGGACCCCCATGGCGGAAGAAAATGAAATCAAAGAGCCCAAGGCGAAGAAACTGGCTGATCCTGTGGCGGCAACCATTGATCCGGCCAGCCAGCAGATGATTCAGCGCGCCCATGACTTAGGTGTGGAGACGGCCTTCGACCGGGCCGTTACAATGAAACCCTGCAATATCGGAACCCAGGGCATCTGTTGCAAAAACTGCGGCATGGGTCCTTGTCGCTTGCCGCTTCCCAAAAGCGGCATTGAAGGCGAAGATACTCGCAAAGGGATTTGCGGGGCAACCCCCAATACTATTGCGGCCCGCAATTTTATCCGCATGATTGCCGGTGGCGCTGCCGCACATTCGGATCATGGTCGTTCCGTGGCAGAAATCTTTATGGCGGCTGCCAGAAAAGAAACCGATGCATATAAAATCAAGGATACGAAAAAACTAATAGAAGTGGCCCAGGTTCTGGAAGTCGCCACAACGGTGGAGGTCGATGGTGAACAGCTTGATCGGAATACGGATGAAATCGCTGTGGAGGTCGGTGAAAAGGCGCTCAATGAATGGGGCAAGGCTGAGGGCGAACTTCTTTTTGCCAAGCGTGCCCCTGAGCCCCGTTATGAACTCTGGAAAAATCAGGGGGTTATACCCCGTAACATCGACCGGGAAATTGTTGAAATAATGCACCGTACCCATATTGGCGTGGATCAGGATTATAAAAACCTGATGAAACAGGGCACTCGCGCAGCCATCGCCGATGGCTGGGGCGGATCGATGCTGGCCACCGATCTGCAGGACATCCTGTTTGGCACACCCTATCCACTGGCTTCCGAGGCCAACCTGGGTGTGATGAAAGAAGATATGGTCAACATCGTTATTCACGGCCATGAGCCGGTGTTGTCCGAGATGATCGTCGCGGTCGCCCAGACCAAGGAAATGGAAGCATATGCCAAATCCAAAGGTGCAAAAGGAATCCAGCTCTCCGGCATCTGCTGCACGGCCAATGAAATTTTACAGCGTCACGGGGTACCCCTGTGCGGCACATTCCTCCAGCAGGAACTGGCCATTATCACCGGTGCCTGTGATGCAATGGTAGTCGATATCCAGTGTATATTTCAGAATCTGGCCAACGTGGCCAAATGCTTTCACACCAAACTGATTACCACCCACCCCATCGCTCGGATGGAACAGGACAACGTCATTCACATCGAATTTGACGAGCATCATGCCATGGAGGATGCCGAAAGAATTGTCAAACTGGCCAGCGACAATTTTGAAAACCGAAAATCCGAGGTCATGATTCCGAAGCAGAAATCTCCTATCGTGGCCGGATTTGGTGTGGAATCCATCGAGTACCATCTGGGCGGAATGTTTCGCGGGTCCTACTACACGTTGAATGACAACATTATCAACGGCCGAATCCGCGGCATTGGCGGTGTGGTGGGATGCAACAACGTCAGGACCCGGCATAATGAGAGTCACATCCAGATCGTTAAAGAGCTCATCAAAAACGATGTTATTGTTCTGACTACTGGATGTAACGCGATTGCATGTGCCATGGAGGGTCTGCTGACGCCGGAATCTGCCGCGGTGTACTGTGGGCCGGGTCTGGCTGAAGTGTGTGAAACCGTCGGTATTCCACCCGTGCTGCACCTGGGATCCTGTGTGGACAACAGCCGCATCCTGCTGGCGGCCACAGAGGTGATCAAGGCCGGTGGTCTGGGCGACGACATCAGCGATTTGCCGGCAGCCGGCAGTGCACCGGAATGGATGAGTGAAAAAGCCATCAGTATCGGCCATTATTTTGTGGCCTCTGGTGTTTACACCGTGTTCGGCGTCACCCTTCCGGTTTCCGGTGCACCGGTGTTTAAAAACTACCTGTTCGAGGAATTTGAAAAAATGTACGGCGGTATGTGGGATCTGGAAGTCGATCCGATTAAACACGCTCACAAGATGATCGCCCACATTGATAAGAAGCGCCAGGAGCTCGGCATCGACAAGGCCAGGGAGAGAATACTGGTTGATATGGCCGCGCGCCGGGAGCTGGAATCAGCATAATTCATTATTTATATTGCTTCGTTTTAAAAGAAAGGGGGCATCATGGACAAAAGAATAAATAGATTCAAAATTTGTGATTTCCGGTTTTATCCCTATTTGGCAAAGGTATTTGAGCGGTTGCCGGAAGAGGTGCGAGAAAAGATTTTAAACGACACGACTTTTCAAATACTAGCTGATGAGGATCTGCTTAATGCATGTGTGCTGCGATATAACTTTGAGAATCCGGTCAAAGCTTTGGTTTATTTAAGTTCCAAGATCCTCACGGAACCTGGACACCAACTAATCTATACAATCGCCCATGAGATAGCAAAATATGTTTTAAGTATAGTGGAAACAAAAACTGAATTTCGCGAGGAAGACATAGAAGATTTATTGGTGCAATGGGGATTTGAAAGAGAAATGGAGGCTGTTCAGTATGACAAAGCAATAACTGAATCAGAGGGCTACAAGACTGGTTATGAGTGGGCAAAAAAACAGAAAAAAGATTATTTGATGCAGCATTTTGGTCTCTATTTTGACGAGTGGAATGAAAGAGGCTTTGGAGGGATGCCAAGCAAGGGATTAAATAAGTTAAGCCAGCGCGCTGAAACCGATTCGATTCTTAATAATACTGTCCAACTAAAAAAATGGAAGAAGATTGAACCTACCAAGGATAGAACTTTAGAAACGCTCTCATTAAGAAAAGCGATGCTGGCGGGAATTATGGTGGCTGTTAAGGAATTTGAGTTGAAGGATTTATCTATCCACTAAAATTGCGCCACGCGCCATTCATTAAATAAGTATGTATAAACACGATGTCGCTTATATACAACCCCACGATTTGCTGAAGGATTAAGACATTATGATCAGCTTTGGACCCGTTCCTTCGAGACGTTTAGGTCGGAGTTTGGGAATTAACAATATTCCACCCAAAATATGCACCTATTCCTGCACATATTGCCAGGTAGGCAAGACCGTTGAGATGCAGGTGGACCGGTCTCATTTTTACGATCCAAAAGAAATTTATATGGATGTAAAAAAGAAAGTTGAAGAAGCACATAAAAGAGGCGAATCGATTGATTATCTTACTTTCGTGCCGGATGGAGAGCCTACCCTGGATGTCAATCTTGCACGGACAATTGAGCTTTTAAAGACGCTGGGATTTAAGATAGCAGTGATCACTAACGGCTCGCTTATCTGGCGGGAGGATGTCAGAGCAGACCTGGCAAAAGCAGATTGGGTTTCTATTAAAATTGATTCCACCATTGAAAAAACCTGGCGCCGAATCAATCGCCCCCAGCGGACGTTGAAACCGGAGGCGATTTTGGGAGGGTTGCTTGAATTTGCTGATGGTTATTCAGGAACTCTGGTAACGGAGACCATGCTGGTTAAAAGCATTAATGACAGCGCTAAAAGTTTTAGGACAATTGCTGGTTTTTTGAATCACGTGCAACCGGTTAAAGCTTATGTGGCCGTGCCGACAAGACCCCCCGCAGAAAAGTGGGTGAGACCGCCTGATGAGGATGTATTAAACGAAGCCTTCCAAATTTTAAATGAAAAGCCATTTCAGGTGGAGTATTTGATCGGCTACGAGGGCAATGCCTTCGCATTTACGGGTGATGTCGAAAAGGATCTGCTGAGCATTACAGCTGTGCATCCCATGCGAGAGCAAGCTGTGAGCGCGTTTCTCAAAAAAGCTGGCAAAGATTGGTCTATCATTCGCAGGATGATGGCCAGGAATGCAATTATCGAAACGGCTTATGGCGGGAAAAAATTTTACATAAGAAACTTTCCAAAAATAAACCCTGATTAATTTTTATTTATCATTAGGAAGCACCTGCCGAAGAGACTAAAAAATTAGGCGATATTTCTCAAATTACAGAAATACATGACGAATTGCGCATAAGAGTTGATACGAATATGCCACTCAATGAAAGTATACGGCAAATTCTTTCCCATGATCATTTTTCAGCCTCGCAATAGATTGCTGAATTAATGAAAAGCCGATTATCTGAAGTAGCTTAGTATTGTCATGTTGTTTGCCGGGTTACAAATGAATTGGCGAAAAGGAGGAAGAATAAATGAATAATGAACACGATGTATGGACATGCACAGAGTGTGGATATACCTCTACTAACAGATTCATCGGAGATATTTGCCCGCGATGCGGTATGACTTACTGGAGGTGTTCTGAGTGCGGTTTTACTTTCGTAGCAGCCGCCACCCCTGATTTCTGTCCGGAATGCAGGGTGTCTTGTGATTTTGTAAACATCACCTGCTATATTCCAGGATGGCGAGAGATCGAAACGATTTATCCGAATTTTTTATGAGTTAATCCCTTTTTAACAAAAATTGGGGGTATTTTATGAGTATTACAGAGAACACCAGAGATAGGGCATCTAAACAGAACGCTGACGTAGCTCCGCAATTTAGGGCTCTCAAGGAATCCCTGCCATCAATCAAACACAAGTTTTTGTTTATGAGCAGTCAAGGGGGAGTAGGCAAAACCAGTGTTGTCGTAAATTTGACTATGGCCCTTTCAAAAAGGGGCTTAAAGGTGGGACTGCTGGATACTAATTTTCATGGTCCTGACATTCATAAAATGTTTGGTCTCGAACTTCCGGTTGCAGGCGATTCAGATAAACGACTCATACCGGTGGCGCACTCAGATGACTTGAAAGTAGCTTCGATTGCGTCAGTGATGCAGGACAGCGACGAGACCGGAGCCTGGGGAAAGCCCCTGAAGATATCGGACTTTCGTTGGTTTATCTCCAACGTGAATTGGGGCAGCCTGGACTACCTCTTGGTAGATACACCACCAGGTCCGGGTGAAGAATTGCTCACACTGGTTCGAGCCATTCCAGAGGCCAAAACAATTCTTGTAACAGCACCAAATAAGATATGTAGGGACCGCGCCAAAGAAATGATCAATTTTTTTGAAAAAGAAGATATACCCATCTTTGGCTGGATAGAAAATATGCAAGGGTTTTTGTGTCAACACTGTGCCCGGCGGGAGGAGTTGTTCAGCAGCGGTTCCGCCAGCAGAGCAATCTTTTTAATGGACATCCCATTTTTAGGCCGAATACCCATTGATCCAAATTTGTCAGAATGCGTTGATGCTGGAGAACTTTTTATGGGAAAATACCCGGACTCTCAAGCGGCAGAAGCGTCTAACTTGATCGCCGAAAAAGTTATGGAAAGCAACCAAACAGTTTTGTCTGAAGATAATTCGGAAGCATAAAATAAAATTTAACCTCATAAAGGGGGCGGCAAAAAACAATGGTAAAAATAGAAAGAATTCTTTTTCCAACCGAATTAAGAGAGTACTCATTAAAAATTTTACCTTTTGTAATATCAATGTCTGAGAAATACAACAGCACCATTTATTTACTCCATGTAATCGAGGATTTTCTTAAGTGGGGCGGGTTTTATATCCCCCATATTTCCTTGGATTTATATCAAAGGGAGGCGATGGAAACCGCTGGAAAGTTAATGGACAAGGTTTGCAGGCAACAGATGCAAGGCTGTCCCGACTTTGAACGCAGAATCTGTTCCGGGGATCCCGCGGCCGAAAGCCTAAAAACCATCGAATCGGAAGACATCGACCTGGTGGTTATGGGAACCCATGGTTATAAGGGATTAGAGCACGCAATCTTTGGGAGCGTAGCCGAGAAAGTGGTCAAGAATTCAGCGGTTCCCGTTTTAACCATTAATCCC
>Ga0209271_10000948_pt1 | contig 10139 bp, 8 predicted proteins | sample tdAd002_FD_187123 | JGI IMG/M metagenome (GOLD analysis project Ga0209271, IMG submission 187123) | Marine sediment microbial communities from the Atlantic coast under amendment with organic carbon and nitrate - tdAd00.2 (SPAdes)... | ecosystem: Environmental > Aquatic > Marine > Coastal >... | reverse complement strand
TGATCGCAGTATAGCAAAGTGAGGGAATTGCCCTGCCTTTGTTGAATCCAGGCATCAAAACCGTTGCAACAGGCAACCTGTTTCGGCTACCCGAGCGTGACGCTGACCATGCTGGCTTGTTACAATGCCGTCATTCCGCATATCTGTGACGAAGTGCCCACAGAGCAGAAGGAGGCGTTATCGCTCGCCGTGAGGGCGCCTTTGATCTACACCAACGTCATGATCCGCAACTGGGAAGCGTTCTCCCGGCTAGGGATAAGTCGAGTGCGGTGTCCAGGCAGCTACTTCGAATCGGTCAGACTGGCGACGCCATTGAATATCGGCGATTATCAGCATGCACGCACGCCAGACGAGCCCATTGTGGTGCGTATGAATCGAAACCCGCTCGACTCGCGAATGCGCGGGATGCCGGCGCCTGTCCAGTGGCGCGTTGCGCGCGCAGAATTGCTCACCACAACGTTCGAGACCTTTGAACACAATATCAGGGACCAACTGGGGCGCATCCTGTCGCCAGGAGGATTCGACCCTGCGCGTGATATTGAAGCGATCACCGTGAATCGCTGGCCACACGGTTACGCCTATGGCCACGATCCGGAAACAGGGCAGGTGGCCTGGATGCTCGATGAGCTTTCGCCTGAGCAGTCTCCCTGGATAGCGGCGAGCAAGCCGTTCGGTCGGATTTCCATCGCAAATTCCGACGCTGTTGCCAATGCCATGACCGAGGGCGCTTTTGAAGCGGCGAATCTGGCGGTCGATGCACTGCTAGGGGAAAACTAGCTGTGCAGGTGACTCAGTAGCTCCTTGATGCACATACAGGCGGGGGTTACGGCTATTGAGGCAAGGCTTGAACCCCTATACTCGGGAGAGTCTTGTGAGTAGTGATGGTCGATGGGAAGCAATAAGAATTCAGGCCCACGTCAAATCAATCGTAGGGATTTTTTACGCCAGTCCACGTTGGCAGGTCTGACGGTTGCAGGTAGTTTCCCCGATGTGAGCTGGGCAGTACGCGGTGACCAGCTGCATATTCGAAATTACAACGATATTTCCACACTTGATCCGCCATTCGCGATTTCGGGCGCCGACAGCATTATCAGCGGCGCAATCTTTCAGAAATTAGTAAATTTCAAAACAGATGGTACCTGGGACACGGAGCTCGATGCGGCTGAATATTTCGAAGCTATCGATGACACCCACTACGCGTTTCGCCTGAAACGCGGCCAGATGTTCAGTAACAATTTCGGTGAGATGACTGCAGACGACGTAAAGTTTTCGTTTGAGCGGATAATTGATCCGGACCTCGATGCGATCAATGCCGTGGACATGGGCACGCTGAGTCATGTGGACGTCCATGATCGATACTCGGGAACCATTGTCCTGAAGTCCCCCTATGCTGCCTTTGTTACCATCGCTGCGGCCGGCTATGCCATCCTGTCGCGTGAGGCAGTCAAGTCCGTGGGAGGGCGCTTCAGCACACAACCGCCGTGTTGCTCTGGTCCCTATCTGTTCCGAAATTGGCAGGCCAGGCGTAAAACTATCCTGGAGAAAAACCCGCTCTGGAAAGGCCCTGAAGCCGCCTTCTCGGAGATTCACATATACGCAATGACGGATGCCAAGTCCGCGGAGATGGCATTCGAGGCCGGTCAGCTGGATTGCGCCGAGATATCTGTGGAATCCGTTGACCCATTGCAACGGAACATGCCACCAGATAGCGCAATTGAGATACACCCGTCCGGCCGTAACTACTGGCTGGGAATAAATCAATCGAATCCTGCACTAAAAGACCCGCGGGTGCGAAGAGCCATTCAGTACGCGGTCGATGTTGAAGCTGTCGTCGAGGCCACCTGGTTTGGGCTCGCCGATCCCGCCTTAGGGGCAGTACCCAGGGGCATGATTGGATGTCGCGAACGCTCTTTGATTCCGGACAAAGGTGACGCCGACAAGGCCAGGTCATTGCTTAATGAGGCGGGGGTAGATCTGCCTTTGCGACTGCGCCTCGACGTCAACAGCGATTCGCTCGAGCTGACTGCGGTACAGGTGATCCAGTGGTCGCTGAAGAAGGTCGGTATCGAAGTCGACATTCGTACTCAGGAGAACAGTGCGTTCTTGTCCATCGGGCAAGAGGAGTACGGGGATCAGTGGCAGGACATACAACTGTTCTTCCAGAGCTTTTTGGGCGGGGCCGACCCTTACTATTCGCTGGTATGGTTTATCAGCGAGCAAATGGGGAAATGGAACTGGGAACGATTCTCGAACGAAGAGTTTGACCGATTAAACGACCAGGCGTTGGCAACCATCGTCGAGGCCGAGCGAAATCGATTTTATCAACGCATGCAGGACATAATGGAAGAATCCGGTTGCTACCGCTTCATTAGCAATGGCGTGATGCCGCAGATTGTCAGAAATACGATCCAGCCTGCGTTCACGCCGGATGGCTATGCGATTTTGCGCGGATTCCGACCGGCGAGCGGTAATTCCTGATGCTGGCGTTTATCACACGGCGCGGGCTTCTTGCCCTGTTGATTCTCTTTCTCGCTGTCAGCCTGCTGTTTGCCATGATTCACATGATGCCGGGCGATCCGGCGAGCGTGATCCTTGGTCCCAAGGCCTCGCCCGAGCTGAAAGCACAACTGAACGAGCGCATGGGCCTCGACCAGCCCTTGTTGGTTCAGCTGGGTCAATTCTATGCCGATCTCGCAAGAGGTGATCTGGGCGTCGATGTGTTTACCGATCGCCAAGTGTCCGAAATCGTCTTCGAACAGCTGCCGTATACACTGGTGCTGGTGCTGGCTGCGATCGGTGGTGCAACGTTGCTCGGTATTCCGCTGGGCTGTTTTTCAGCGATCAAACGAAACTCCCTGCTGGATCGGATAACAGCCGTAATGTCGGTGGCATTTATTGCCATCCCGTCTTTCGTTGTGGCGCTGTATTTGTTGCTCTGGTTGGCGGTTAAATGGCGCTGGTTCCCGGCCATAGGCGCTGGCGCCAGCGGGGATATCGCTGACCAGGCCCGACACCTCGTGCTGCCGGCAATTGCGTTGGGTCTCGGATGGGTTGGCTATATCGCACGCCTGGTCCGCGCTTCGATGCTCGAGGTGATGGAGGAAAATCACATTCGCACGGCGAGGGCATTTGGCTTGCCCGAACGCAGCATCATTGTTCACTACGCTCTGCGCATCGCCATCTTGCCGACCGTGACTATTTTGGGTCTGGGAATAGGCAGCATGCTGTCCGGGGCGCTGTTTGCAGAGATCGTGTTCTCACGACCCGGCATTGGCAAATTGCTGCACGAGGCGGTGATTACTCGTAACTACCCGGTGGTGATGGGTTCGGTGCTGGTGACCACCGGCTTCTTTGTGCTCAGTACGCTGGTCTCGGACATCATTAATGCGGCACTCGACCCTCGTCTGCGTGACAGTGTCAGGTCTTCATGAGTATCAAGGGCGGGTTCCTGCGAGAAACATTCGCCGGCCTGAGAAAGGACCCGCTGGGCATGACGGGTCTGATTATTGTCGTCGTGGTCTTGCTGGCCAGCGTTTTCGCCTCGCAACTGGCGCCGCACGATCCATTGGACGTGGATGTCTATAACCGCCTGCAGAGCCCCTCATGGCAACATTGGCTGGGCACCGATCAGCTCGGACGCGATGTGCTCTCCCGAGTTTTGCTCGGGGGGCGAATCGCACTCAAAGTCGCACTGGTAGCAATTTCCGTATCGATGGCCTTCGGGCTGTTGCTTGGAATGATGGCAGGATTCGGGCCAGCGTGGCTCGATCGAATGTTGGTCGTTTGCTTCGACACCCTGCGTTCTTTCCCGACGATCATGTTTGCGCTTGCGATCGTGGCGCTGACCGGGCCATCGCTCAATACGGTGATTGGCGTGATCATTGTCACTTCCATTCCAGTCTATGCCCGCATTGTTCGTACCCAGACTCAGGCATTGCGTGATCAGGACTACATCCTGGCTGAACGAGCCATGGGTGCGTCGACTGCACGCATCTTGGGAAACCACATCTTGCCCAACATTGCCGCACCACTCTTGATCCTGGCCTCCATGGATGTGCCGACCGTGGTCGCCATGGAGGCCGGCCTGAGTTTCCTGGGCCTGGGTGTAAGCCCGCCAACGCCAAGCTGGGGCAGTATTCTCAACGATGGCTACTCGTATATTCGCAATTCACCGTGGCCCATCGTTGCCGGTGGCATTCCGTTAATCCTTGTGACACTGGGTTTCACATTTTTTGGTGAATCGCTGCGGGACATTCTGGATCCGAAGTTACGAAAAAAGGGTGGGGGTGCCTGAAATGAGCGCGTGCGTACTGGATATCAAGGATCTTTCGGTGAGCTATCACACGGACGGTGGTCGGCTGCGCGCGTTGCGTAACGTCAATTTGCAAATTCAGGCGGGCCGGATCGTCGGCATTGTCGGTGAAAGTGGCTGCGGAAAATCCACGCTTATATCAACCATCATCAGACTGCTGGCGCCAAATGCGCAGATAGACGGGGGCTCAATTAAGTTCAGGCATCATGATCTACTCGGCCTTGAACCCGAAGCCATGCGTGCATTGCGTGGCGACGAGATTTCTATGGTGTTCCAGGATCCGATGACCAGCCTGAACCCGGTGCTGACCATTGGCCGACAGTTAACGGATGTGCAGCATCGAGACAGTCGTTCGAAGTCGGAAAAGCTGGCGCGGGCGGCCCGATTGCTGGAGCGTGTGGGAATCGCGGATCCAGTTGAACAACTCAAACGCTACCCGCATCATCTTTCAGGGGGCATGCGGCAGCGTGTGGCAATCGCCATGGCTCTGATGACGGAACCCGGGTTGTTAATCGCAGACGAGCCGACAACCGCGCTCGATGCGACACTCGAGGTCCAAATCATCCATCGCTTGCAACAGCTGCAACAGGACTTTGGCTGCGCCATCCTGTTTATCTCGCATCATCTCGGTGTAATCGCCGAACTATGCGATGAGGTCGTGGTTATGTATGCGGGTGAGGTCGTAGAAAACGGCGCGACACGGGATGTGTTTCTCAAGCCGCGGCACCCATATACGCGAAAATTACTGGAATGTGACCCGGCCCGTATCGAGCGGGCTAGCGGCAACCTGCCGGTAATTGTCGGAACACTGCCCGATCTGGTGGATGTTGCTGACGGGTGCATATTCCGACCACGCTGCGATGAGTCCATCGCTGTATGCAAGCGTAAGCGACCAATACTGGATAGCGGCGACCACTGCAGTGCCTGTCACGTGGCAGGGCAATGAGCGAGTTGCTGAAGGTCAGCGACCTGCGAGTCCGCTATCCTGCCGGCGCCGGCTTGGGCTCGATGTTCAACAGCAAGCGCCGTTCATACGTGGATGTCGTGCACGGGGTTTCGCTGGGCATCAAGCGGGGGGAGACGCTTGCGATCGTTGGGGAAAGTGGTTCGGGAAAGACCACGCTGGCAATGGCCCTGTGTGGTCTGGCGCCCGTTCTGGACGGCGAAGTTCAGTTTGATGGCGAATTGCTGTCCAAAGGCAAGGATCAGTATCTACAGCCGGATCGCAGGCGTATCTCACTGATGTTCCAGGATCCAGTGGGCTCGTTGAGCCCCAGAATGACCGTACGCAATTTGTTGGCCGAGCCCTTTCGCATTCACTCTGGCCTGACAGACGATCCGGACCATTCGGCTCTGGAGTTGTTGTCCATGGTGGGCCTGAGTACCGAATTTGCAGACCGCTATCCGCACCAGCTGAGTGGCGGGCAAGCAAGGCGAGTAGGTTTAGCTCGCGCATTGGCGCAAAAACCCGACTTGTTAATTGCTGATGAGCCGACGGCCGGGCTCGACGTGTCCATTCAGGGCGAAGTTTTGAATTTGCTCTCGGAACTTCAACAGGAACTGGGTCTGGGCATCATGATCATCACGCACAATCTCAATATCGTGCGCCATGTAGCCGAACAGATGGCCATCATGTACCTCGGCAGATTTGTGGAACAAGGTTTGTCCGAGCGGGTTTTTGAACAACCGCGGCATCCTTATACTGCAGCCCTGTTGGCCGCCAATCCGAGTACAGATCCGGATGCCGTGCCCGAGCGGATCGACCTGACAGGTGAGGTGCCGAGCTTGCTGCAGCGGCCCAACGGCTGCGAGTTTCACACTCGCTGCCCAAGAGTTCAGGCCGATTGCGGCGAGACATTTCCCGTTCGAGTCAGTTCAGGCGACAAGCAGGCGTGGAATTGCTTTCATCCACTGCCGGGCGACATATCCTAGATGCCGTCGCGTGCAATGCGCTCGTTCCATTGCCGGGAACAAAGCTGCTCTTCGCCATCGAAAACATCGAGCGTTACCTCGATTAAGAAATGCGTTTCATCGCAGGTCATTTTCTGATGCGCCTCAATCCGGGCGTCCAGTTGGTTTTCCCGGCTGTATGTCTGGGTTGCGGCCAAATCCACACAGGCGGACGTCGGGTCATCAGGGTGAATGTAATATTGATAATCTTGCTTAACGCTCGTTGTCCAACCATGGCGATCAAAGCGACTGGTTCCGGAGTCCGATCGGAAAATGAACGACTGAATGCCGGTGTTCTCGCAAACCTTAAATCCTACAAATCCGGGTTCGGCTTCAACAAGTGTGGACGTGGGGTGAACCCGGGAGTGGCGCGGCGGGGGCAGTGGTCGGGCCTCTACATCCGATGGCTGCGGATTTCTGACAGGCAAACACAGCGTGCTTTCGCCGGTAAACAAAGTAACTGTTGCGGCTCGAGGCGATGGCCATACCATGGGCCAGAAAGCCGTCGATATGGCGATGCGTATTTGGCTGCCCGGTGCGAATGTGTGGGCAACATGGTTTAGCTCAATACGGACGGTGTAGCGTTGACCGGGCACCAATGCTTCCGGAGATTCGTGGCTGTCGCGGTGGGTTAGATTCAGAATACCGTAGCTGACCTGCAGCGACTCACCGCTCGGCAAGACTTCGTTGAGTCGAACACAGACAAACGCATTTTCCCGATCGGATGCTACATCCAGGTTGACGGTAGGAGCGCCCAGTATGGTCAGGGACTCTTGCAATACAGCACCATCGAAACAGGCGGATGCGGTGTCATCAGGCTGCTGGTCGGACGGGTCTTCAGGGCCGCCATCGCCGTTACTGCCAAAAAACGGAGTGCATTGACCCGTTGTCTGGAGCGAGCAGATTGATACACAATTTTCAGTGAGTGCCGCCTGGTCCAGTGTTTCATCGTTCAGACACAAGGTGAAGTCTTCGACATTCGATGACGGCCATCCGGACTCACTGGCCCAATAGCCGGGTCGGTCCAAATGGCAGTTGGTTGGTGGAACGCTATCCTGCACCCAGACCCGATAGGCGGGCTCGTCCATCAAGCCGGTATCCTCGTCTTTCAACCAATGGTCCCACCAACGTAAGGCCTCATCCATGAAACCCATCCTGGGGCCAGGCGTCGCCTGATGCATGTACTGGTGGCCCCATGGACCGATCAGTCCTTTTCTTGGGGCATCCAATTCGGCCAATAAGCGCGGGACTACATTGCTGTACAGATCAGCCCACCCACCGATGGCGTAAACCGGAACTTCAATATCGGAAAAATCTTCACAGACGGAACCGTGCTTCCAGTAAGAGTCCCGCCGTTGATGTTCAACCCAGGGAATAACCCAGGGCTCCATGGCATCAAGGCGTTGCTGCCACATGTCGCGCCAGGACTCGCCGACCAACGCAGGGTCAGGCGGACGCGCCATGCAAGGGAACATCACGAATGCCCACTCCGGATTCTGGGTGGACATGCATCCGCCAACATAATGCAAATCGCCGTTGTAGCGGTCCTCGGTCGAGAAAACCGTGACAATGCACTTGAGGGCCGGGGGGCGACGGGCGGCCACCTGCAGGCCATTGAAACCACCCCACGACTTGCCCATCATCCCTACATTGCCATCACACCAGGGTTGTGCCGCGATCCAGGCAATCGCTTCCAGCGCATCATCCTGTTCAAGCTTCAGGTACTCATCCAGTAGCACACCTTCGGACTCGCCACTACCACGCATGTCAACACGTACAGCGGCATATCCGTGGCCAGCAAAGTATGGATGCATCGATTCATCTCGGGCTGCGGTTCCGTCGCGGGTACAGTAGGGAATGTATTCAAGGATGGCAGGAACAGGATTCTTGTCGGCATCTTCCGGAAGCCAGTAGCGGCACGACAAATTCACGCTATCACTGAGCGGAATGCGTTCAAATTCAATTTCATTAACCGCGTGCGGAAAAGTATCAACAATTTCAACTGTCATTTTCTATTCTTAGTCCGCGAGGTATTTTTGTGGATTCTAACATCGAGCGACACGACTTGCGGTAGACCCAATCTCCGTCCTATGTGGGCACTGGGCGATGCTATTTGAGCTGAATCTGTGTCCGGATTGTCGGAACAGTGCAAATCACGCCCCCGCTACCAAAAAAATACGCCGGTCCCCTAAAAGGGGCCGGCCTTGTCATTTCCTTCATTCTTCTGGCGCCGTACCTCCAGGTAAGCGCTTGAGCCTGACGACCTCCGCCCTGGTCTCGGTGGCGGAGAGCACTTCTATCCGGTACCCGTTCCAGGTAATCGCATCGCCTTTTCGAGGAATACACTCGAGCTGCGAGGAGAGCAAGCCGCTGAGCGTGTGAACGTCGACGTCCGGGTACCAGGGAATACCGAGGTACCTGGTCAACTTCAATAACTCGACTGTCGACAGTGCATGCACAGCACCATCCTTTTGCGGCCAGATATCTTCAATTGGTCGGTCGCTCTCGTCAATGATTTCTCCCACGAGTTCCTCGAGCACGTCTTCGAGCGTCACGATGCCCTCGGTGCCTCCATATTCATCGACGACGATCGCCATATGCTGTCGCTCGGATCTAAATGCCTGCAACAGACTATTTAGCGGCTTCGTCTCCGGAATGATGAGCGGCTCACGCGTTAGCGTCGGCCAGTCGATGACATTGGGATGGTCCAGTAACGCAAGCATGAATTCTTTTGCGAGGACCACGCCAGAGACGTCGTCGAGCTGGCCTGTCGGCGTGAATGGAAAACGGCTGTGCCCGGATTGCCGGATCGTGCTCCTGATCTCGTCGGGGCTTTGTTCTTTACTGATGGCCACCACTTGCCGCCGTGGCACGAGGACGTCGGCCGCCCGAAGCTGGTGCAGTCGTGTCGCGCCCACGATGATGCCTGCGGTGCGCGCACCAACGACGCCCTCCTGTCGACCGATTGCGGTCATGAGCCGGATTTCCTCGATCGATGTTGCCTGGATTTCTTTCGATCCTCGTATCCCTCGCGAGACTTTGCTCGCCAATGTGACGAGCGGGCCGAGGACCACAGTCAGCCAATGGATGGAATGTGCGACCGGTGTCGCCAGCACATTGGCATAGGTCACACCGAGGGTCTTTGGAATAATTTCGGTGAACAGCAGGACAGCAAAGGTGAAGGTTGCAGAGAATATCCATAACGACTGCTCGCTGAATACTTCCACATAACTTGCACCGGCCACGGTCGCACCGACCGTATGCGCGATAGTGTTGACAATCAGGATGGCGGCGATGGGCACGTCGATCCTTTGTGTGAAGCTTTTCAGGAGGTGCCCGGACCGGCGTCCCGCACTGACAAGGAATTCGACCTGGGCCGGTCTTATAGAAAGGAGTACGGACTCGAAGATCGAGCAGAGGAAAGAAACCACCAGGGCAACGGAAACCGCGGTTACGAAAATATACATGACCCCTCCGGGAGTGGGAATCGCGCCAATCCCTGCGCTATTAGTCTGTTAGGCAATCAATAGCGTACACAATGGTTGCTTCTGGCAAAAGCGGACATTCGGCTAATATGGGTCTGAACGACCGTTTGTGACCCAATGGTCTTGCCTACGTTTCGTGGACACCTGAGTTAAGTCCTCATGTCGGGTTATCGAAAAGTCTTGTCGGCCTATCGAGCGAAGCTGTCGCGATATCGAAAGATTCTGTCGCAATCCTGATAACCACCATCATCGCTCCGAATGAATACTCTGGTCTGGTAGGTATTTCCGGCAGATAACGCAAAAGCGGCAAATCTGTTTGTGTAACAAACTGGCAAAAAGCCGAAATTTGTCGAAGGCATTCGATTCGCGAGGTAGGGATTATGAACAAGCCA
>Ga0209271_10000947_pt1 | contig 10144 bp, 9 predicted proteins | sample tdAd002_FD_187123 | JGI IMG/M metagenome (GOLD analysis project Ga0209271, IMG submission 187123) | Marine sediment microbial communities from the Atlantic coast under amendment with organic carbon and nitrate - tdAd00.2 (SPAdes)... | ecosystem: Environmental > Aquatic > Marine > Coastal >... | reverse complement strand
AAATGGGTTGTTCCTTCAGAAAGAAACCGTCCCGCAGATTAAACAGGACATAATTGATTAAATATATAATAATCTTTATTTAGAAAGAAAGCAAGCTAATTGTTTGGTTATATGAACCTTTTAGCAACATCCATGAAAAGTAGGGAAATGAAATGTTTTTCTATCATATCTGAGTTTGACAATAACACCATATAGATCCTCATTCCCCCAAATGCTATGGATCCTAATATTATCCCCTTGCTGCAATGGACCTTTAGTTTGGTAATCTGAAATTTTAGTCTCAAACGGAAAAGACAAAGATCTATTTAGATACTTTTCCCAGGCCTCAAATGCTGCCAAATTATCATCTGTATCAATATTCTTTAAAACTTTGCTTATTTTTTTGCCAGAGCCTCCCGAATAATCCCAGCGATGTTTGGACCTAATGTGGCCGAACGGAGAGGTAATTCGCGTGGGAGAACGCCGGCGATTGCCGCGTCGAGTTCCACCGACGTTATCTTCGATTGGGGTCTGACCAAGGTGACCAAGGTCGATTGGGGTCTGACCAAGCTATCTGCCTTAATTTACATTAAAACCGTTCCATAAATAGGTGTTATCATCGCTTAAAGTTGCCTTTTTATGGTCCGAATTGGCTATATAAGATGCCTGTTTTTCTCGAAGTTGGTAATCTTCATCCGATTTGACAACCTTTCGCCCTTCTGCACGATAACCGGAGGCATAATGGGGACGTCTATGATTTTATGCGTTTTCCTCGATCAGCTCAAACCGATTTTCCATTTCTATTTTTTGACCTCTCATGGATGAACGACTCACTGCTGATTGGCTTATATTTAGCCTTCTTCCAATCTCGATGGTTGTCATGCCAAGCTTTCGATGCGCCCAAAAACATAAAAGACTCCGTGCTTTAACGGTTTGAGGTGATTTCCCGAAGGCTTTTACTTGCTTAATTTCCATGGCCATCACTTCGGCAACCCGTTCTGCTACTCGATTGAAATCATAGCCCTTGGCTTCTAAATCGTATTTCTGTTCAAGTTCTTCTTCGGCGGACTTGAGTACATTTTCAACAAAATCACTGTCACCTAAAATGCGTTCATCTCCCTTGACTCGGATGCCGACTTTCCGAAGTCCTTTGAGAACCGTCCAACCGCCGATACTCCTCAATAGTCCTCCGCCGGTAAGATCGGGCCGTTTGCCTTCGAAAATCCCTTTTTCGACAAACACTCGATACCTTTTTCGGGCCAATCTTTTTTTTTCGGAAAACAGTCCATAAACATAATCGACATTCTGCCACGCTTGCCTTGTTTTATTCATAAGAACGCTGTGACCACACCACGGGTGTTTATCCAACTTTTTCATATCTTCAACCAGTCCTGACCTCAAAGGGTTCAAGTGGATATACCGGACCAACTCCTTTAAATAGGGATCTTCCTGGCATAAAATCGATTTGTAGCGATTTTGAAAGAGCTGGCCGTGCCGGCGGTATTTCTTATTGAACCATACCGCGTATCCGGTAAGAAGACGGCTCATTAATACGGAAACCGGGATCAAACCGGTCCTTAATAATAAATGTACATGGTTTGGAATCAACGCCCATGCAAAACAATCGGTTTGCGTATCAGGAATCAATTTTCCGAGCCGATTTAAAAAATTCTTTCGATCATAATCGGATCGAAATATTTTTCTTCGCTCAATTCCCCTGACAATCACATGATGCAGTGCACCTGGTGCATCTATTCTCGCTTTCCGTGGCATGATTAAAATTTTTCACATAAAAATTTCAATGAAACGCATAAAATCATAGACGTCCCCATTATTGACCCATTATTGACCCATTATTGACATTATTGACCCTGTATGCTCGATTGTGGTTTTGGTTGATTACTATTCGTTTTCCTGTGCTGCTCTTTTTATAGTCGTCAATTTTGCCCAGCGGCGGGCATCAGTGGGCGCATGATCCTTACGATCCACTGAATGCCCAGGTTGGGCTATTCTGTTAAATATTGGAAATCACGTCTTCACTATTTCACCATAATGGTCTCAAGTCGGGGCGTTCCCGTTTCATATTTGAAGACATTAGCACCGCGAAAGACGCCGTTTTCGTCTTTAAGCCATCCACCGCAGTTCATAAGCTGGATGATCCGCCCGCCTGTCACCTCGAAAGGAAGGGTCGAGAGCTTTTGATCGTTTTCCCACGGCCTCGGAATATGGGTATGGCCGAACACGATAGCCTCAGGTTCAGGCAGACCCGACAGAATGCATTCTGCGTCATCGTTAATTGCCTTCAACTCCACCAGGGAAGCTAAATAAAAGGTTCCAATCCTTTTTTGAACATCCGGCTGATATTGGAATTTCGCATTACCACGCGCGCCACCGCCTTCACTTTCCGAAATTTCCTTGACCTTATTTATGACATAGTCTTCCATGAAATCGAGAAGCTTGTCTGACAGTTTTTCCTTAATGTTCAAAAATCTGAGCCAGTTATCAAAACGCTCGAGATCCCAGTAATCATCGATGGTCTCTTTTAAATTGGAGAGATATTTGCCCACCAATTTCAGCTCGCCGCTTTTTACATCCTTCTGTACGTTGTTTATGACGGGGTTCAGTGGGCCTGACTGGCCGACACCTGTACAGGCCAACTGAACGAGAGGGAAATTGATGCCGACCAGTTCATTGACATCCAGTGCGCCGATGGCAAGATCATCGCGGGCAACGGCCAGGGCAAGCCAGCTTGCCATCGTCCAGTATTGCTGGAAATAATGGCCGTGTGTGATAAGCGTCCCCTTACCATCATCCGAAACGAGATAAAGGTTTGGATGAGCAACATTAAAAACCGATTCACCACCCATAAGTTTATCCAAGTATAAGCCACCATATTTTGCTTTGGCCCCCTTGGGTTTCGGATTAACCCCAAAAAGAAAAAATTTATCCCAGTCGTCCTGTTGCCGGTCGTCAAGAATGGCTGGCACTGAGTGACGAAATTGACGGACCTGTTGGCCAGGTCCCATTTGATTGATGATGTTGGTCTCGTGCTCGACGGTATGCCAAACATTAGTGTCGTGGTTTCCGGGAAGATAAATGAACTGCTTGGCCAGACCATCTTCCAAAACCTTTTTAAAAAATGTTCGGGCGCATTCATAGGTGCCCTGGTAAAGCGAAACCGAAAAATCGAGGATATCACCAGTTAGCACAAGAAAATCATTCCCATGGCCAACACCATCCCGGAACTTTTGGTAGTCGTCCGTCAACTGATACGTTTTGTTATCAACAAGCGCGCATTGTTCATCGCCAAGATGTAAATCGCTAACAATAGAAATTTTCATAATATCTCCTTTCGATCGGGTTTACGATACAATCGGAAAATCGAAACAGCCAAAAGGCAAATGTTTGAAAACGGTCTACCGATATCGCCTGCCAGGCCAGAGGCGTGTGCGATAGGGACAATTATTTCAATATATAACGCACATGAAAATATGAATTGACAAGCATACTGTATATCTTTTTGGATTCAAATTTGCATGTACGTCTCCCTTATCTCATGTCTTTATCCTGCCTTAATTATGTCATCGCTAAATTTCATCTTTTCAACCATCGGTATCAGAGGCTAACATGGCGCTTGACCGGCGCTGTTAAGCGTCCGAGTCCAAGCGCGTCGTTAGCAGTTAAGTACCTCGTGAATTGGCAGGTAGATTTTTCCCGTCTGGGCAGCATACCTTTTCTTTCTCAAAAGCAAGCTGACAAAATCAATCCGGCCCTCAAGCACAGCCATCAGGTCTGCTCCATCCAAAAGCAAAACCACAAGATCACCAGATGAATGCGCGGATATGCCGTCTTCGGTGAATCCGTTGATCGACAAAAATGCACCAAGAGTGTTTTCCAGTTTGCGTTTGACCTTTGAAGCAAATACATCCAAGTCGGCTGCACCAATACGTTCGGTTGTCCATTTGCCTTCGAAAAGGAACTCCGTTGTTTCTAACGCAAAGGCACCATCAATTTGCTCACCGGTGTTTCGGAATGAAGCCTTAGGATCCAAATCGAAAAGTTCAAACAAATCGTACATCACCTTCTCGAGTTCGAATCCACGTCCTTGGGCATTGGTTGAGATAACGAGACTCATATACCGATTCTTGATATCCTCCAGTTTTTCCCGTACAGCGGCGTTTGTCCTAAGCTTTTCAGCATTGAGGCGCTGACGTTTCGCGATTCTGTCTTGCTCATCCTTGATTTGTTGATGGGGCACGACAAGCTGTTTCAATTGTTCTACCGCAGCCTTCGCACGCTGCGCTTTCTGCTCACCACCGTCGAGCTGCTCAAGGTGATCAAAAGCAGATATACTACAAACTTCATTACATAGACGTGTCAGGTCGCCCAGATGCTTGTTTTGATTCCGGCACAAATAGTCGATCAAGTCAGAGACAATCTGGCGTTTATAGTTCTCCCAATTAAGAATAGCCAGAACAGTGGAGGCGGCGAGGCTGTTTTGAAGAAAGCTTCGCAGATCTGCTTTATACCAGTAAATACTACAAAGCGCCTCTTTCAATGCTACAATGGCTCCTGCTGACAGTCTTTTCGTCACAATTCCTCTCTGCTAACATGTATTAGTTGACCTAAGTGAAATATGAAAATTGTCATTTTTTGACAACTAAACCAAAATTGAATAAATATAATTGCCGAAATAACTTACTGTAAAAAATAAATGAATTATGTTTTGGACTAATGGTGCCACATGGTGACGGGCTGCTACCCAAATCACTTTCGCTGCTTTCTGGAATAACGATCCGGTTCATTAAAAAAAGTAACGTCTGCATATCCGGCGTATATTTTTCCGGAGTGCGGAGTGCCTTCTGGAATGAAATACCGATCTCCTTTTGTGAATGTTTTGCTTTCTCCGCCGATGGTGAGATCGATTCTGCCCTCCAACACGATACCCATCTGTGCGGCATGGGAGTGTTCGGGCAGGTCCACGTCTTTTTCGAATTCCATGAATATGATCTGATGGGTATCGGATTGCGATAGATAGGCTGTTACGCCCTCCAAAGGGATGTCGGCTTCAGGAAGATCTCGAATCGGTTTTGGAAACGTCTCTGACATTCAACGCCTTTCACGCATACGGTATCACCCGAATGGTTGGATCGAATCGTTTGAACGGTCAGTCCAATAAAATTTATACGTTCTGCAGGGAATCTTCGTCTGTGGGAGGCTCAGGTCAGTTGTCGATGCAAGCGCTGTTGCAGTTCAGGTAAGATCGTTCTCCCTCTAACACATATATTATTTAATTTCAAGCCCTTACATAAAATTCCCATCCAATGCCACATGGTGGTATTCGGACAGGTGGCGTCGCATACTCCGAAGCCGCTGTCTTTAAGAGTTTTCAGGTTTCTGGTTCGTGGTTCGTAGTTCGTAGTTCGTGGTTCTTGGTTCCTAGTTTCTGCCCCCTGACCTCTGACCGCTGATCGCTGACGGCTGGATAGTGGTTCCTGTCCCCTGACCCCCGGTTCCTGGTTCCTGACCCCTGTCCCCTGGTCCCTGAGTCCTGTTTTTAAACTGCAAGCGGCATACCAAATTTCAACCGCCTGATATCATGGGAAATTTAATTTTCGATGGGTTTGATGTGCACATTTTTTTGTGCTAAAATGCACAGTTTCCTGTGCAAGAAAGAAAAGGTTGTTTTTTTAACGGTCGGCGATGGGATTTCGCGGGAAATTTGGACGCTGTTGGGCAAACTGCAAGAAAAAGCTTGACAATTTAAATCATAACAAATAGGTAGGGAATTCTAAATTAAAGATGTAGAAAATTATGAAAAATTTATTCGCCATTAACAACCTTATTAGCCTTATTATTCTCCTCGTCGTAGATGTACTTATCTGCTGCGAGGCACAGGGTTGATAATGGCCTGATTTTCCGACCAAGCCAAAAAACAAAAACCGTTATCAGCCCCAAAGGCCGATAACGGTTTTTTTTTTAAGGAGACCGAGCCAATGAAAAGCGATCTGATAAAAAAAGGCGTGGAACGGGCACCCCACCGCTCCCTGTTCAAAGCCATGGGATACACCGATGCTGAAATCCAGCGGCCGCTGATCGGCATTGCCAATTCCGTCAATGCCATTATCCCGGGGCACGTTCATCTGGACAAAATCGTAGAGGCGGTGAAAGCCGGGATCTACATGGGGGGCGGTACCCCCATCGAGTTCGGCGTCATCGGGGTTTGCGACGGCATTGCCATGAATCATGAAGGGATGAAATATTCCCTGGCCAGCCGGGAGCTCATCGCCGACTCCATCGAGGTGATGGCCACCGCCCATGCATTCGATGCCCTGGTGCTGGTGCCCAACTGCGACAAAATCGTCCCGGGTATGCTCATGGCGGCCGCACGTCTCGACCTGCCGGCCATCGTAGTCAGCGGCGGTCCCATGCTGGCGGGAAAACATCCTGAAAATGCCGACCCCATCGACCTGATCACGGTCTTTGAATCCGTCGGTGCAGTCCTTTCCGGGGAGATGACCGAAAAACAGCTTTCCCGGATCGAAGACGCCGCCTGCCCCACCTGCGGATCCTGTGCCGGGATGTTCACGGCCAACTCCATGAACTGCCTCACCGAAGCTGTGGGCATGGGCCTTCCGGGCAACGGCACCATTCCGGCGGTCATGTCGGCCCGCATCCGCCTGGCCAAAGAGGCCGGCATGCAAATCCTCCGTCTTTTGGAAAACAATATCCGGCCGTCGGACATTATGACCGACCAGGCCTTTAAAAATGCCCTGGCCGTGGATATGGCCTTAGGATGCTCCACCAATACCGTGCTTCACCTGCCCGCAATGGCCCGGGAGGCCAACGTAACCATCGATCTCGATCTGATCAACGAAATCAGCAAAGCCACCCCGCATTTGTGTTCCCTCAGTCCCGCCGGACAGCACCATCTCGAAGATTTGAACCGGGCGGGGGGCGTCACTGCGGTGATGAAGGAACTTTCCGGCGCCGGCTTGATCGAAACGGACTGCCTCACCGTCACCGGAAACACCGTGGAAGAAAACTTGATTGCCGTTCGAAACCTCGATGACACGGTCATCCGATCCACAGACAACCCGTACCATCATGAAGGCGGGCTGGCCATACTCTTCGGAAACCTCGCCCCTGAAGGCGGCGTGGTCAAGCAGTCTGCGGTTCTCGATGAAATGCTGCGCCATGAAGGACCTGCCAGGGTGTTCGATTCCGAAGAGGATGCCACCCAGGCCATCATGGGAGGCCACATTAAAAAAGGCGACGTGATCGTCATACGGTACGAAGGTCCCAGGGGCGGCCCGGGGATGCGGGAGATGCTCACCCCCACGTCCGCCATTGCCGGCATGAAGCTCGACACCCATGTGGCGCTGCTCACCGACGGCCGTTTTTCAGGGGGCACCCGGGGCGCGGCCATCGGTCACATTTCACCGGAAGCCATGCAAAAAGGGCCCATTGCCATTGTTGAAGAGGGCGACCGCATTGCCATCGACATTCCGGCCAAAACATTAACCCTCAAGGTCCCGGACAGCGAGATCGAACAGCGATTCTTGAAATGGTCTCCCCCGGAGCCCAAGATCACCCACGGCTACATCGCCAGATATGCCCGCACGGTTTCATCTGCCAGCGAAGGCGCCGTGGTTAAATAATAAAGGGTTCGAGTGACCCGCCACAAAACAGGCGGATAAAAATGCTATAAAATCACAAAAAGTTGAAAGTATAGTAAAGGTCATACAAACTCTGTTTAAAGATATAAAGGATAACAGTCAATATAAACAAGGAAGGAACGAACATGAAACTCACAGGCGCACAAATTATGATGAAGGTGTTACAAGAAGAAGGTGTTGACACGATCTTCGGATATCCGGGCGGTGTCGTCATCGACATTTTCGACGAACTTGAAAAAACCGATATCCGGAACATCCTGGTTCGCCAGGAAGCGTGTGCGGTGCATGCTGCCGACGGTTATGCCCGGGCCGGCGGCCGGGTGGGAGTCTGTCTGGTAACCTCCGGTCCCGGCGCCACCAACACGGTCACCGGCATTGCATCCGCCTACATGGATTCGATCCCTGTGGTCATATTTACCGGTCAGGTTCCCACGCACCTGATCGGCAACGACGCCTTTCAGGAAGTCGACATTGTCGGCATTACCCGGCCCTGCACCAAACACAACTACCTGGTCAAGCGGACCGAAGATCTGGCCAGAATAATCAAGGAAGCGTTCTATCTTGCCAGCTCCGGCCGGCCGGGACCCGTACTGGTGGATATTCCCAAGGATGTGTCTGTCACGAAAATCGATTACAAGCCGTCCAAAAAGGTCAAACTCAGGTCATACAATCCGACCTACAACCCCAATGCGAGACAGTTGCAAAAGGTCGTTGAATTGATCAAGGAATCCAAAAAGCCGGTTATTTTTGCAGGGGGCGGTGTCATCCTTTCCAAAGCTTCAAAGGAGCTTACGGAACTGGCCCGTAAAACCCAGTCTCCCCTAACCGCTTCTCTGATGGGCCTGGGCGCATTTCCAGCCACCGATCCCTTGTGGCTCGGCATGATCGGCATGCACGGCACCTATCGGGCAAACATGTCCACCGGTGAATGCGACCTCTTGATCGGCATCGGCGTCCGTTTCGACGACCGGGTCACCGGCAAGATAAGTGCCTTTGCCACCCACGCAAAGATCGTACATATCGATATCGATCCCACATCCATACGAAAAAATATCCCGGTGACTGCGCCGGTGGTCGGCGATTGCAAAGTCACCCTTGCCAAACTGAACAAGCTTCTGGACAAGGAAGATCTGGGGGATCTCAAGAAAGAGCGAAAAAAATGGTTCGAACAGATTCAACACTGGAAAGACACCCAGCCCCTGGCCTATAATCAAACAGACGTGATCAAACCGCAATATGTGGTCGAAAAGCTTTACGAGATGACCAAAGGCAAGGCCATCATCACCACCGAAGTGGGCCAGAATCAAATGTGGGCGGCCCAGTATTACCAATTCGATCGACCCAACCACTTTATCACTTCCGGCGGCCTGGGCTGCATGGGATTCGGACTTCCGGCGGCCATCGGCGCGCAGCTGGCCTGTCCGGATGCTCTGGTGGTCGACATCGCCGGAGACGGCAGTATCCAGATGAACATCCAGGAAATGGCCACGGCGGTGCAGTGCGGTCTTCCGATCAAGGTCGTCATCCTGAACAACGGCTACCTGGGTATGGTCAGACAGTGGCAGCAACTCTTTTTCGACAAACGGTATGTCTCCACCTGTCTCGATTGTGCCCCGGATTTCGTGAAACTTGCCGAAGCATACGGCGCGGTGGGTTTGAGGGCCACCAAACCCGAGGAGGTGGAAGCTGTTTTGAAAAAAGGCCTTGCGTCCAAAAAACCGGTGATCATGGATTTTGTGGTGGAAAAGGAAGAATGCGTTTACCCCATGGTTCCTGCAGGCGCCGCGGTAACGGAAATGCTGCTGACATAAAATTTTTCATGCACCTGTGACGAACCGGCAAAACGTCTTTTTCCACAACCGTTCATGGAAACCGGCTTTTTACGCAACCATCAACGCTGTCTATTAAAAAAGGATATTACTCATCATGGAAGAAAAACACATACTTTCGATTCTGGTGGACAACGAGCCCGGTGTGCTCTCCAGAATTGTAGGATTGTTCAGTGGCAGAGGGTTCAACATCGAAAGTCTCTGCGTCGCCGAAACCACGGACCCGGGGATCTCCAGAATCACGCTGGTCACTGCGGGGGAGCCGCCCATTATCGAGCAGATAGAAAAACAGCTCAACAAACTCGTTAATGTCATCAAGGTCCACGACCTCACCGGAAAAAAATTCGTTCAAAGGGAACTGGCACTGATTAAGATCATCGCCAAACCGGAACACCGCGCCGAAATTTTACGGATTGTCGATATCTTCCGGTGTAAAGTGGTCGACATAGGCCCTGAACACTACACCGTTGAAGTCACCGGTGACGAAGGGAAAATGAGAGCGATCCTGAATATTTTTAAACCCATCGGAATCAAAGAGATTGCAAGAACGGGGATTATTGCCCTATTTAGAGAACCCAATTAGTTTCCATCCATAAATGGCCCTTTTTGCCCGGATCTGCGTTCTCCGCGGGTTTCCGGCTGCGGCATACAGGGAGT
>Ga0209271_10000946_pt1 | contig 10144 bp, 12 predicted proteins | sample tdAd002_FD_187123 | JGI IMG/M metagenome (GOLD analysis project Ga0209271, IMG submission 187123) | Marine sediment microbial communities from the Atlantic coast under amendment with organic carbon and nitrate - tdAd00.2 (SPAdes)... | ecosystem: Environmental > Aquatic > Marine > Coastal >... | reverse complement strand
CGATGTCGATGATACCGACTTTAGTGTGCTCGACGATGTACTCGAGTCTCGCCTGCATGCGCCGTTCGATTCGGCGGTAATAATCGCTGCCTGAACGCGTAGCGCCAGCCGCACCCATATCGACTACCGTCATGGAACTGCCGCCAGCGCCCAGCCTGGAGCCGGTCATAGACCTTAGTTTGTCGTAGTCTTCTCGAATCGCCTTCGTCAGCAACGCAAGGTCGCCGTATTTCTTGCGTAACTCAATAAACAGCCGATCCGACTCCACGCTCTGCGCATCATCGAGCGATACCATGACCTGGTCCCGGACCCGAACGAACTCCTTGGTGTCGCGTTCGGCGGCCAGCCGGTACCACGCCGAGCCCGTCACACGATCCTCTTCGACGCCTTTGCCCGTCAGGTACATAAAGCCCACCATGTACTGTGCGTACTTGTCGCCGATCGGCGCAAGATCCCTCAGGTAGATACGAAAAGCCCGTTTGTAGTCCGTTCGCTGGTAGACTTCCTCGGCCTGAGCCTGCACGTACATTGTCTTCTGGTCGACTGCCATTTCCGGGAAAGAGTCTGTGGACTGCGCCGCTGCCAACGACGCAAATAGACACGCTGTAGCCGCCAGGATGGCTCTTGAATTCTGGATCACTCTAGTCACTGTTATGCACAAACTTCGAATAGTGATTTGGACCATGCCGGCTTCGCGTTAGTTCCGGATGAAACTGCATTCAGTCGTCAAAATTCGGCGCGCGTTTCTGCAGATTCGCCATAACCGCTTCGAGCTGATTCCCTTTCCCCAGGACCCCCAACTGCAATTCCGCCTCGAGGGCCAGTGCCTCCGGCTCCGATAGGCGCCACGCGTCATTGAACAGGCGTTTCATCGAGCGAATCGCATCGGGTGATTTTATACAGATCGCGCTCGCGGTCTCCATAGCAGCAGCCAGCGGATCGTCATGTAATGCTGAAACCAGACCCATTTGGCACGCTTCCTCACCGCCAACCACCCTGCCCGACCACGCCAATTCCTTGACGCTATCCACCGGTAGCACGTCTCGCAGCGTTGTCGTGATAGCCATGTCCGGAATCAGGCCCCACTTGACCTCCATGATCGAGAGACTCGAATCCGGCCGCGCATAGCGCAAGTCAGCGCCCATTGCGATCTGAAATCCCGCGCCGAAAGCGACGCCGCGGATTGCGCAAATCACTGGGACCGGCAACTGGCGCCATGTATAAGCCGCAAGTTGAAATCGATTTGCAGGTGAGGAGTCGACTGGTGACAGCGCCTTACTGTCTATCGCAAACTGTTTGTCAGAAAATATACTGACATCGATCCCTGCGCAAAAATTGTCGCCGGCACCGGTCAACACGACAGCACGAACTGCGCGGTTCTCGGCGAGCTCGCTGCCCGCCGCGCCCAATGCATCAAACATCGAGAGATTGACCGCGTTGGCCTTGTCGGGCCGGTTCAGCGTGACCTGGGCAATGTGGCCCTCGATCGAGACTTGTACTGGCTCACTCATGGCATCCCCGCTTACGTTGCCAATGTGCATTTTCCGTTGCGCAGCACGATGACATCGCGCTCAACGGCGGTACAGTTGAACGATACGATATTGCCTTCCTGCCACATGTCCGTACGAACGGTGTCCCCGGGCATGACGGGAGACGAGAAGCGTGCATCGAACCCTGTAATCAGGGTGTCGTCGTACTCACAAATCGTCCTGAGGATCGCGCGGCATGCAATGCCATAGGTGCACAAGCCATGCAGGATGGGCACAGCAAATCCCGCGCGCCCGGCCGTCCCGGGATCCGCGTGCAATGGATTGCGGTCACCATTGAGCCGAAATAACAAAGCCTGGTCGACTCGAGTACCACATTCGCAACTCAGGTCCGGCTCGCGCCGCGGCACACGGTGCGGCGGTGGCGCGCTACCCGAGACGCCGCCGAATCCGCCGTCACTGCGCGCAACCACGGTCATGCCAAGCGTGAACACGGCTGTGTCGTCTTTCGCGAGTCGTCCGTCGACTTCAAACAACAGCATGGCACCTCGCCTGGGACCACGATCGAATACATCAACAATGCGTTTGTTGATCAGTAGCTCAGCCGCCGGTGGGACCGGACGATGCAGCTGCAACCGCTGCTCAGCATGCAGCACCTGCGTAAAATCCCAGCCGAGATCCGGTGGGAACATATCCGGCACCAATACGCTCGCCATGGTCGGCACCGTACGCAGCGATTCGCCCTGCTCGTAGACAAACGGCAGCTCTTTAAGGTCGATCGGGTCGCGGCCGAAGCCAATGCTTTGCGCATACAGCATTGTTTCCGTGTCGCTGTAGCTGAGAGGCAGGTCATCGACTGATGCTGCCAGCAACTCGTCGTGATTTAGCGTCATCAGGTCGTCTTGGGCTCAACGAAAAAGTCAGGCGCCAACGGCAATTCAGGATTCACGGCATAGCCACTGAGATCCGTGATTCCTTCGTCTTCCAGAACAGAATCGTCCACGCAAAAGAAGCCGGTGAATTCTTTGCTGGCCCTGTTCAGAATGACATAGGCGGCATCGGCCATGATGTCGGGCTTGCGCGAATGCATTATGAGTTCGTCGCCGCCAAGCATATTGACGGCAGCCGTTGCAATGGTGGTCCTGGGCCACAACGCATTTACCGCGATGCCCTGCTCTCGGAACTCGCCTGCCATTCCCAGCACACACATACTCATGCCGAACTTGGCCATTGAATAAGCGACGTGTGGTGCGAACCACTTCTCGACCATATTGAGTGGCGGTGCGAGCGTCAGGATGTGCGGATTCTCCGCTTTTTTCAGCCACGGCAGGCAGGTCTTCGACACCAGGAAGGTGCCGCGGGCGTTGACCTGGTGCATCAGGTCGAATCGGCTCATCGATACCTCTTCGGTTCCGAGCAGCGCGATGGCGCTGGCATTGTTGACGACGATGTCGATGCCGCCGAATTCGCCGGCCCCCTTCTCGACGGCATCCTTGACGGCATCGTCGTCGCGAATATCACAGACCAATGGCAGCGCGTTTCCCCCGGCTTCTTCGATCTCGGCCGCGGCCGTGTGAATGGTACCGGGCAACTTCGGATTCGGCTCCGAAGTCTTGGCGGCGATGATAATGTTGGCGCCATCCGCCGCCGCACGTTTTGCAATTGCGAGACCGATGCCGCGACTGCCCCCCGTAATGAATAATGTCTTTCCCGCTAGCGAAGTCATTCGAGCTCCTTACATCCTGAAGACGCCAAACGGCGTTTCGTCATCGCGCGGCCGATTCATGGCAGCCGACAGACCGAGCGACAATACCAGACGTGTCTCGACAGGATCGATAACGCCATCATCCCACAACCGTGCACTTGCATAGAACGGGTGCCCCTGGGACTCGTACTGGTCGCGAATGCTGGCCTCGAACTGCTCCCGCTCTTCATCCGGCCACGTGTCACCGCGTGCATCAAGCCCTTCCTGTTTGACAGTCGACAGCACCAGGGATGCCTGTTCGCCGCCCATGACCGAGATGCGCGCATTTGGCCACATCCACAACATGCGTGGGTTATAAGCGCGGCCACACATCGCGTAGTTACCGGCGCCAAAGGAGCCGCCGATGATGACCGTAAACTTGGGCACCGTCGCGGTCGCGACGGCGTTGACCATCTTTGCGCCTTCTTTCGCAATGCCAGCATGTTCTACGCGCTTACCTACCATGAACCCGGTGATGTTCTGCAGGAAAACGAGCGGGATGCCACGACGATTGCAGAGCTGAATAAAGTGCGCACCCTTTTGCGCTGACTCCATGAACAGAATGCCGTTATTCGCGACGATGCCAACAGGATAGCCGTCGATGTGTGCAAAGCCGCAGACAAGCGTCGATCCGTAGAGTTTTTTGAATTCCTGGAACTCCGATCCGTCGACGATCCTGGCTATCACTTCACGAATGTCGTAAGGAAAACGATATTCGCGCGAAACGATGCCGTAGATGTCATCGGCCGGGTAATTTGGCTCCACTGTTTCGCGCACAGCGAGATCGACGTGTTTCGTGATGTTCAGGTTGGTGACTATTTCGCGTGCAATTGTCAGTGCATGCTGGTCGTCATCGGCAAGGTGGTCGGTAACGCCTGAGATCCGGGAATGCACGGCACCCCCGCCGAGAGTCTCTGCATCTACGACTTCACCGGTAGCCGCCTTTACCAACGGCGGACCCCCGAGGAAGATCGTACCCTGGTTGCGTACGATGATGGCTTCATCGCACATGGCGGGCACATAGGCGCCTCCGGCCGTACACGAGCCCATCACGACAGCAATTTGCGGAATGCCCTTCGCTGACATTCGCGCCTGGTTATAAAAAATGCGCCCGAAATGATCGCGATCGGGAAATACTTCGTCCTGTCGCGGCAAAAACGCGCCACCCGAGTCGACGAGATAGATGCACGGCAAGTGATTCTGCTCGGCAATTTCCTGCGCGCGCAGGTGTTTCTTCACGGTCAGTGGGTAATAGGTACCACCTTTTACCGTGGCATCATTGGCGACGATCATGCACTCGATGCCGTTGACGCGACCAATACCCGTAATCAGGCCCGCCGCCGGAACCTCATCGCTGTAAACCTTCCAGGCTGCCAGCTGTCCAGTCTCTAGAAACGCCGCGCCATCGTCGATTAACGCGTCAATACGATCCCGCGGCAACAGCTTGCCACGCACGAGGTGTCGCTCTCTGGATCGTGGCGGTCCGCCAGTGTTGATCTGCTCACGAAGTTCCTGCAGTTCCGCGGCAAGCGCGGCGTTGGCTTCAGCGTTATTCCTAAAGTCGTCCGATTCGCGATCGATTTTTGTCTCAATGACTGGCATTGAACAGCTCGCGACCAATCAGCATGCGCCTGATCTCGCTGGTTCCGGCGCCGATCTCATACAATTTAGCGTCGCGTAGCAGGCGCCCGGCGGGGTACTCGTTAATATAGCCATTGGCGCCCAGAGTCTGGATCGCCTGATTCGCCATCCAGACGGCCTTTTCTGCAGCGACAAGGATGCAACCCGCCGCATCGAATCGCGTGGTCTGGCCGCGATCGGCAGCCTGCGCAACCGCATACACGTAAGCGCGGCTGCTGTTCATCGCCGTGTACATGTCGGCGATTTTGCCCTGCATCAACTGGAACTCACCGATTGCCTGTCCGAATTGCTTGCGGTCGTGAACATATGGCATAACCACGTCCATGCAGGCCCCCATGATGCCCAACGGACCTCCGGCCAGTACGACCCGCTCATAGTCGAGGCCGCTCATCAGGATCGCTGCGCCTTTGCCTTCGGTCGCCAACAGGTTGGTAACAGGCACGCGGCAATCCTGCAGCAAAACCTCACTGGTGTCGGATCCTCGCATGCCAAGCTTGTCCAGCTTTTGCGGCGTCGACATTCCCGGTGTGTCTCGTTCGATGAGGAAAGCGCTAAGCTTGCGATTGCCGGCCTCCGCATCCGTAACGGCATACACGATCATGACGTCGGCTTGCGGCGCATTCGTGATCCACATTTTGGAGCCGTTGAGAATATAGTTGTCGCCATCGAGGGCAGCCGTCGTACGCATACCCATGACATCCGAGCCTGCACCCGCCTCGCTCATGGCCAGCGCGCCCAGGTATTCTCCGGAAACCAGCGCAGGCAGAAATCGTGCTTTTTGTTCTTCACTGCCCCAACGACGCAACTGGTTGACGCACAAATTGGAGTGCGCGCCATACGACAGTCCGATCGAGGCCGATGCCCGGCTGATTTCTTCCATCGCAACAACGTGTGCGAGATAGCCCAGCCCCGAACCGCCGTACTCATCTTCAACCGTAATCCCGAGTAGCCCCAGTTCGCCGAGTTCAGGCCAGAGGTCGCGCGGGAACTCGTTTTGCTCATCAATAGCGGCGGCACGTGGCGCGATGCGGTCAGCCGCGAACGCGCGAACGGTCTCGCGCAAGAGATCGATATCCTCGCCGAGGCCAAAATCAAAATCCAACATAATTAAGGTAGCCTGAAATGCAGGCCTACATTGTCGCCCATGCTGATCAGGGTTGGTAGAGCCCAGCTACGGAACCACCCGGATCTTCGACCACACAAAAGCGGCCACCCGCCAGGCCGCGAATCTCCACGACAATCTTGCCGCCGTTGGCTATGCAGGCCGCAGCACTCTTTTCAACATCTTCGACCACGATGTAGATCAGCCAACCGGCCGGCAAATCGGCATTGCTGCCTTTCGCATGACAGATTCCGGCTATGCCATCGCCGGTTGTCGGTTTTTTCATGACGTAGTCGGCGTAGCTGCCCATGTCGACCTCATCCGTCTCCCAGCCCACGACAGCTTTGTAGAAGTCACGCATACCTGGCGCATCTTCTGTCGTCATGTCGATCCAACCTATACTGCCGACCTCACTCATCACAAACCCCCTAAAATTCTTTCAGAATCTACACGTAGCAAACACGAACAAACACGCACCCAATCAAAACGACGTCAAAAACGACGCTGCATTGCCACCGATTGGACCTTGGCCAGCCCGGGCAGTCTGCAAGTAGTCGTCACCCTTCGGATAGTCACCAGGTTGTGGATTGCTGACTCTCATCACGCGGTTCCGGTGGTACAGCTTTAGCTGCGATGCGAACGGGATCACCCTCTCCGGGTCATTTTGTGTCAGTTCTTCGTGCAGCGCCGGTAACCGATAGAAAGGCACATTCATGTCGTAGTGATGTGCGTTGTGATAACCGAAATTAAGCGTCAGCAGATTGACCCAGGGATACTTAAGGGACAGCGGCACGCTAAAGGTGTGCTCCTGTTCCCATTCGGAATCGCCCTTGTTCGGTGCTTCGGCGCGTTCGAAAAGCGTCGCGTGATAAGGGTAATCGTGCTGCAACGCATCCATGAATCGCAGAATGTGCATCATCAGCATGTACGCAACGGCGTACAGGATCGCAACCTTCGGAAACATCACTGCCACGGTGACGAATACACCACCACGAATCAGGATAACTGTGACGTTGCGTGCACGTTGATCACGCCGCTCGGGAATGATGAATGACGTGAACACCATGATGAAGTGCATGATCAGGTCATGAGCCGGGATGTAGAACCACTCGAGCAAGCGCGTGACCCGCAGCAGGACCGGGTGCTTCTCGAACCACTCCTCGTACTCGAACCAGACGACATCATCGTTATCGACATGATGCCGGAAGTGTTTGTAACGCATGTCCTCGTAGGTGCCATAGGCTGCACCGCAAATCCAGCTCAAGACTCGGCCGAGTCGGGTGTTGTCACGCTGGCGCTTGAACACCATATTGTGGCCACACTCGTGAATCATGTAGGCGGCAATAATCATCCCGTGCGCTAGAAAGAGCGTCGCCAGCAGGTTCACTATCCAGGAGGCACTAAACAGCCCCGAAATTCCCAGCGCATAGGCACTGATCGCATACAGGAAAGCGGTGCCATAGTTGCGCAGCCCCTCGGGCTCTTTAAGTTCCGTGAAGATCATAGTAGTGCTAGCATACTCTCGGATCCGCCAGCCGCCAAAGGAAGACAGAAACCATGAAGCTCGTCACTGCCATTGTGAAACCATTTCGCCTCGATGACGTGCGTAACTCATTGAGTGAAGTAGGAATTCAGGGAATGACCGTCAGTGAGGTCAAGGGCTTTGGACGGCAACGAGGACATACAGAACTGTATCGCGGTGCCGAATACGTGGTCGATTTTCTGCCCAAGGCAAAGATCGAAGTTGCCGTGTCCGACGACCTTGTCGAGCGTACCGTTGAGGCAATCATCGAGAGCGCCAAGACCGGCAAAGTCGGCGACGGCAAGATCTTCGTCACGGACCTTCACCAGGTGTGGCGCATTCGTACGGGCGAGACCGGCGACAGCGCCTTGTAGTCAGAACGCCCCCAGCGCCGCTCGAAGTACCATCAACCAGAGCACCACCGAGCTGGCCATATAGACAGCGAATCGCCGCATCACAATGTTGGTCGTGCACTGGATCACGCTGTGCACGGCACGCAACCCAACGTATGACCACGCGGCAATGACGTACAACGTGTCGACGTTTCCTGAGACAAACAGGTACAGGCACAACGCATAGAAGATGATCGGCAGCTCAAGCAGGTTGCTCAGGTTGTAAGCCGGGTACTGAACCTCTTCGGGAAGTACCTTGACGACTTTCTCCGGCGTCCCGAGGCGCTGCGCGTGGATTCTGTTTGCGATGGAATACCTGATGCGGCGTACATACATCACGATCCACACCGTGAACGTCAACAAAATCATGGCAAAGAATGGCTCAAATATCTGTGTAGCCTGCATTTTCTATGTCCCTCCTGTGATTGCCTCAATAGCGCTGCGCCACCTCGCGAGTTTTTGCGGGTACGCCATCGCCGCATAGGCCGGGCTGGTCGATGGCAGCGTGTCCTGCTGCAACCGACTACCTGCGTCATCGACAAACCTCGAGTACATCTGCGCCGCCTTCTGGCCATTGAAGCACAGTCGCTCGATGTCCGGATGGCGCAGAAAAAACGCGCCAAAATCATTCGCTTTGGCGGTGTCCAGCTTTATGTCGGCGTCCATACTACCCGGCCGCGTAGATTCAGCCAGCACGTCCCAGAGCGCGATACCGTTTTCTAGAAGCGTCGCGCAGCGCTGCTCATAAGTGCCGTCCGCCCCAACCAGGTCTCGCATGATGCGCCAGAACGCATTCTGCGGATGGGCGTAGTACTGCACTGCCTGCAGGGAGCGTTGTCCTGGCAGGCTGCCGAGTATCAGGATTCGGGCATCGCCGCGAGCCACCGGAGCAAAGCAGCTCGACGGTGATGTCGCTGCGACGCGTTTCTCGAGGTTTCGGCGTGTTTGTCGGATATCTGCCATCTGTGCATCGCAGTATAAAACGTCATGGTCAGGAGAAACCGATGAACAGACTTGCATGGACGCTTATTTTTGCTTTGTTACTCGCACCCGGGGCGAATGCCTCGCCCAAATCCGATGCCGCCGCATGCGCGGAGGTGAAAGAGAAGATTCGCACGATCGAATCGCGAATGCGTGCCGGCTATACGCGCGCCCAGGGCGAACGTTACAACGAGAAGCTCAGGGAGTTGAAGGCGAAGCGTTCCAAACTTTGTCGCTGAGCGACTTATTCGGCAACGCGACGAGAATTAGCTATGCCGGGAAGAAGTCGATCGGTTTCGTGGTCGTGATCGGCTCGACGTCTTTAGCCTGGAACTGGAACATTTTCACGCGAGCAACAAGCTTGGCTTCAAGATCCGGGTCACCCAGTTCACTCGAGACAATTTCACAGAACGTCACAGTACCGTTCGGTGCGATCGTCAGCCGTAATACCAGCTTGCCTTCGAGTGTCGGATCATTACGCAAGGCTCGATTGTAGAGCCCGAAGATCGCGCCTTTGTTCTTGTCGAACACCAGTTCGATCTCTTCACGCGAACGTGATGCCTTGCCACTCGTACCGGTGCGACGTGCACCGCCGGCCGGTCCGATACCTGCGACTGGACTATCCACTTTCGTTGTCGTGCGTCCGGCGATACCCGTACCGCCCGTGTTACGGCTCATGCTGGCCGTATTGATACCGCTGGAAGCAGTACCCACTTTGGATGTGATCATTGAGCGTTCATTTCGCGCTGCTTCGCCAACGGATGCGGACAGCTCGCGATCATCAGCAACCTTGTCCAGCAGTTCCTGGTCTACCAGGTCAGCCAGGTCCTCCGCAAACGGCATAAACGCTGCCTGCGCCTGCTCACGAGCAACCTCTTCGAGATCCGGTTCCGGCTCGGGCTCAGGCTCAGGCTCGGGTTCCGGTTCTTCGGCTACCTGCTCGGGCTCAGGTTCTGGCTCATCCTCAACCTCGGGCTCTTCAGGCTCAGGCTCAGGCGGCGGTGGTGGTGGTGGCAACGGTTGTTCTTCAAGCAGCAGCTGCGCTATGCGTGGCGGAATCTCGATAATATCGTCGAATTCCGGTTCGGGCGCCGGCAGAAACGGCCAGACGAGACTCAGCACCAGCACGCCGATGAATACATTGCGGAGCAGGCGCTGGAACTTGCGTTCCTGGCCCGAATCCGATGTCCACGGCAGGTCGTACTCTCTGTAGAACGGTAAATCCACGCGCTACTCCTAAGCTATCCTTGCGCCTCTATTGCGATGCCTGCAGAT
>Ga0209271_10000945_pt1 | contig 10148 bp, 5 predicted proteins | sample tdAd002_FD_187123 | JGI IMG/M metagenome (GOLD analysis project Ga0209271, IMG submission 187123) | Marine sediment microbial communities from the Atlantic coast under amendment with organic carbon and nitrate - tdAd00.2 (SPAdes)... | ecosystem: Environmental > Aquatic > Marine > Coastal >... | reverse complement strand
AATACTAAATATGGAGAAGATGAAATTATTGCTCCTATGAAAAAAATGCAAAGAACAGCACCACAACAAAAAGTTGAATATCATATGCCAATTCATATAAATTCTATTGATACACAAACAGGTGTGCAATTCTTAATGAAGCACTCTGATACAATACAAGGTCAAATGGTTAAAAGTTTAAAACAGAATAAACCTATTAGAAAAGGAATTCAAAACGCTTATTAAGGAGTAAATTATGGCAGCAGGTGATCCTTTTAATTTTCCGGTACATTCAATAGATATTCATACACCTAAATGGAATGTCTTACAAACAGATTTTGAAGGATGGAAACGTAAGACTCGATTGAAATCAACTGAGCCTATGCGTGGATGGAGTGTTGAAATACGTGGAAGAACTAATGCTGAGATGGCATTAATACTTGCTCATTACAATGATAATCAAGGCCCATTAACAAATTTTCAATGGAATATATTGCCTACTATTTGGAATGCAGGATACGGAACATATTATCAGGTTCAATATGATTCAATGGAATTTGCTAATCCTAATAACAAAGCAAATATTTGGGAATTTACTATAACATTTAGGGAGTGGTTATAATGCCAAAAGATATTTCTGCAAATGATTTATACTTATTTTATAAAAGTGGTGTAACTGCTTTAACCGGATATAAATTTTCAATTGATGGAGATGATGATGTTAAATTTATAGCTAATAATGTACAAGTTGGTAATTATATTCCTTTAGCTATAAAGCGTAATCCAATTAGATCTGAGGAAGGTACAATATTAAATGAGTTAGAATTAGGATTGGATTATGTAGATCTTCAATTTAAAAATGCTATAATGTCAGGAAAGTATAATAATAAATTAGTTAAAGTTTATCTTGTTTTTCCTGTGCAGGATATGTGGGATCAATGGGATGTTGATGCTGAAGTTATGTTGTTTCAAGGATGGACAGATGAACCTAAAGGAGATGAGCATTGGATTACATTAACAGTAAATCCTTTTCCTTATCTCGATAGACTTTATCCTAAAAGAATATATCAATCAGGTTGTAATTGGACTTTTTGTAATGATGATACATGTGAATTAGATTTATCTAATTATACGACTAATGTTAATTTATCTGCTCAGTCAGATGGTGTTACTTTAACATGTTCACATGGAAAAGCGGTAAATTATTTTCAACCTGGATTTGTTCAAATAAAAAATGGAGCTTTAATGGGAGCAGTTAGACCTATTTTAGAAAATGATTCAGGAACGATTATTGTACGAATTCCATTTGATGATACAATTGAAAGTGGTGTTAATATAGATGCTGTAAAATTGTGCGCTAAAAATTATCAAACATGTGAAGATGATTTTAGTAACTATGCTGAGTATGGTGGTTTTCCTTGGGTTCCTAAAGCACCAATAATGTAAAATATCCTGAATAACGGTTAATAAGGAGTGAATTTGATATGCAGGAGGATGTTAGAGATAGGGTTGTCCAGAATGCAAGAAAGTTTATAGGTACTCCGTTTAGACATTCCGGCAGATCAACATTAGGTATTGATTGTGCCGGATTGCTTTATATGGCCTATAACAGAGCAGGAATTTTTATACCTAAGAATGATGGTAAAGAATATTCTGTTCAATGGTGGAAACATATCGATAGTGAAGAACGGTTGTATAATGCTTTAGTTGGTTGTGGTTTTAGATTCTTATCTGATGATGAGTTACCAGATAAGGGGGATATACCTTTATTTAGATTATATGGTGATCATTATCCTGCACACCATAGCGGAATAATGATTGATCAAGAATATTTTGTTCATGCTAAATGTGGATGGAAAGAAAAAGATAAGAAAGTAGGTTTAGGTTCTTTGCATCCTTCTTATATAGATAAATTAGCATGGATGATGCGTTATAAGGAGTTTTAGATGGGGCAAACAACTGGACAAAGTGTAGGAATGTTAGTTGGTGGAGTCATTGGTGGAGTCATTGGTGGTTATCCTGGGGCAATGATAGGTATGGCTATTGGTGGGCAGCTTGGTTTATGGATCGATCCACCTAATGCTCCTCCTCCTCCTCCTTTGGGAGATTTGGGTAAGAATTCATTTGTGGCATCCACTCCAGTACCTTTATGTTTTGGACAAGTAAAATCTTATGGTGGAGTTGTTTGGGTCGGTCAATTGAAATCTGATTATTTTAATGAAGGATCAAGAAAGAATCCCGAATGGTCGCCTGAGATGGAAGCAGATTTTGCAGTAGTCCATTGTGAAGGGGAAATAGATTCTTTTGTTCAATATTATATTGATGATAAACGTGCCGGAACAATGTCAGATGAAGGTTATACGGCATCTTTTACTTCTTATGTAGGATCGGCAGGACAATCAATTGATTCTACAATAGCTGCTTGGCAAGCAGATAAAGCTCTTGGAGCAATAAATTTCAAATATTCTGCTTATACATTAGTTCATTTAAAAGTAGAGGGGCAGATTCTTCAACAGTTACCTAATATTGCTGCTGAAATAAAAGGATTTAATATAGAATCAGGAGAAGAAGATGCAAATCCTATTCGTGCTGTTTATAATTTTTTAACTGATACAAGATGGGGAACACAAATAGGAACAGAATTTTTTAATGGAGATCCAGATACAGTAGGTAGTCCTTGGAAAATAGCATCAGATTATTGTGATGAATTAGTTCAAATAATTGATTGGGATGATACTCCTGTAAACGAACCACGTTTTAGATATTCAAATTATTTTGATGCAAGAACAAAGTCATTTGATATTATTACTGATATAATGCTTACTTGTAGAGGTATTATTCGATTAAGACAAGGGAAACTTGAACCTCTTATTGAAAATGCAGATGAAGAACCTTGTGCTTTTTTTAGTGATGGAACAACAGATCAATTTGTGGCAGGAGGATCAAGTACAGTAAGTAGACTCTATGCAGATTTTTCTGATTACCTTGATTTGTATTGGTTTGGAGATGAAGGAAAAATAACTATATCAGGAGCAGAATATAAATTTGTAGTTAAAGATCAGACTTCAACATATATTGATTTATTTGAAGATCTTTCAGTCTCCCCAAATCTTAATGATCCTTTTGAAATAGTAAAAGATAATATTAAAGAATCGTCATTTGGTTTTAAATATAGTGCTGATTCTGAAGTATCAAATAAATTTAGAATTGAATATATGTCAAGAAAAGTTAAAGATGAAAATGATGTTTTTACAAATGAATATGTTTGGGATGCTGTAGAAAAAGATCTTGAAGAATCTCATTTAGATCTTGGAGAGCAAACAAAATTAAGAACTGTAAGATTAGGAGGGATAAAAAGAAAATCACAAGCAATGCGAATGGTTCAATTTTTTACAGATACATCTTTATATAGTAGAAATTGGTGTGAATTTATTACAGGGATGCAAGGCTATTATCATGCTATTGGTGATATTATAGGAATAAGTCATATTCAAACAGGATGGAATTCAAAATGGTTTAGAATAATTGGAATGGAAGAATTAGAAAACGATGAAATTAAATTTACCTGTTTTGAATATAATGCAAATGTTTATAATGATACTATTCCTAAAGTAACAGCAGTAGATGATAATGCTACTCCAACTCCTTATGTTGCTCCTGATGTAGTTGAACGTTTTTATGTTGTGCAGGATCTTACTGAGAATAAAATTTATATTTTATTTAAACGTCCTGATGATAATAATTATTTTGTAGGAGCAAAAGTATATGTGTCTGTAGGTGGTGGTGATTGGGTATGGAAAAAAATTGTTGGTCAAGTGACACCATCAGTAAAACTTGCTTCAGGCATTGATGATACGGTAACAACGATACCTTTTGATAATTCTACTTTATACGGATCATTTCCATCTTCAGGTTCTTTTTGGATTGAAGATGAGTTAATTACTTATACAGGAATTTCTGGTGATCCCGATTATGAATTTACTGGATGTACCAGAGGAACAAATAACGTTGCACACACAATAGATAAATATTGTATGTTGAAAGATACTAATACTGAATTTATTACTTTTGAAGATAGTGAAGTTGGTCAGATTTGGACAGTGAAAGGTGTATCGGTGACAATTCATAATTTGGCAGCAAATTTTGCTTCTTCTCCAACAAAGGCAGTTACAATAGCATAATGGGGCAACAGCAATCAACACAAAGTATGGATTTAAGTGAAGGTAGTCGTACCAAGAAACAAACTATAGGTACAATTGCCGGAGGTATTATTGGTGGTATTATTGGTGGATACCCAGGAATGCAGATAGGCATGGCTATTGGGGGGTATATATTTAAGCCTGATCCACCAAAAGTAAAAGATTATAGAAATCCTGATTATAAATTAGAACGATCAAGAATAGATCCTGTACCGGATGTAATTGGTACTGATATATGTCCTGGTCATGTGATTTATTTGAATAAAGCTACTTTTGGAATTTATAATGCCAGTGATATGCCCTATGTAGGTGATGCAGGAAGTAGAGTAGCTTGGCAAGAATTTTTTACTATGATGAGTGATAGTAAAGTAGCTCATTGGGCTGAATTTGCTGTTAATTTTTCAGGTCGTTATTCAGAAACAGGTTATGAGATAGGGGTTATAAGATTTAATGAAAAGCCTTTTTGGTTTTGGATGATGCTTAGTGATATGTTTGAAAATTATGATGATGCTTTAGATCCTTATTATCCTTTATCTTATCTTGATGGTGGTCAAGGTGGTTTTCATAATGAAGTTAATGTAGATGGATTAATTAATCAACCTGTAAAAGATAATACAGTATTTTATTTTAAAGGATTTATCGCTGATTTTACTTCTTTACAAACTACTCCTGAACAATCTAATTTTTCCATTGATTTTGCAAATATGGAGGAAATGAACCCAAGTAATTTTGAAATGGGTAAATTAAATGTATTTCCTACATTTACAGTTGAAATGAATAGAGATCGTGTTTGGTATAGTCCTGAATCGATGAAGGGAGGAGTTGCTACTCCTGGCAATGGTGTTAATTATTTACAAGAAGATCTTCTTCCATCTATAATATATAAACATCCAGATATGACAACTTATTGGGGTTGTCGAGATGGAAGAAATAAAATGTGGTATGGTTATGGTGCTGCTCTTGGTGGTTATGGAATTACTTATTGTGATCCTGGTGAACGTTTAATTAGACATTGTGCCAGTGATCATCCTTATGAAATATGGGAAATAGACAATATAGATCAATGGTTTTATGATAATGTAGCAAAAGGAGGATCGAAATTACAAGCGACTGATGTTAAAGATAATAGAGCTTATATTTTAACATTTAGAAATTGGTACAATGCAGGTACATATGCACATCATCATGCTGAGTATGGGGCAAAAATTGATTTGTATTATCATGATTTAGATGATCCAGAATATAGAGTACATTCTGTTTTGTATGATGAGGAATTTAGTAATCCGTCAGGAGAGAATGAAAATAGTAATCCAAGATATTATTTTTCAAGTATGGTGGTGGGGGAAGATTATATTTATCTTTTTGGCGCAAAAGTAATGACGGATGTTATTTTATATGATACGAGATCAATTGTAGCAGGTGCAAATACTTATTCAAGGGTGTACGCTGATTTTTCCCAATATCCTAATGATTATTGGAAAGAATGTTATGCTTCTTTATCTCAAAATGGTTATGATTTATGGAGGGAAATTATAACTCAGACAAGTACTTATATCGATGTGGATGGTGAGTTTGCAGCATTTCCAAGTTCGGGTAATCGTGTACAAGTATGTAAATATCCTAAACACGTAACGGATTATGCAATAGTGGGAGAAGGAAGTACATCTACAGAAATAATTTGTAATGTTCCTCCTGTTTCTCCTTGGAGTTATGGAGGGGGCAAGCAATGGGAACGTGTGCATTTTATTAATCAATGGATTTATGGATCAACAATATCAGCAATAGATGGAACAAAAGTTACTTTATCATCTCCATTGGGGGCAACCCCTACTCCTGGTTCAAGAATTTGTTTTGGATTTGATCGAATTTCAAATGACTATGATACATCCATAACAAATCCTACATTAGATCAAGATCCTTATGATTATACTCAGACTTTTCTTAATTTGGGATTTTCTGAAGAAGATAATGATTGGCCTTATCAACCAGGAAATATAGGAGAAAATTTTGGAGGAGCAGCTTCACACCATGTTTGTTTGAAAATTCATAAAGACACTGGAGTAATTGAACCATTTGATGCAGCAAGAACACGTATAGGTACTTATTTTACTCAAGCTATATGGTGTGCATCAATAGTAGTATATGCATGTGCAACTGATAAACAAGCATTTGTTTATTCTCATGGTGCATCTTATCCAACGTGGAAACAGGCTTATACATATATAATTGATTTTACTACAGGCATTGAAGAACAGATTAATAGAAGAAATCAGTATGCAGCAGGTCATGCACCACAATGGATTTATATGGGAACTACTTCAGTTAAAGAATGGGATTTTTCCACTGAGCAATATGAAGATGTTTGGTATTCTTTACTTAGAAGCTATGATAGTTTTGGTGGATATAATAGTGCTTGTGAACAGGGAACTTATTTTCTTAAATTAGGTGATGGAAAATTTTCAAATAAACAAGTATATGCTTCTGCTACAAAATATGGTTTGGATATTGACCGGAGAAGTATTAGAAAAGTATTATATCGTAAATTAGTTGCAACAGGCCCATTATACATGCCGATGGATTTGGGTAGTTTTTCAAGTGAAAGTAGTTATAAGATAGGAAAATATGGAGTCAGAGATGATATTTATTTTTATATAACAAGATCTACTGCATGGCAAGCAGGTCGGCATGAAGCATGGAAATTTATACCTCCTTCTGAAAGTAATCCGGCAGGTGAGTTGTACATGATTTCCAAATATCCAATAGAAGCAGAAAGTGGTTATAAATATCAGTGGAATAGAATTGGTGCGAGTGCAACTTTTAAACATACAAAAACTGGATTTTTTGGAAATGGATCAGGTTTATGGTACTATTGTGATGAGTCTCCTCCAAGTATTATTCGGGATTTTTGGAATAATTATACTGATCCAAAATATTTTCAAGATGGTTTAACTAATAAGTTAGATTATTCTAATGCTGATTCTATTTGTAAAAAATCAATTGATGCAAAAATATATACTCCGAGAGAAATCATTGAAGTAAAAGAACGGAGGTTTCAATTTTCTCAATGTTATGATCAAGCAAAAAAAATGTATGATGTAATTCAAGATATACTGCTTACTTGTCAAGGGTTTATATCTCCTTGTACTTGGCCTGATGGTTATCTTTATAAATTAATAATACCTAATATGGATGAAACACCTGTTGCTTATTTTGGAAAAGGATCAGCACAATTTACAAGTAATCAAGAATCAGATGATTATTCAAAAATATATGCCGATTTTTCTGCTTATCCCGATAACTATTGGAAGGGAGATGATATTGATTATGGTGAGGTAATGGAGCATTGGAATCATCCTGATGGTCAAACAAATGTCATCATTGAACAAACATCTACTTATATAGATATGGGATATGGTATAAAAGATTATTGGCCTGATGCAAAACAATTTACTTTAAGGAAAGATAATATAAGAGAAGGGAGTTTTACATTTGCAGAAAAATCATATTTAAGAAGACCTAATAAAGTTAGGATTGAATTTAAAAATAGGTTATTAGATTACAGAAAAGATGTTGCTGAAGTTGAAGATGTATATCGATTAGATGTATTAGAAGAAGAAGAAAAAATTGATTTTTATAAAATGCATGGAATTAAAAGAGCTACACAGGCAGGACGTATGGCTCAAAGAATTCTTGATCAATGGAATTATCAAATACATATCTGTGCATTTGAAACTGATATAATGGGAATGTCTCTTTGTATGGGAGAGATAATAGGAGTTACCCATGAAATTACTGGATGGGTAAATAAGTGGTTTAGAATAATAGCTATGGATGAATTAATTGACTTTGAAGTTAAATTTGAATTGGAAGAATTTAATCCATATACATATCATGATAATGGTGTTCCTGTTTTAAATGGATATGGTCGTGGTGGTTTTCCTCAACCATATGTACCGTATGGTGTTGAACGATTTGAAGTTAAGGAGGATATTGAATCTGGTAAATTATATTTCACTTTTGATGCTCCTGAAGGAGATGGTGGATTTTTTGTCGGGGCAAGAATTTATCGTAAAGTAGGAACTGAATATGAATATATAGCTGTTGTAAATGAAACGGTGTCTTCTGTTTTATTGGCCCAGGATATAGGAATAAATGATACCACGATATATTATGATAATACAACTCTGACAGGCTCATTTCCTTCTCAGGGGGTTATCTGGATAGAAAATGAATTAATGTACTATCATGGTATTGATACCATTAATCACGCTTTTACTAATGTAATAAGAGGATATAAAGATACAGATCAAGTTGCTCATGTAATAGAAAATGATGAGCTTTATATAAAGTTAAGATCTGATGCAACAGTCTTTTATGAAGTTCCTTTAGGATGGGAAGGAACAACACAAACTTTTAAAGCATCATCATTTACAATTCATGGTTTAACTGTAGGTGTGGATATATCCCCATCAGCAGATATAGATATAGTGGGTTATGGTGTATTGCCTTATTTTCCTGAATCGATTCATATTCCTATTGGTGAAATTGCAGAAGTTGAATATTTATTTGAGAATTTAGGTTTGAATGATGCTTTATCTTCTATTGATTTTATTACTACTTTATTAGATGCTTTAGTATCAAAATTAACGCCAGTTTCAACTGAACTGGATGCTATTTTATATGGGGAAGATTTAGTTTCTCTTTCATTAGATTCATTGTTAAGTAGATTAGGATTAACTGAAGAAATTTCTTTAGATGCTCTTTTAAATGAAATTGGTTTAACAATTAATACTTCATTGGATTCTTTTCTTAAAAAATTAAATTCTGTTTCAACTGAACTGGATGCTATATTGTATATAGTGGGAATTGTTACTGAGCTTGATGCTATATTAAATAAACCAGGATTAACATTAGATACTTCGTTAGATTCTTTAATTAAAAAATTAAATTCTGTTATAACAGCATTAGATGCTATGTTAACGGAATCGAAAATAATTTCCACTGATCTTGATGTTTTATTACAAGGAAAAGAAATAGTTACTACTCAATTAGATGCTATATTAAAATTTCTTTCAGTTGTTACTGAGTTAGATGCACTATTAAATAAAACAGGATCAACTATTGATACTGATCTTGATGCTATTTTAATAAGTGATGTAGAAGAAGATTCAATTATGATGATTTTAAATAATAATATGTTATAGGATAATATCATGACAAATTGGGCAGGTTTAAAACAATTAGCACAGGATTACAAGTCAATTGGTGATAATATTTGGTACACTAATCTTGTTCAACCTACTGCTGCACATACAAAAGGAAGTTATTATGAAATTGATGCTTCTATTCCTTTTGATACTGAAGGATTGCTTATAACATTTTATTCAACTACATATGGTAGTAATGATAATTTATTTGATATAGCAATGGGAGCAGAAGGATCAGAAGTTGATATAATATCAAATATATTAACTAATCCAAGTGTTTCTTATCATGTTGGAAGAATTTATGAATTTCCATTAAGAGTAAAAGCAGGAACCAGAATATCAGGTAGAAGCCAGGGGGAATATACTTCTGCTAATAATTTTAGGGTTAGTATTAATTTGTTAAGGGGGGGATGGAATTATAATAAAGGATTTGCAGTATGTGATACTTATGGAGCTAATACTGCTGATTCTGGTGGTACTTATGTTAACCCTGGAGGAGTAGCAGGTACAAAAGGAACATGGTCACAAATTACAGCATCAACTATTAGGGATGCTAAAGGGTTTTGTTTATTAATTGGCAATAGATCAGATTATGGAAGATCAAGTGCATATTGGAATATAGATGTTGGAATTGGAGGATCAGGATCAGAAGAAGTATTATTTTCGGATTGGGGAATGCTTTCCCATACTACTGTTGATATGATTCTTCCTCAAGCCACGCCTTTTATTCCAATGCATATTCCTATTGGATCAAGACTTTCTG
>Ga0209271_10000944_pt1 | contig 10149 bp, 8 predicted proteins | sample tdAd002_FD_187123 | JGI IMG/M metagenome (GOLD analysis project Ga0209271, IMG submission 187123) | Marine sediment microbial communities from the Atlantic coast under amendment with organic carbon and nitrate - tdAd00.2 (SPAdes)... | ecosystem: Environmental > Aquatic > Marine > Coastal >... | reverse complement strand
TTTCAAACCGGCTGGCCTGCTGGTTCGCCTGGTCGCCATGTTCTATGACGCCCTGTTACTGCTCTCGGCCTTGCTGATCGTAACGGCCATTGCCTTAATGATAACCAAGGGCAGCCTGCATACACATAATCCATTTTTCAGGACCACGCTGTTCCTGATCTGCTTTTCATTCTACGCCTGGTTCTGGTTACACGGCGGCCAAACCCTGGGCATGCGCGCATGGAAACTGCGTTTGCAAAATAAAGATGGCCGGCCCATCACGATCTGGCAGGCGCTGCTGCGTTTCCTGGTAGCGATTCCTTCACTTGCATTTGCCGGCCTGGGTTTTCTGTGGATGTTGATCGACAAGGATAAAATGACCTGGTATGACCGGTTCTCTGAATCAGTAATCGTCAGGCTGCCGAAAGAATAATCAGATTTTTCGAATCGCTCGAATACCGAACACCATAAAGAGCAGGCTTGGCGCAAGCGTGGCCAGCTGCGGATTCAATGCATACACCTGCCCCATCTGGCTGGAAATCTGGCTGACCACGTAAAACCCGAACCCGACAAGAATGCCAACAAAAATACGCTGCCCGGACGAAGCTGAACGCATCGCCCCGAAGACAAAAGGCACGGAGATGAGCAACATTACCAGTGAGGCAACCGGGGTCATCAGGCGGCCCCAGAAGGCATATCGATACTGCTGCGTATCAAGCCCGTTCTCCTCAAGATAATCAACCAGCTCGACAATCGCGACAACCGACATGGTCTGCGGCTTCAATACGACCGTGCTGAGTAACTCGGGTGTTACCAGCGTCTCCCGCCCCAGCTGATCAAAATGCTGCACCTCGACATGGTCATCGTGGAACGATGTCTGCTCGACATCAAGCAACTGCCACACATCATCGTAATAATTTGCCTGCGCAGCAGTCATGATCATGGCTAGCCTGTTTTCATCCTCGAATTCATAGAGGGTGAGGCCAGCCAGCTTCTCGTCAGTAAGGATTGTCTTTACATTGATATAGTGGTTGCCGTCACGCACCCACAGCCCCTGGGTGCCGAGAAAACTGACTGCCTTGTTGGTGGCTGTTGCCCGCAATTTTTGCCCGTAGCGTTCCGCCGTTGGCGCAACCAGCTCGCCAATCATGACCACCACAATCAGCATAAGCACACCGGCCTGCAGCACCGATTGCACAATGCGCCATACCGGGATACCGCTTGCGCGCATTGCAACCAGTTCGCTGTTTGATGCCAGCAGCCCCATACCGATCAGGCTGCCAAGCAGTGCGGCCATCGGGAACATCTCATATAAACTTTGCGGTGTTGTCAGCGCGACAAACAGGAACATCTTCCACAGGGTATAGGTGCCAAAACCAACCTTGTCCATCTGGCCAATGATATTAAAGAAAATATCCAGGCCGAGTATGACCAGCAGCGCAATGCCTGTGCCTGATGCAATTGCCACGGCAATGTAGCGGTCCAGGATCTTCATGCTGTTCGCCCGAAGCGGGTAACAAGGCGATCGCTATTCAGCAAGACCAGGGCCAGCATCACCGTCAAAACCGGCACCCACCACAAGCCGATTGAGGCCGGCACATCTCCCTGCTCAACCCACACTTTTGCAGCTCCAAGCAGGTTGTAATAGACTACAAAAAGCAGGATGGCCATCACCAGGCGGCCATAACGTCCCTGTCGTTGCGAAGACTTGCACAGCGGCACCGAGAGAAACAGCAGGACCAGAACCGACAGTGGCATTGCAAGACGCCATTGCAGCTCGGCACGTTTTTCAGGATCACTCGAACCAATAAGCGCAGCCGTGGGTGTAGCAATTATCTTCGATGTCACTCTCTGTACACCTGGCAAATCAACACGTATACCGTACTCTCCGAATTTCATGACCCGGTAGTTTTTCATGCCGGGGATGCCTTCGTAACGGTAACCGTCGACGAGTACCAGGAAGTTGTCGCCAGTCTCTTCATCCCGTTTCCGGTAGGCAGATTTTGCTTTTATCACCTGCTGGTTCTTGCTTTTATCGTACCTGTCACGAAGAACAATAAACAGGTTCTCCATCCGCCGCTTGTCATCTGACAGTTGTTCGGCATAAAACGTCAGGTTGCCATGTTGTACCGCATTGAAACGGCCCGCGCCCAGCAACGTAAGATCTGCCTGCTGCTCGGCTTCTGCCCTCATTATCAGGCCCATGCCTTCAACTGCAGGGCTGACATACAGCGACATCCAGCCGAGCAGGACGGCTACCAACGCACCAAATGTCATTAATGGCTTGTAGATATGCCAGGGCCCCACGCCACAGGCTGCCATCACGGTCATCTCATTATCGCGGTACATGCGGCCCAGCCCGATAATCACGCCCAGCGCCAGGGCAAACGGAACCACGTGCACCAGGTACCAGATCATCTTCAGACCAAGCAGTTTGAACACCACGCTGCCCGGAATTTCACCCGCCGCCGCATCTCCCAGGTAGCGCACCAGCCGGTTACTGACAAGGATCAGCCACAGGATAACGGTCACGACCAGCCAGCCATGAATCACTTCTCTCAGCAGGTAGCGGTCAAAAACGCGAATCATCCGAATGGGCCTGTTGGTGGCATGAAAATCATGGCTGCTTCCAGTACACTCCCCTGTCATGTCGAGGCTTGGGGCAAGCATCAATCAGGAATGCGGTTACCGTATAACACAAGGCCCGCGCACTGCAATCACAACGACCATCATATAAGGAATGTCGCATGAAATTTACCATCAAGAGCGAGAAACCGGCAGAGGCCAGTAGCGGCTGCGTTATTCTGGGGGTTTTTGAAGAGCACAAGCTGTCAGCAGCAGCAATCCAGTTTGACAAGGCCACAGGGGGGTTGCTGTCCAAACTTCTGAAGGATGGCGATATCGATGGCAGCTGCGGGAAAACACTCCTCATCCACTACCCGGAGGGTGCCCGCTGTGACCGGGTAATGCTCGTCGGATGCGGCAAGGAAAGTGAATTCAATGAAGAACGCTACTGCAAGGCCGTCGCAAGCATGGCCCGTGCGGCCAATGCCTGTGGCGCCACTGATGCACTCAGTTACCTGACCGATTTGAAGGTTAACAAGCGCGATGGCTACTGGAAAATCCGCACCCTGGTGGAACACACCGAGGGTGTTTTGTATACCCCGGATGGGCTTAAAAGCAGGAAAAGCACAAACAAAAAACCGTTACGACGACTCGGCATCCATCTCGGCAGAACCAACAGTAAGCAGGCCCGCAAGGCACTGGCTGACGGCACGGCCCTGGCGGGCGGCGTTGAACTGGCACGCACGCTGGGCAACCTGCCAGGTAATATCTGTACGCCGTCCTACCTTGCGGCCCAGGCACGCAAACTTGGCAGAACCTGGGAGACAATAAAAACCAGCGTGCTGGATGAAGCCGCCATGAAAAAACTTGGCATGGGCTCGCTGCTATCAGTCTCACGCGGCAGCGTTGAACCGGCAAAACTGATCACCCTGGAATACAGTGGCGGCAAAAGAGGCAGCAAACCGGTGGTGCTGGTCGGCAAGGGCGTTACCTTCGATTCAGGCGGCATTTCCCTGAAGCCGGGTGCGGCCATGGACGAGATGAAGTTCGATATGTGCGGAGCAGCCAGCGTACTCGGCACCCTGCAGGCCTGCGCGCAGATGAAAATTCCGCTGAATGTAGTCGGCGTCATCCCGACAACGGAAAACCTGCCAAGCGACAGGGCCACGAAACCGGGTGATATCGTGACCAGCATGTCCGGACAGACCATCGAGGTGCTGAATACCGATGCAGAGGGCCGCCTGATCCTGTGTGATGCCCTTACCTACTGTAAAAAGTTTAATCCCGAGGTGGTCGTCGATATCGCCACCCTCACCGGTGCCTGCGTGGTTGCACTCGGCCATTACACGGCCGCGGTACTCAGCAACAATGATGAGCTTGCAGAAGAACTGCTGGCTGCCGGCCAGACAGCCGTCGACCGCGCCTGGCAAATGCCCCTGTGGGACGTGTACCAGTCAGACCTGGACAGTAATTTTGCCGACATCGCCAATATTGGCGGACGCGCGGGAACCATTACCGCCGCCTGCTTCCTGTCACGCTTCACCAGGGATTACCGCTGGGCACACCTGGACATCGCGGGCGTGGCCTGGAAGTCCGGCAAGGCAAAAGGATCGACCGGCAGACCGGTACCCCTGTTAACACAGTTCCTGCTGGATCGCAGCAAGACCAGATGACCGAAGTCGACTTTTATATACTGAAGGACAAGGCGCCACAGGCAGGCATGCAGTTTGCCTGCCGTCTCGCGGAAAAGATCTTCAAAGACGGTCACCAGGTCTATATCAACACCACCTCCGGGCAACAACTCAAACAGCTGGATGATCTCTTGTGGACTTTCCGCCAGGGGAGTTTCCTGCCACATGCTGTCTGCACAGATAACGAACCGGAGGCAACACCCATCCTGCTTGGACATGCCATAGAGCCGGATGGACCCAGCGATGTGCTGGTCAACCTGGCTGAAGACATACCCGCATTTTTCAGCCGCTTCAGCCGGGTGACGGAACTGGTATCCGGCGACGATACGCAACGGGAGACGGCACGAACACGTTATAAGTTTTATAAAGATCGCGGTTATACCGTGAGGTCACACCAGCTATGACACACACTGAAGAACTGTTTCTCGATGAAGACGGTATCCCGATACTGACGGAGGTGGTACGCGATGATGAAGCGGAGCCAACGGACTCGCGTCTGGCCAGCCGGGTATCGGAAATGGCACCCCGTGAAATTGCCGATGAGCTGCTGGGTAATGATTCTTTCAGGAAACACCTTGAGGGCGTTGCTGCCACACTGACCCACAACGTCTGTCAGCAAATGGAGCTGGCACTGCAACCGATCCTCGAGGAAGCCATTACCCTGGCACTGAATGACAGCAATGCCACTTCCTATGAGGCTGTTCGCCAGCAGCTTGAGTCCAGCCTGCCCGACATGGTCGCCGAGGCCCTGCAGGGGCCAGACGACAGTACCAACAGGTAATATCCGCGCACAGGCCCTGACCAGGGGACTGCTTCAGGTATAATCCCCGTTTTGGCTCAAGCCGGCCACGCCTTACCAATATACGCAAGCGCACCAGACATGGAAAAAACCTACAACCCGCACGCCATCGAGCAGCACTGGTACGAAACCTGGGAGCAGGAGGGACACTTTGCGCCTTCCGGTGAAGGTGAACCCTATTGCATCATGATCCCGCCGCCGAATGTCACCGGCAGCCTGCACATGGGGCATGCCTTTCAGGACACCCTGATGGATGCGCTGACCCGCTATCACCGCATGCGCGGTGACAATACCCTGTGGCAGCCCGGTACCGACCATGCGGGTATTGCGACCCAGATGGTGGTGGAGCGGCAACTCAATGCAGATGACATGACCCGGCATGATCTCGGGCGCGAGAAATTTATCAAGCGCATCTGGGAATGGAAACATGAATCCGGCGGGACTATTACCCAACAGCTGCGGCGCATGGGTTCATCCGTGGACTGGAGCCGTGAACGTTTCACCATGGACGAGGGCCTGTCACAGGCCGTCAGGGAAACCTTTGTCCGCCTCTATGACGAAGGCCTGATCTACCGTGGCAAGCGCCTGGTGAACTGGGACCCGGTGCTGCATACCGCTGTATCCGATCTTGAAGTGGTCTCCGAAGAGGAAAACGGCCACCTCTGGCACATGCGCTATCCGCTGGCGGATGGTTCCGGCCAGCTGGTCGTTGCCACCACGCGGCCCGAAACAATGCTCGGTGACAGCGCAGTCGCCGTACATCCCGACGACGAACGCTATCAATCATTGATCGGCAAACTTGTACGCCTGCCGTTAACGGACCGCGAGATTCCTGTCATCGCCGATGATTATGTTGACCCGGAATTTGGAACCGGTTGCGTAAAGATTACACCGGCACACGATTTTAATGATGCCGAGATGGGCAAGCGGCACGACCTGCCTGTTATCAATATTCTTACCATAGATGCCTGTATCAATGACGAAGCGGCTGGCCGCTACGGTGGCATGGACCGCTACGAGGCACGCAAACAGATCGTGGCCGACCTCGAGGCACAGGGACTGCTGGAGAAAGTCGAGGACCATAAACTGGTGGTGCCACGCGGTGACCGCTCCGGCGCCGTGGTTGAACCGTTCCTGACGGACCAGTGGTTTGTGAAGGTCGCACCGCTGGCAGAGCCGGCCATCCGGGCCGTCGAGGATGGCAGCATTAAATTCGTGCCGGATAACTGGAAGAACACCTACTTCGAATGGATGCGCAACATCCAGGACTGGTGTATCTCGCGCCAGATCTGGTGGGGGCATCGCATACCGGCCTGGTACGACGAACAGGGCAATATCTATGTCGGGCGCACTGAAAAAGAGGCGCGTGAGAAACACGACCTCGGTGATGACGTTGCCCTGCACCAGGATGATGATGTACTCGACACCTGGTTCTCCTCCGCACTCTGGCCGTTCAGCACGCTGGGCTGGCCTGAAAAAACCGATGCTGTTAACACCTTCTACCCGACCAGCGTACTGGTCACCGGCTTTGACATTATTTTCTTCTGGGTCGCCCGCATGATCATGATGGGGCTCAAGTTCACCGGTGAAGTCCCGTTCAGGGAGGTCTACATTCACGGACTGGTGCGTGATGCACATGGACAGAAAATGTCCAAGTCCAAGGGCAACGTACTCGACCCGATTGACCTGATCGACGGCATCGAGCTGGAGACACTGGTTGCGAAACGTCGTGCCGGCCTGATGCAGCCCAAGATGGCCGACAGGATTGATAAAGTCACCCGCCAGGATTTCCCCAACGGCATACCGGCCTTCGGCACCGATGCACTGCGCTTTACCTTTGCCGCCCTCGCCTCCACCGGTCGTGATGTCAATTTCGACCTCGGGCGGATCGAGGGTTACCGGAACTTCTGCAACAAGTTATGGAATGCAGCCCGCTATGTATTGATGAATACCGAGGGTCAGGATTGCGGACAGGACGGCACCGAAGTGGCACTGAATGATGCCGACCGGTGGATAATCAGTTTACTGCAGCAAACCGAACAGGAAGTGATCGAGGCCATCGAAAATTACCGCTTTGACCTCGCGGCCCAGGCCATTTACACCTTTATCTGGGACGAATACTGTGACTGGTACCTGGAGCTCTCGAAACCGGTATTAACAGACACGGGCAGTGACGCCGGGGCACTGCGGGGCACACGCAGCACCCTGGTTGGAGTAATGGAAACCATATTACGGCTGATACACCCACTGACCCCGTTTATCAGCGAGGAAATCTGGCAACGCATGGCGCCACTTGCCGGTGTGACAGGAAAAACCATCATGCGTCAGCCCTACCCGGCCCCTGATAGCAACAAGATCGACCAGGCATCACTTGATGAGATCAACTGGGTGAAGGATTTTATTATCGGCGTGCGCAAGATTCGCAGCGGCATGAATATCGATCCCCGCAAACTGTTGCCCGTGTTGTTGCAGGATGGTTCCGGAACGGACAGGGAACGATTGAACCGGAACCGGCCTTACCTTGAAAGCGTCGGTCGCGTTGAGACCCTTACCTGGCTGGAGAACAATGAAGCCGCGCCGGAGTCTTCAACTGTGCTGGTCGGTGAAATGAAGTTATTGATCCCGCTTGCGGGCCTGATCGACAAGGAAAGCGAGATTCTTCGACTCACAAAAGAACTCGATAAAAAAACAAATGAACTGGATCGCTGCGAGAAAAAACTTCTGAACCCGGGTTTTACAGACAAGGCCCCCGCTGCAGTCGTCGAGAAAGAACGTGTTCGTGCAGCCGAACTCGGTTCTGCGATCAAGAGCCTGGAAGAACAAAAAGAAAAAATCCAGGCGCTCTAAACCATACTCCGGGAACACTGTAGCCCGGATGGAGCATAGCGAAATCCGGGGGATCAGGCGTCATGCATCCCCGGATTCCGTTTCACTCCATCCGGGCTACACCCCTGCCAGCTTCATCACGAGGCTGACTACAACCCAGATCGTGAGCATAAATACCGCGGTTACGATCAAACCGATTATGATGTACTGCGAAGGTTTCCCGTGAGTGAAATCTTCCTCACGCTTGCGATTACTCTGCACGCCAAACATGCTCGCCAGCACACTTCCCAGCACATCAATAAACGATGGTGCCCTGGCCGCGTCTTTTTTATCCTGATCCATCGCGAATTCCTGTGTTCACTACACGGGTATTCTACCGGGCATGTATCTTGCCGCAAGCGCAGACAAGGCTGACCGATTGTTCAGCCATGACATGAATCGCTTCCAGGTAACGGCAACCCCCCATTACCCGCTCAACAAATACGCACTTCTGCCGATATCTTTAGCTGTTGAATAACAATACTTGTTTCCTATATATCTCATATAGTTACAAGGAATTCCTGGGTTACGGCCTGAGGCCCCTGGAATGGTCACGGATAGACCATAAAGAATTTTCTTTAATTTTATATTTGGTGAGAGAGAACTCAAATGGCAACGATCCTGATTATTGATGACCAGCTTACCAGCCGGAAAATCCTGCAACAGCTGGTCAGTACGCTTGAACAGAACCTCATTGTAGAGGCCTTTGCGAACCCGGTTGAGGCGCTCGGATGGACTTCAATAATGACCGCCGACCTGATACTGGTGGATTACAAAATGCCGGAAATGAACGGTATCGAGTTCATCAGAAAATTTCGTGCGAATCCAGCTTACGCACATATCCCGGTCATCATGGTGACTTCCATTGAAGATATTAACGTACGTTACGAGGCCCTGGAGGCCGGCGCGACCGACTTCCTGATGAAGCCGGTTGACCATCACGAATGCCGCGCCCGTTGCCGCAACCTCCTCACCCAGTCCCAACAGTACAAGATAATCTGCGACAGATCACACTGGCTTGAACGCCGCGTCGCCGAAGCTACCAGTGAAGTCCGGTTACGTGAACGCGAAACCCTGCTACGGCTTGCAAGGGCTGGTGAATACCGTGACGAAGAAACCGGCAACCACATTGTTCGCATGGCGAAATATTCACGCGTCATAGCAGAACAGCTCGGGCTTTCTGAAACAGAGGCTGAAGTCATTGAGATGGCTGCGCCCATGCATGACATCGGAAAGATTGGCATCAGGGATGAGATCCTGCTCAAGCCCGGAAAGCTTACCACCGATGAATTCGAAATCATGAAAGACCACACCATGATCGGCTACGAGATATTGAAAGACAGCCCGTCAAAATTCCTGCAGATGGGCGCCGTCATTGCACTCGGTCATCATGAAAAGTTTGACGGCACAGGTTACCCCTATGGCAAGAAGGGCGACGAAATACCACTGGAAGCGCGTATTGTTGCAGTCGCTGACGTTTACGATGCACTGGTATCGGAACGCCCGTATAAAAACGCATGGTCCATGCAAGCTGCAATCGAATACATGGAAAGTCATAGTGGAAAACACTTTGACCCGGAATGCTTTACAGCCTTTAAATCACAACTCGATAAAATATCAAAGATCCAGGGCATGTTGCCGGATAGTCCGGTAGCCAGCAGTCAATAAGCCTACCCCTGCGTTACATCTCCCTGTTTCTGGCTACTGCCAGAGTTGTGTTATGGGTTACACTTGGTCCGACACTCACGGGCTTGACCCAATAACACAGACACCAAATGGGAACACTAAACAAGGAAATCAGCGACAGACTCGCCAGCGAGGGTATTTTCGGTCCTGGAAGTGATGAACTGGCCAAGCATGAGCGTCACCTGACCCGCTTCTTTGAACGGGAATACAAACGCCTGTCAGACAACCCGGTTTCGCTTGAATCATTAGGAGTATCGACGGATCAGGGCTCCATGATGGAGGATACTGAAGCCCTGATGGATAGCCATTACGATGAGCGGCCAGAATTCTTCGCAAGCTTCCTTGATAAGCAGTACACGGCCTATTCAATGGCCTACTATGGCGAAACTCCCGATGCTATCCGCACCTCAACCGTTTCGCTGGAAGAGGCACAGCGGGCCAAGTTTGCACTGATTGCAGAACGCGCAAAAATTAAGGGGCATGAGCGTATTCTTAATATTGGCTGCGGGTTTGGCTCACTGGAAACCTATCTGTTACAGGAATTCCCTGATCTTGAGATTGTCG
>Ga0209271_10000941_pt1 | contig 10186 bp, 7 predicted proteins | sample tdAd002_FD_187123 | JGI IMG/M metagenome (GOLD analysis project Ga0209271, IMG submission 187123) | Marine sediment microbial communities from the Atlantic coast under amendment with organic carbon and nitrate - tdAd00.2 (SPAdes)... | ecosystem: Environmental > Aquatic > Marine > Coastal >... | reverse complement strand
AGTGTTTCTGGGTGCGCGTCTGGACTGAAAAGCATAGCCATAGCTATGGTTTGATGGAAGATGCGTACGCAGAGACGCTACAGATGTGCATGAAACGAAATAGCATCCCACCAAACAGACTGTTTTTGATTGAAATCGAGCTTCGGGTTTTCTAATCATGCGTTTACTCTGGAGATACAGCGGCCTGGTGAGAAATGCGGGTTAATACACCGTTGGTGTTCGTTCCTCTGGTGCAGGCTGATGTAGGAAATGTAAATGATTTTTACCAAAAGCAATCGGAGTGAAGGCGAATCTGGACATTCAGGCTATAAATTAGGGCCTGGTTTAATATTCAAGTTTATGAATGCGATGTTTATTGTGCACCTCCTCACCATGGCCGTGACCCAGTCCGGTTTCGAATTATAGTAAGTTACAGGGGGCCGCACTTAAGTACGAAGTGCTTTTGCAGTGATGCCGGATTGCCGTTCGGGATCTAACATTCGTAGAAGCGGAACAGGCTAGTGGTATTGCAACGTGCAAACTGGCAATGGTGAACTATTACATCACAGATCCGGTACCTTGCTGCGATCCTCACGAATGTAACTATGATTCGTATCTTTCATTGGCGACATTGATGCTAAATCAAAACGCTGCCTTTGTTTAATTCTTTCTTGTATCGAATGAATAATATTCGCATCAGCCAGCTGTACAATGGCAGCGTCTGCATGATTGTTAGTCAGCAACCCAATATCAGAAAAACTTTCACGCCAGCCGATAAATTTCGTGATCGCATAGATCAGGAACGCGCCGTTCAAAACAGAGAACAAGGCATGCCCCCAACGTTCATATGTCATATCAACGAGAGCGAAGCTTACACACCAGGCAGCCAGTGCGAGCACGGCAAGAACATAGACCATGGGCACCGAGGTTCGCCCATCCACTTTCGGTGTACGACCAAAGGGGATTTTTTCGCCGGAAATGCCCTGGTAAATGGATTTGAATACGCCACCCAGGTTTACGGGTATCAGCGCCAGATTTAATGCGTAGACACGCAGCAAATCACTCCAGCGATATTTCAGGCTGACAAGATCGCGACCATAGAGGTAAAAATAAGGCGCCGCCGTCAGTGGCAGCCACAGGGTGTTCATACTCTCCTTGAAGGGATAGCTGAACAGCAGCAGCAGCCCTACATTGACGGCCGTGATCGACGTCAGGTAATGGCTGCGGACAAGGCCTTCGCTTATTTTTGATCCTGTTCGGGGCCGGCTGAACAGGTAACGTAAAAGTTTGGGGAAAATGATCAATCCACCATTGGCCCAGCGACGCCGTTGAATCAGCAGGGCACCGAAATCGGGGGGAGTCGCACTGTAGGCAAGCCGCTCCGGGTAATTCAGCAATGACCAGCCGCGGTCGACAAGATCTACGCTTGATTCGGTATCTTCGATAACGGTGCGGTCCTGTATATAGCGGCGAACTTCAAATCCCCGCTCGCGACCGACCGTCATAATATCTTCCAGCGCTTTTTTTCTCAGCAACGCATTGGCGCCAACCCAGAAAGTCGCCCGGTATCGGGTAAAACCCTGGTGGATGATATACTGGATATCAGTCGTCGCTCCGGCAATCCTTTCGAGGATGCCAGGCGCAGCCGGGAACGCACTGTAAGGCGTCTGAATCACTGCAACCCGTTCATTTTCGGGTTGATCCAGTTGATGGATCAGGCGTGCTGAATAGTCGTGCGCGATAATACTGTCTGCATCCAGTGTGACTACAAACTCTGCATCCGGTACCACCAGGTCCGCCTGCTCTCCACCGGCATCCTCAAGAAAAACCTCCTGGCCACGAACACGCTCCCGATAACTTCCACCCATCAGACCCAGGTAGCTGTTGAGGTTCATCGCCTTGTTGACTTCATGGGAGAGATTCACATACCGCTTACGCTCGAAATACTCAAGCTTCACCTCAAACAGCGCCAGCAACCGACCGTATTCCTGCTCGATCTGCTCCCTGTTGAGAATAAGCTCTTTCTTCTTGCTGCCACTAGTCGAAAGAGATCGCGCATATTCCCGATACATAGCCGCCGGTTCGGTGAATACTTTCTCGATGAACAAGCTGTCCGTGTGCGAGTTTATACTGAACTGTCCTGCCTGGTTTTCAAACCAGCTGGCAGCCACATCATAGAGCCCGGCCAGACGCCGGGTTTCCTCGAGATAGTCGATCACCTCCCGTTTCCTGTAGAGACTGTATGCAAGCCGGAAACGACCGGCTTGTTCAGCGAGAATCTGCTCCACCCTGCCCGGGAGATGCCTCGTCATGTCAAGCAGATGCTGATCTTTCAGACTGGGTGGTTTTGCTGGATTATCAATCAGCAGGACAACACGCCGATCAGGACATACCTGCAGGGCCGCCGACCAGAGCGTCTGTTCGACTACTTTCAGTTCCTCCTTGTAAGAAGGCACAAGGATTGTCAGACCTCGCCCACTGGGTTTGAAAACGCAGCGGAGATCGTCGATAACCGCAGAACAGTGGCTTGCCTTTCTTTGTAGATAACCCAGGCGGGTGAACTGGTAAACCAGGTTTCCGTACACAAGAAAAGCTACGATAAAAATAAATATCGACTGCTCCAGCACAGCCCCAACCGCGCCAGAGTGTGCATGCTGGAGAAGGATTCCTACAACGTCAATCGTGGCAAATATGCTGGCTATCAGCGTGAATAGAATGAGTACCCTGGTAAGCTTGATTTCCCTGTCGATCGATCGATCGGATTTTCCTCCGTGTAACGACACCTTACCATCTACCGTGTCATGCGGATTTTTCATAATTTAGTCTTACTTTTCATGATGATTAGAACTGCCTGGTTTTGCCCTGGTCATCGCCGCCTTTGTGGCATGACCATCGCAGAAGTCGCATTTTAGGGAATATTATCCCAAATTACAAACTACTGAGGTAATTTTGCTTAATTACATCTAAACCATCATCGAGAGTACGACAGAACTTATGGGTCTTACGCTTGAAACTGTTCATTCCAAACTCCTCCTGTACGGATTCGATTACACCTGGATGCTTCACACATCGTGGTGTCATTTAGGAAAATCTCGTTTGGTCACATTTATGAATAGCCCTTGCGGGTATTCGGCTGATTTGGTCTCATTTATGAGCAACCCAGACAGGGTTACTGCGGCACCGAAGTGCTTAGATGATATTCATTGCAAGAACGATGCCCATAAATCCATATTGTATATAATCAATGACTTACCTAAGCTTACACGCCCATCTGATTACATTACGTTTACAAAGTGTAAGTTTAAACGACAGTCATCCACATTTATACGCAGACAACGCAGGTTGACTAAATGCGAAATGAGTCTTATTAATCATATACTTGACAGCATGTCTTAATGACCTGGATATAAAGTGTAAACAAAACTGACACTTTTCCACCTCCACTGGTTATTTAAACAGCTCGTGCAATACTCCACACATCTACACGCCTGACGCCTGCCCGTTTCAATATGCGCGCCATTTCATTTACCGTGGATGTTGTGGTTACAACATCATCAACAATAACTGCGTGTTGCGCGCTTAATGGTTCAACGACTTCAAACGCTGCACGCATATTTTTTCTACGCTGCTTTTTATCTAACTCCGTTTGTGATTGTGTATCACGCACTCGTTTAACTGAGCGCATGTCCAGGGGTATGTTGAATGTATTCGCGACAGGTCGAGCCAGCTCTATCGACTGATTGAAGCCGCGCAGCTTTAAACGTTTTTTATAAAGCGGCACCGGCAGAATGCAGTCCGGCAACTCAATATCGTTTTGGTCTATAGCATCGGCAAGCATGCTGCCCAGCAATCTTGAGTACGCCAGCTTCTCGTTGAACTTGAGCTGATGGATCAAAGTGACCGCCTCTTTTTCATAACTGAACAGGCTGACACTGCGGTCGAACACCGGCGGCTTTTGCAGGCACTGACCGCACTTGAGTTGATCACCGCTATGTTTGGCCAGGGGTAATGCACATTGTGTGCACGCAGATTCGATCCACGGCAAGTCAGCGTAGCAAACTTCACAGATATCCATGTCATTAAAACCGGTAGAACCGCATAAAACACAGCGTGGCGGGTAAACAGTGCTGATCAGCCGTTGAAGCAGGCCGGTACTGAGGCTGGTAATGTCCATATTCATCATCACTCCATGTCATGTAGAATAAGCAACTATTCTACCCGATTACAATATACGTATGAATTCTCTGCGCCACGACTGGACCCGGTCCGAAATCAGTGCACTGATCGAGCTGCCGTTCAATGACCTGCTGTTTCAGGCACACAAGCTGCATCGCCAGTATTTCGATCCGAATCATGTCCAGGTCAGCACCCTGCTCAGCATCAAGACCGGCGCCTGCCCTGAAGACTGTTCCTACTGCTCGCAGAGCGCACGTAACGACGCCGAGCTCGAACGCGAGCGCCTGCTGCCGCTGGAAGAAGTCGTGGAAAAAGCCAGGGCTGCAAAACACAACGGCGCCAGCCGGTTCTGCATGGGCGCAGCCTGGCGCAACCCGACCGACAAGAGTCTGGACAAGGTCATCGAGATGGTCGAAGCCGTACACGCACTGGGACTGGAAACCTGCGTCACCCTGGGGATGCTCACGCAGCAGCAAACACAGAAACTGAAACAGGCCGGTCTGGATTACTACAATCATAACCTTGACACCTCGCCGGAATACTACGGCGATATCATCACCACCCGTACTTACCAGGACAGGCTCGATACACTGGAACACGTGCGTGATGCCGGCATCAATGTCTGCTGTGGCGGTATCGTCGGCATGGGTGAGCAGGAAGAAGATCGTGTCTCGCTGCTGCAACAGCTCGCCAACCTGCCACAACACCCGCAAAGCGTACCGATTAACATGCTGGTGCAGGTCGAGGGCACACCGTTGCACGGTGTTGAAAAACTCGAGTCACTCGATTTTGTCAGAACCATTGCAGTCGCCCGCATACTGATGCCCGAGTCATGGGTCAGGCTGTCAGCCGGTCGCACAGAAATGAGCGACGAGATGCAGGCATTGTGTTTCTTCGCTGGCGCCAACTCGATTTTCTACGGCGACAAGTTGCTGACCACCACCAATCCTGACGAAAACCACGATCGCATTCTGTTTGACAAGCTGGGCATCAACATGACCGATACGACACAAGATCTGGAAACAGTAGCTACCGCGTGATTTTATATTTGCCACAGAGGCACAGAGGTCACAGAGTTTTACATGGCTTTAAAACATAAATACTTTCTCCGTGTCCTCTGTGTCTCTGTGGCTAAATCACTTTTTCTAAAATAGATTTCATTTCCTGAATTGAAAGACCTCAACACAGAATTACAGCAACGCAAAGCGCAGCATCTGTATCGTTCACGCCGCATCTCTGATGGGCCGCAGCAGCCCGAGATGATCATCGATGGCAAGCCGGTCATCAGCTTTTGCAGCAATGACTACCTTGGCCTCGCCAATCACCCGGAAGTTAAAGCGGCATTCATCAAAGGTGTTGGACTCTACGGCGCTGGCAGTGGTGCGGCGCATTTGATCAACGGCCACTCCCGCTCACACCATGCGCTTGAACAGGCGCTTGCTGAATTCACCGGTTACCCGCGTGCGCTGTTATTCTCCACCGGCTACATGGCAAACCTCGGCCTTGCGCAGGCCCTTGTTGGCAAGGGCGATACGGTACTGGAAGACCGGTTAAACCACGCATCATTACTTGATGGCGGCCTGCTTTCGGGTGCGCGCCTGATACGCTATCGGCATAATGATGCACAAGATCTGGATACCAGGCTCGCTGCCAGAACATCCGGCGAAAAACTGGTGTTATCCGATGGCGTTTTTAGCATGGATGGTGATATCGCAGACATTCCAGCTCATCTGAACGCATGCCGCAAGCATGATGCCTGGTTTATGCTTGATGATGCCCACGGATTTGGTGTGCTCGGTGAGCATGGACGTGGAACACTGGAACACCATGGCGTTTCAACAATTGATGCCCCCATCTACATGGCGACTCTGGGCAAAGCCCTGGGTACAGCCGGTGCATTCATTGCGGGTAGCGATGAACTGGTTGAAACCCTGATCCAGAAAGCCCGCAGCTACATTTATACCACTGCATCACCGCCTGCGGTGGCCGAAGCCACACGCGCCAGCCTGAACATCATCAAATCACAGCCGGAATTACGTGGCCGACTGCACGACAACATTCGTTATTTCACTCGCTGCTGTGAACAACTGGGTATTGAACTGGCGAACAGCCAGACTGCGATCCAGCCAGTCATTATTGGTGATACTCAAACCACTGTTAATTTCAGTGAACAGCTGCTGGCGCAAGGTATACTGATCACCGCTATCCGCCCGCCAACGGTCCCGGAGGGCACCGCCCGCTTACGTATCACGCTTTCTGCTGCACACAGCCACACGCATATTGATAAACTTATTTCAGCTCTCGATGTCATACAGTAATAACTTATGTGCAATAGTCAGGATTTAATCTGACTGACAGTGTCATATTACCCAAACCCAGATAAAGATTTTTTGTCAGTACAGCCGAAATTGGCTATACAGAAAAGGCTATAGATATTAACTCTCGCAGAGGCGCAGAGAACGCAAAGAAAGATGAATAAAACGAAACTTCCTGTGCAAAAACCATATCACCTCTGCGCTCTCAGCGAGAAAACAGGATGTTAAACCTCCGGCACAGGCAGGTTTCCCAGCCAGGCGAAAACCTGCATCAACTGTCAGATTAAGTCGGAACGAATACAACTTATGCATTTAAACAAACCCAAAACACTTATATTTATCCTGTTCGCCTGGTTGACGCTGTCGGGCCTTAGCTGCACGGAGACAACGATTACCACAGAGGTCGCATCATCGCAGAAGATATCCGACACGGCCGGCAATTTTGAGGGTGTACTCGAAGACAACGACCAGTTCGGCAGCGCCGTTGCCAACATCGGCGATCTGGAAGTTGACGGCGTTACAGACCTGGTAGCTGGAGCGCCCCTGGATGATGATGGTGGTACAGACCGCGGCGCGGTGTGGGTGCTGTTTATGAATGATGACGGCACGGTCGATATTGACCAGAAAATATCGGATAGCGAGGGTAATCTACCCGCCGGGCTGGATGACAACGACCAGTTCGGCAGCGCTGTAGCCGAGCTGGGCGACCTGAATGGCGACGGTATTCTGGATATCGCCGTTGGCGCGCCCCTGGATGATGATGGCGGAACAGATCGAGGCGCGGTATGGATACTGTTCATGAATGCCGACGGCACTGTCCTGGCCACGCAAAAAATATCTGACACCGAGGGCGGTTTCAGCGACATACTGGAAGACAATGATCAGTTCGGCGGTGTCATTGCCAACATTGGCGACCTGAATGATGACCTTATCCCGGAAATTGCCGTGGGCGCACCACTGGATGATGATGGCGGCACTGACCGCGGTGCAGTTTGGATATTAAGCTTAGCGGTAAATGGCACGGTCGTTAGTTTTCAAAAAATATCTGATACCAGTGGAGACTTTGCAGGTGCACTCATCGATGGTGACTTTTTCGGTAGCTCGATTGCCGGCATTGGCGATCTCGATGCAGACGGCATCGAAGATATTGCCGTCGGTGCTATTGGCGATGATGATGGCGGCGTGGACCGTGGCGCAGTATGGGTTCTGTTGATGAATGCCGATGGCAGCGTAAGATTTGAGCAGAAAATTTCCGAAACAAACGGCAATTTTAACGGCGGCCTGAATGATAACGACCACTTTGGCAGCTCTGTGGCCAGCATCGGCGATTTTAACGGCGATGGCATTATCGACATCGCAGCTGGAGCGGAGCAGGACAATGATGGCGGAAGCAATCGCGGCGCCATCTGGATCATGTTCATGGAAAGCGATGGCGGGATTATTTCTAAAACGAAAATCTCCAGCACATCCGGCAACTTCACCGGCGCTCTCACCGATGGCAGCTTATTTGGCAACGCGCTTGCTAATCTTGGCGACCTTGACCTTGATGGCACAACAGATATTGTTGCAGGCGCAAAACTTGATGATGACGGCGGTGTTGATCGAGGCGCACTGTGGACTCTATTCATGCAACAGTCCGAAACCGATATAGAGGTCACGCTGTTTAACAACTAACAGTAAACACCGGGAACGGCATAATCTCGTCCCTGCCTACTACTGTACTTTGATACAGATATGCCCTCTCGCAAAGACGCCAGGTTCACAAAGAAAGGAAATAAGAAGACATTGAATCATGCAGTAAATCAAAATAACTTCTTGGCGCCCATTGCGCCCTGGCGAGATTAAATACGTTATTATCACGTAGAGTGGCAATGATCATATTCTCAAATTTGGTTGTCAAAACGTAGGGCTGCATCAGCGAAGTTTTGCAGGCAGTTAGCCAGATTCAAAATGGCTTCGCCCAGATTTACAAATATTTATCTTCAGGAAAGTATTAAATGGCCTCAGGCTCAACAAAAGTCATTATCGCCGCGCTGATCGGCAATACACTCATCTCGATAACAAAATTCACCGCGGCATTTATGACAGGCAGCTCCGCTATGCTGTCTGAAGGTATCCACTCGCTGGTTGATACCGGCAACCAGGTACTGTTGCTTCATGGCCTGAAGCAGGCGAAAAAACCGGCGGATGAGCATTTCCCTTTTGGCCACGGCAAAGAAGTGTATTTCTGGAGCTTCATCGTCGCTATTTTGATTTTCGCACTCGGCGGGGGTATCTCCATTTACGAAGGCATACTGCACATACGTCACCCTGTGCCCATCACCAACCCGATGATTAACTATGTTGTGCTGGGTCTTGCCATGCTATTCGAAGGTGCAGCCTGGTTGTTTGCTTTTCGTGAATTCAGCCGCGTTAAAGGCAAGCATGGTTATATCGAAGCCGTGCAGCGCGCCAAGGACCCTTCAATCTTTGTTGTGCTTTTTGAAGACAGCGCAGCGATGCTGGGACTGGTCGTGGCCTTTGCTGGAATCGCGCTCGCTCAATGGACAGGCCACCTCTATTTTGATGGTGCCGCGTCGATCATCATCGGCCTGATTCTCGTTGGCACCGCTATCTGGCTGGCGTATGAAACCAAGGGCCTGTTGATTGGCGAAAGCGCCAACCGGCATGTGATTGATGGCATCAGATCTATCCTGAAAGCACATACCTCCACTGAACATGTCAATGAAGTGCTGACGATGCACATGGGTCCGGACTTTGTGCTGGCAAACATCAGCGTTGATTTTCAGGATCAGCTGTCAGCGGAAGAGATCGAAGTAGCCGTTGCCGAGATGGACCAGCGCATCAAAAACAAATACCCGCAGATCAAGCGCGTCTTCATTGAAGCGGAAAAGCGAAGGAACAGGATTCTCGACCAGCTGAAGAAATAGCTATCAGCCTACTCATCAGCGCATTTGTTACACAACAAAAACCAGATTATTTACTACATTAGCCGCGAAAAACGCTAACAACGCTAAATATTTATCGTCAATTTAAATAATATGATCTGTAATCATTCAGACTACAACTTTCAGCGAGAAGAAGGCAAATGATCGTTAACACCTTGATGCAGACATTGACGAAAATCAGGTAAATAGCCGCTGTCGACCCATAACCGCCGTTCACTAGTTGTAAAATATTGTGACGATTCGCCCCCTAAAAAGAGGTGAAATTATCAAATACTTTACACCACGATAATCAAGGAATTTCCATATAGTTGTTACCTTATTGAAAAGATTGAAGTTCTTAATTAACCACTATTTTGGTATGGAAATTGCAGTAATTATTTTAGATCTAACACGTCGCAATGACGATTAAATGAAATAAAAGAGGAATGGGGATATGAATATCAAATCAATATTTTCACGGTTCACACAGCTTGTTTTCGGCGGTTTACTTTTTTTCACAGTTAGTGCCACTGCATTAGCGCACCACCCGAATATTACCGCGGAGGCGGTCTGTGAGACCGACGTGGGGTTCGTCATTAACTATACATCGACGTCGTGGAAGACTGATGGATCCCCTGGAAGTGCTAACCCTCGGATTGACATCCTATTCAACGATGTCGTAGTTGACTCACAGCCTTATGAGGCGCCCGACTATTCTTTTTCCGGATCCGCTCCTGCACCGGCGGGTTCAAATCCTGGTGATGTCGTCGAGGTGAAGGCATTAGCTGC
>Ga0209271_10000940_pt1 | contig 10190 bp, 11 predicted proteins | sample tdAd002_FD_187123 | JGI IMG/M metagenome (GOLD analysis project Ga0209271, IMG submission 187123) | Marine sediment microbial communities from the Atlantic coast under amendment with organic carbon and nitrate - tdAd00.2 (SPAdes)... | ecosystem: Environmental > Aquatic > Marine > Coastal >... | reverse complement strand
TGAATTTATGTATCTATCGGTTAGCCGGCTAGGAAAATCCGCAGGCTTTTTCCAATCAGTGTTCAGCCTTTTGATGTAACGTTTTGTCATAAATTAAGAACAAATTTTTGCTCGTTGACCTTTGCTCCCCACTGTTTACCTTCATGTTGCTCCACGAGTCGGAAACCAAACTTTTCGTAAAGGTGACGTGCTGCATGAAGGCCGTCAAATGTCCAAAGATAGACGCGATAATAGTTGCTACTCTTGCAGAAATCTACAGCCTTCTCCATGAGTGTATTGCCCACACCGTGTCCACGTAGCTTCGATGAGATGATAAACCATCTAAGATGCGCCCCATCGCTCTCAGCGTGAATCCCGTCGATTGTAATGGAGCCTTCAACACGATCCTCAAGCGACGCGGTCCAGAAGCCGTCACGCTTTTCGTTATATCGACCGAGGAACTTTGAAAGCTCGGTTGCCACCTTGGCCTCAAAGAAGAGCCCGAATCCCCAATGATCATGGTAGTAGGTGCCATGAAGTTCAGCAATTCGACCGATGCAACCGTGGATATAACCTCTCGCTATCTCGACGTTCGACATACTAAAAGCCTCCCGATTCTTTTACGTATTGAATCTGGTAGATTGGACTCCAAGTCAGGAGAGTGAGAGAGTGAAGGCGATCTATTCACTGAGCTTGACAGCTGTGCCGTAAACCAGAAGTTCAGCCGCACTCGCAACAACGCTCGTAGTCATATAGCGGGCATTGATTATTGCATCCGCCCCCATCTCTATAGCCTGGGCGATCATCCTATTAGTAGCTGCTAACCGAGCTCTTCCCATCATCTCTGTGTATTCAGTTAATTCGCCTCCAAGGATCAACCTGACTATGGCGGATAGATCTTTGCCAAGCCAGATAGCAAATACCGTATGGCCTTGGACGAGACCGAGAATCTCCGTGATCTCTCGGCCGGGTAGTTCCACGGAATTCAATAGAAGAACCGTGCGATCAGATCCGGCAGGCAGTGGTTCCCTCTCTAATGTCTTTTTTCTCCTTTGTTCGAGAGCAACTGTCAGCAGAACCACAAGGATACCACCCAGAAGGCAGAAAACCGCTATCCTAAGCCACCAGGGCACGACCGGATCATCAGCAACGATCACGTGCCATGGTATCCCGGCAAATACTGCAGTGAAGAGGCCAAGCACGAAGGCCAGCGAGCCAGTGTGTCGAAGTATTTTCATAGCTCCTCCTTAGGCTACTAAGATTTAAAACCTCAGCTAACATTATATGTATGCGTTCATAGGTTCCGGGTTCACCATTTAAAGTTATCTTTCTTTCGTTCACTTTCAGCAATATTATGCATGGATGAACCTGCTGCATCCTGAATTTGCCACTTCAAACCGAAATTGAAAGCAAACTTGGCTTTTTGTCTGGCCATAAGCGTTCAAGGATTGATGGAAAATTGTGTTATGAATCTAACCTTGAACCATAAACTTTGAACCGTGAACAATTACTAACAAACACGTAAATATCGTTGAAACATACAGAAATCATCTCATTAACACAATAAGATAAAACACTTGTATCCGGTTAAAAATTTAAAAAACATTGCAACAGTGTAATATAACTGGAGTTCTGGATGCCCGCCCTCGTGGAGCATTCTCGCCGTATTGGGATTCAAATGCGTTTACCCTGTCGTCATATAAAATGGAGGTTGCAAATGATACAAAAATAAGTTGTAATAATTTGGTTTGGATTTCTAAAAATGACGTCGAAAACACAGAACTGGCTGTTAGAATCGCAGTACACTGGTTGAAGCAGATCTTTGGCACAAAGAGCGGAAGTTGATTTGCTGAGGGGCGGTAAATTTGAGTAACATCATTAAAAAAATGGTTATATGCATTTGTGCAATTGCCTGGCTGACTTGTTCCCAAGTGTATGGTGAGGATGCTATGGACTACTTTAATCTGGGACTCAAGAGCTCCATTACCCGCACCAAGATCAAATATTTCAGCAAGGCCTTAGAGTTGAATCCAAAGCTGGCGGCTGCGTATGAAAATAGAGGTTTACTCTACTATTTTCAAGGAAAATATGACGAGACTATCTCAGATTACCGGGAATACATTGCGATTTCGGCTCCTAAAGCCGAGGCCTTTCGAATGATTGGTCTTGGTTATCTCAAAATCGGCTTATATGAAGACGCCACATCCAGCTTTTCCGACGCTATTAAGCAAGATCCAGAATTTGCTGCCGCTTACGCCAACCGCGCTGAAGCCCATAGGCTATGCGGAAAGCACGAGGAAGCCATCCGTGATTCCACCAAAGCCATCAAGCTTGGGAAAGATCCGACGATAAGAGGAGATGCTTACAGAACCAGGGCAAAGGTCTACCGGAAGACCGGTCGTTTCGATTTGGCCGTAGCCGATAATAAAGCTACCGCGTCGGAAGACCCCAGGTACCCTTTTTTACGATTTATGTCTGATTCTGCCAGTCTGGAAGGTACGAGAAAAATAGGACTTATCCTTATTATCGGTATTGCCTTTTTGTTTATTTTTAAATTGAAACTCAAGCCTCCTGAAAAAGACGACTAGGTTCGGAATGTGTGGATCTTACCACTGTCGGCGAGAAAGGATAAAGCATGTTTGGGGTACAAAATTTCTCTTTGTTCTTGGTCTCGTGTATTTTATTGAATCTTACGCCTGGTCAGGACACGATGTTCATTATAGGACGGAGCATGGCCCAAGGCAGAAAAGCAGGGATAATCTCCGTTTTGGGCATCATGACTGGCGTATTGATTCATACATCGTTTGCAGCTCTCGGCTTGTCTGCTATTTTGGCTACGTCTTCGTTGGCTTTTAGTATTGTGAAATATGCTGGAGCCGGATATTTGATATGGATCGGTGTTGACTTTCTCCGCAACGGGAGGCATGACGACAAACTTGAGGCAGTAGAAAGTAAGCGACTTAGCTCATGGACAATATATAGGCAGGGAGTATTGACGAATCTTTTGAATCCAAAAGTCTCGCTATTTTTTCTTTCGTTCCTTCCTCAATTTGTTGATCTACAAACTGAATTCGTTCTTATACCGTTCATAGTGTTAGGCATGACTTTTTTCACAACGGGAAGTATTTGGTGTATGGTTCTCGTGTACGGATCTGCATGGCTAACGGATAAATTCCGGAATCGGACAGCTATGGGAGGAATACTGAAAAAACTCACAGGCACCCTATTCGTCGGATTGGGCATTAAGTTGGCTTTCTCACACGCTGAATAGATTCATGATAACATTTAAACATCTTGTATTAGTTTAGTTCTTTGAAACAAATCGATTTCAAACGAGCTTCAGGTATAATTAAATTTTATGCTGGAAACTGTTTGCGAACTTGTATAATCGGCTAATACGAACATGAAGGCTGTGTCTAGCATCACGATATATTCCGGTCAGCCCGTGAGCCCTGCTCCAGAATTTTCCCCCTAGTACTGATAACCACCTCTTCCATGGGAATTTGGACACCCGATAATTCCATTCCCTTTTTAACGATCATAGGAAGACCCGAACAGCATGGTACTTCCACTATGACCGAAGTAATGCTCTTTATATCCGCGGTTTTGAAGATCTCCGCAAACTTGTCGACATACGCCTGGACATCATCAAGCTTGGGGCATCCCATCATGACAGCCCTTCCTTTTAAAAAATCCCGGTGGAAGGAGGGGTAGGTAACAGGGACACAATCTGCAAGCACCAGAAGATCCGCTCCCTTAAGAAACGGTGCTTGGGGAGGTACAAGCATTATTTGCACCGGCCAGTGAGAAAGGGCTGATTCACTTTCACCTTGTATAGGTATAGCAGCTGGAATATTGGCTGCCTGGCAGACTGCAGCCGGAACAAGAGTCTGGATACTGGTTGACGGACATCCGCAGGGCATAACCTCTTCTTTGCGGATTTCTTTTTCCTGTTCCGCCAAATGCTCTTCAACCGCTTCTTCATCAAACTCATCTGCTTCTCGCTCAACAACTTTAAGCGCTCCTGTGGGACATTCCCCCAGGCAGGCCCCGAGTCCGTCACACAGTATATCTGCTATAATCCGCGCCTTGCCGTCTACAATTTCAAGCGCACCTTCAGCGCATGACGGTACACACTCGCCACACCCGTCGCACAGTTCTTCATCTATTTCTATTATTTTTCGTAATATTTTCATAATTAATCCTTTAGTTTCATTGGGTTTAATAACGCCTTCTTTGCCTCTTTACAGCCGCTTTCGGTCAAAAAGGACTTATCGATGATTTGAGCCAGCCTGTCATTATCCATGGGGCTTTCTTTCTGTTTCTCCTCGAAATTGGTAATTAGATCCGCATCGTACAGCACTTTAAAATTCAGCGTTTCTTCAGGTCGGGGATGATGGTGGTGCCCGATGATATCGCAAACCTCTTCAATCAATTCTTCCTTTCCTCCCAGCTTAATCATTATCGATCTTGCTATGACCGGCCCTTCTTTTTCCTGGTATTTTGCGGCTGTGCTTTCATATTTCCGCTCAGCTTCATGGATGCCTATGTCATGCAGATACGCAGAGGCCAGTATCACCGCCATATTTCCCCTTTCGCTCTTGCCGATTCGCTCTGCATAGCGCGCTACCCGGGTTGCATGGCCTATCCGCTTAAAATCACTTTTAAAATACCGCTTCATCTCTATGGCTATCCGGTCCTTTAAGAGATCTTCCTTCTGGGCTATAAGTTCCGGCGGCAGAGTCCCGATGCACTCTTCGGCATACTGACAGTACGAAGCACAACCAAAATCCATCTTTGGATTTGCAAACCTGTGGCCGCATTTGCCGCATTTGCGGGCCGTATCGTCTTTAAAAAATTCCACAACATGGCCGCATTCGGGACATTTTTCGTCAAAAATGGCTCCTGGTTTCCAGTATCGGCTGTCCTGTCCCGGGCATTTCATGACTTATCTCCTTTTAAATTTATTTCTTTTTCTGACAGGATTGACAGGATTTACAAGATTTTAATATATCCTGATCATCCTGTAAATCCTATCAAGAAAGATATTATCCTAAAATAGCCTTCAGATCCTCATCAGCTGTTTTTATCGGCATAATATTGAACTTTTCAACCAGAACATTAAGGATATTCGACGAAATAAAGGCCGGCAGACTTGGCCCTAGTCTTATATCTTTAATACCAAGATAAAGTAGACTCAACAAGATAGCACAGGCTTTTTGTTCATACCAGGATAGAATCATGGACAAAGGTAGATCGTTCACTTCGCATTCAAAGGCATTGGCCAGAGCCGCTGCAATCTGAATGGCAGAATAGGCGTCGTTGCACTGGCCAATATCCAGAAGCCTCGGAATTCCGCCTATATCCCCAAGGTCTTTATCAAAAAAACGGAACTTGCCGCAAGCAAGGGTCAAAACTACGCAATCCTCAGGCACCTTTTCAACAAACTCAGTGTAGTAGTTCCGGCCGGTTTTTGCTCCATCGCACCCGCCAACAAGAAAGAAGTGACGGATCGCCTTGTCCTTAACAGCTTCGATGACCTTGCCCGCTACACCCATGACCGCATTGCGGGCGAATCCTACCATCACTGACTTGCCTTCTGTATCCTCGACAAATCCGGGCAATTCCAAAGCCTTTTCGATCACTGGCGCAAAGTGCTTGTCGGCAATATGGGTAACTCCGGGCCAGCCTACCAGACCGGTTGTGAAAATATTGTCTGTATATGCTTCTTTTGGTTTCTGAATGCAGTTGGTGGTCATTAAGATGGCTCCCGGAAAAGCGGCAAATTCTTTTGCCTGGTTCTGCCAGGCCGTACCGTAATGTCCATAGAAATGATCATATTTTTTCAGCTCCGGATAGCCGTGGCATGGCAGCATTTCACCGTGGGTGTATACATAGATCCCCTTCCCTTGGCTCTGCTTCAGGATCTCTTCCAGATCTTTTAAATCATGCCCGGAAACAAGGATGGCCTTGCCTTTTTTTGCGCCCAGCGGCACCGATGTCGGGACTGGGTGCCCGTAGGTTTCTGTATTTGCGGTATCCAGCAGTTCCATGGCTCGCAGGTTGATCTCTCCGCATTTTAAAACAAGTCCAACAAGATCATCTGCACCCAGCTCTTTATTCAGAGTAGCTGACATTGCTTCATGTATAAAAGCATAGACCTTGTCGTCCTCTTGCCCCAGAATTCGGGCATGGTCCGCATATGCAGCAACACCTTTTAGCCCGTAAACTAAAAGCTCTTTCAGAGAAAGAATGTCAGGATTAATATCAGAATCAGCTTTAAGCCCCACTTGCTCACCCTGAACCACCATGGCCTCTATTGTCTCTCCGGGAGTAAACGTGGCAGGTCCCTCGGCGAAACTGGTATTTCCCCCGGCTGCATCAACCTTTTCCTTTAGAGAATCTCTCCAATTTACACCTTCATTAATTAGTTGAACAAATCTTTCCGGGTCAAAATCTACATTGGTCAGTGTGGAAAAAATTGCTTCGCAAGTAAACTTGTTTACCTTGTCATCATTTATCCTCACTTTTCGCCCTTCCACTGCAACCAGAGATAACCCCTTAACCGCATAAATCAGTAGATCCTGCAATGCCGCAACATCCGGCTTTTTCCCACAAACTCCGATTTTTGTACATCCTTCACCTTTTGACGTTTGTTCACATTGAAAACAAAACATAATTTTTCTCCTTTCTTTGTAATTTAATCAGGTTTTTATATTTTTAAAGTTTTTCCTGATTTTTGATATTTATTTACCTAATAAACCAACACATTGCCTTGACTTATGTCAAAAAGGCGTGATAATTTTGCGAAAAAGAGGAAAATTATGAAAAAAATTCTAAATATCATCTCAAAAGCTCCCCTTTTCAAAGGTCTTTCTGACGATCAGTTGTACAAAATCAGGCAAATCGCCATTGACAAGTTTTATGATAAAGGTAAGACTGTTTTTATGGAAGGAAATGACTGTGACGGATTCTATATTGTTGCAGATGGCAAGGTAAAAATCTATAAAGTCTCATTCGAAGGCAAAGAACATATTCTGCATATTTATGGCCCTGGGAATCCTTTCGGTGAAGTCCCTGTTTTTTCTGGGCAGAAATTTCCGGCCAACGCCGAAACTATTCTAAAAAGCCACCTTCTGTTTTTTCCAAGGCCTGCTTTTATTGACCTGATATCCAACAATCCCTCTCTTTCCATGAATATGCTTGCAGTCCTGTCCATGCGCTTGCGCCAGTTTACGGTCCAGATAGAAAATCTTTCACTCAAAGAGGTTCCGGGTCGTCTGGCGTCCTACCTGATCTATCTTGCCGACGAGCAGCAAACAGATGATCTTGTTTCCCTGACAATTTCAAAAGGACAACTGGCCAGTCTTCTGGGAACAATCCCTGAAACCCTGTCCCGAATTTTAGCAAAGATGAACAAACAAAATTTGATAGAAGTTAGTGGTCGAAATATCAAACTTTTTAATCGAAGCGGTTTGGAGGAACTTGCGGAACATGGGAAACTACAGTAATCATCTTAAAAAAGCAGATCTTGAGAAGGTTTGCAGAGAATTTTTAAGCGCTTCTTGGGAGGTTTTTACGTGGAAGTGGGACCACCGCTTTGAAGCTCTTCTGGCTGAATTTTCAGCAATTGATGAAGACGAAGTCCGCGCGGTATTGGAGCGCGATCTTAGCATGGTTTGGAACAGCTCAAACATCCGTGAAGCACCTGATATTGTACAGATAAGCGCCGGTATTTTTGGCGGTCTTCGGTCAGGCCAGCTGCTTTTTACCTCAGATCCGAGCCGGGATGTTTTTATTTTTGGTGCTTGGTGGCCATGGGGCAATGGAGAGACTATCTCTCTTCGCATCGCATCACTCGCCAAGGAATTACACGATTAAAAGAAGACCGAACTCTTCAAACGGCTCAAAGACTTGTTGGGACTATGAATAGAAAGGAAAACGATGAAAGCCTATCAACTTACAATACCGGCAGAAAACAAACCCGGTGTCCTATCTCAAATTACTTCAATCCTTGCCCGGAAAAAGATCAATATTCGGTCTGCCTCGATATCTTCTTTTGGCGATTCGGGGTTCATCAATCTTATTGTAAACAACCCCAAACAGGGACAAAAGGCGCTCAGCAAAGAAGGCATTCCGGTTGAGCTTAAAGAAGTTATTGCGGTGTTAATTGAGGATCGTCCTGGTGGGCTTGATAAACTTTTACAGATCCTTTGTGCTAAAAATATCAATATTGAAAATGGGTATGGCTTTGTAATAGAAAGTCGAAAAAATGCAGTCTTTGTTTTAGAGATTAAAGACTCGGCGCAGGCTAAGGACCTGATTGAAGCATCGGGATTTAAAACTCTCACCCCCCAGCAGCTTTCCGAGATTGAGCCGTTTCACTACGTGGGATATTAAACACTTAAAAGTCTATTAATTACCTTTTTTTTAAAATTAAGAGTAAGATAGCTTCCTCTTATTGAAATATATATTTCAATTGAATAAGGAATGCATTGACTTAAATCAAAAAAAATCCCCGCTTTTAGAATAAAGGAGCGGGGATTGAAAATGGACTGATTTTTATTAGACGGTTACTATTTCGGAATCACTTCCGGTGGTTTGGTCGTATTTCCCGTGGCGTTTGGAAAATCCAATGCCTTATAGGCCTTTTTATTATGCTTAATTAGATCCCGAGCTTCTTCCATATAATTACTAAACCGTTTTTTCAGTTCATAAAAACCGTGCCACCAGGCATAGTCCGGAGCCATCATGGCGGTACCCATTCGAGCCCTGCGGCCTTCATGGTGCCATATTTCATAATATTCAACCTCTAATCGCTCATCAAAGAACTTGCTCTTATCCAAAAGGCCTTTGTCATATAGTTCTCCCAACATTTTTTTGGTTGGTTTGAAATAAACCTCATTGTATTCTTTGACGACCTGGTCAAGATGAACATAATGACCGTCTACCCAGGTTTTGCCATGGCACTGGGTGCATACTTCTTTCATCTTGGCCCTTTCAGTCTGCCAGTTGGTTTTGGCCGGGAAGGGCTTGAAATTTTCCGGGCGTACTGTCAGAGGCGCCTGAATCTCCCATGAAAGCCTCTCCGTTACGTCGTGCGAGGTCATAACCGTACCGGAACCCGACATGTGACAGGAAGCACAGGTGGGTCCCCTGAAGTCAACACCGGGAGTCCATGTGCCCGGAGCAGAGTCCCAGTTGTAATCATCCCCATGAGCGGTATAGATATCGCCATGTTTGGATTCCATGAAGATTTCAATTTGAGGATGGTCCGGTCCTAAATGACACTGACCGCAGGCTTCAGGCTTTCTGGCTTCCATTAAGGAAAAGCGATGACGAGTATGGCAGCTGGTGCAGCTGCCTTTGCTTCCATCCAGGTTTATTCGGCCGACACCCACATTTGGCCAAGTCTCGGGATCCAAAACGCCGTTTTTCTGTTTTACAATAGTTCCATGACAGTGAAAACAGCCGGACGCCCTTTCAAAATCGCTGTTCATTCCCTTATTGAGCCATGGATCGATTTTCCATATAAGTTCCAACGTGTTGGCATGTTTGCTCATGCTGTATTGCTTGGCTTCATCCGGATGGCATCGGGAGCAGTCTTTGGGCGTCACAACTTCCGTTATAGGCACCCGGTACTCTTTGGTCCCGTATTTCAGATCTGAGCGTTCATATTGCTTATAATGGTCTTTACTTACATCCTTGTCAAATTCCTCGGCCATATGACAGTCCAGACAGGTTATGTTGGCACTGGCATGTCGGCTCTTCGCCCAATCGGCAAACAAGCCTGGGTGCTCTCTTTTGTGGCATTCGATGCAGGCCATAGCCTCTTTAGGCATACTGCGCTCAATTCTGTATGACTTTTCCTTGGGAAAGTTTTTGGCGGTCTGGGCGTTGGCGGTCATAGCCCCTGTTGTCAGAAACAATGTCAGCCCCAGAAACAGTACCCCAAGGAAGACAACTTTTTTCATCCTTCAGCCCTCCTTTCATTGATTTTAAATCGGTTAAATTACATTTTAGAAAAAAAGGGTCATAAAATAAAATTTCTATTATAACCCCGAGCTTTGATACGGTCGCCGATACTGTTTATATTGGTAAAGTTGCGTCTGGTTGTGAACCAGGTTTTTATGGCAATCTATGCAGTTCTTCTCATAACCGGGTCGGGGATAGATGACCGTTTTATGTGCCATCAACGCACCACGATTATT
>Ga0209271_10000938_pt1 | contig 10192 bp, 3 predicted proteins | sample tdAd002_FD_187123 | JGI IMG/M metagenome (GOLD analysis project Ga0209271, IMG submission 187123) | Marine sediment microbial communities from the Atlantic coast under amendment with organic carbon and nitrate - tdAd00.2 (SPAdes)... | ecosystem: Environmental > Aquatic > Marine > Coastal >... | reverse complement strand
ATAGCAGAGGTTAACTGCTTAACAAAGTTCCCTGTCTTACCCCAAATCCTAGCTCTCGTATAATTACGCAAGAGCTTATCAAGGCTACCAAGGTTATTGTTACGCCTTTGTTCTCCAATTTCCCATGAAGTAATACGATTCTTAATAGTTGTATTAAACTCCTGTCCAAACTCCTGAGCAATTGCAGCTTGAATATCAACATCAGTAAGAACTTTACGCAACTGAGCACCTGCTTGAGCTTTAGCTAAGAAGTTCGCTGTGTCTTCAATATGATTAGTTAATACATGTAAAAGGTTGATGCCTTCAAGGTCAATCTCTCTCTCATGGTTAACACGATCTGTTTTAATACTATGCCAAGCAGACACTACATTTGTGCTCCTATTCTCAGGATTATCCATTTCTGATGAATACTTAATAACAAGAGGTAGATGATTCTCCTCAAACGTCATAGGAACGCCAAAGAACTTCTTGTGCACCTCATTTAATTTGGCATTGTTTGCTGATACTAAGTCAAAAGTCCATTTAATGAACTCTTTTACATTGTTCTTCTTCTCTTCATCTAAGTGATTTTCAGCATATCTATTAACAAAGTCTTCAATCTGCTTTAACTCAATAGCTCCAATACCGGTATTCTTTAATGCTGCCTTACTGTGCTCATTCTCGCTGTACATCAACAACGTTATAGCATCAAGATATGATATTTGAGCTTCCACGTCACGTATAATAATACCTGTATCTAGTTGCTGTTCTGATAGAGTATTTAATCCCTCTTCTGTTTCTGAAAGGAACCTTTTTAATCCATCCTTCAACTGGTCGTGCATGTCCTCAATAACAACATCCTTTTTATCATCAGCATTTTGAGTAAGTAACTCTATCCAATTAACTAATTCACCTTCCATCATTCCCTTTGAAGGGTCTTGGCTTATCATATCCATTAAAGATGATAGGGTTTGTGCCTCAAGATTAATCTTCTTGTACCAATTCAGTTTTTTAGCTTTCATTAAGCTACTTAAATATCTAGCCTTTTTCTGAGGATTCTCAATTGAGTCATACTTATCTCGCTGCTCTTTAGTCATATCAAGATTCTTTGCTTCAACTTGAGTCTTGAGTCTATCCTTACCACCTGTTATCTCATTGAGAGCTAATTGCTTAAAGGCTTCATCAAACTTCTTATCAGTAGAAATAGTCTTCATGTAGTCAACTTTTCCTGCTTCCATCATATCATCAAGTATCTGTTCGGCTATAAAAGAGGCTCCTGCATCCTGTTTCTGAGTCTTCCAACGCTCAATTCTATGAACTTGCTCTATGTCACTCTCATCAATAGCATTCTGAAGGGCTAGGTCAACAGCTTCTTGAGTCATTTCACGTATAGCCTTAATCTTCTCAAGTTCCTCAAAGTATTCCGGAGATACAAGAATCTCTTTATCATTACCTTTAGCATCCTGTCTTATGACAGCTCTACCTTTAGCCTTCTTTGTTTCATTGAGAGCTTTGTTTAGCTTCTTAGATATACGAGCTTGAGCTTCTTTGCGTTCTTTAGTGGCAATACGACTAAGTATAGCTTCTTTTGTTTTAGCTAAAGACTGAGGTATAGATTGAGTTTTAGTATAATTCTGTTCAAATCTACCAAGAACACCATCGTATGAACCAAAGTTATCATCATGCTTTAGCCATTTCTGAGCAAAATCAGACAATATTTTAAGCGACTTAGTGTTATCACCCTCAACATTAGCTAAATCCTCTGTTAACTGAATGCTTCTAGTTAACTTTGCATCTGATATTAGCTTTGCTCGTTCAGTGGATTCAATCTCATCTGACTTAGAAAATATTGTTTGAAAATCGGGAATCTCTGTTTGAAAGTCAACTTCAGCAATCTCCACTTTCTTTAAATGCTGATTCTCCTCTTCATCAAGAAACGCTAAGTAGTCATCAAGTAATTCATCTTCAGTTTCACTAAACTCGGCTTCTTCAATGTTAACATTTGATACCTCACTTACCTTCTTTTGACGTACATCCTCTTTAGACTTAGCCTTAACATCCTTATCTGTCTTAAATAAGGGCATTCCTGCCTCCCTAAGGGCAGTTTGCATCTCTTTCGACACTTTACCTTCACCAATCATTCTATTCAATGTAAGGGCTCTTTGGACTATTAAATCGAATAGGGCTTTTATTGAATCTAGGATAGAAATCATAGTATCACTAGCACCATCAAATCCTACATCAGTTCCCATTGTGTATTCAATTGCTCTATCAGAGAAAAACTCTACCATTGAGGTATCTTTGTTGAACTCCGGATTAGCTTTAGCATACTCGTTATAGAATGATTCTAGTTCTTTAACAAAATCAGAGTCACTTTTCATTCGGCTCTTAACATAAACCTCTGAAACCTCTTCAATCACAGTCGTTACATCACCTAATGATGAGATATAAACCACATTGTTCTCATTGTATCCTGCAATGAGAGCTTTATTCAACGCTATATCGTGTGGGTCTGCACCTTCTGACATCTTCCCTGATTCAATTAGCTTTCTCAGAGCTTGTTCCTCTGTAATTAAACCCTCGTCAATAGCATTTTGATAAGTAAATTCCTTACCGGTGAATAATATCTTAGCATCTGAGTTTTGGGCTATATATCGAGCTAATTTCATAGCCTGGGGGTCTGCCTTTTTATCAGCTATCCATTGTTCAACTTCAGCTTCAGTAAGTGTTCCTACATCAATTCCACGTTGCACTGATGCTTCAACCACTGTATCAGTCTCAAGTTCTAGTACTGATTCAACCAATCCTTCACCATAACCAATATCCTCAACATACTTTTCTTCGTGTATATCAAGCATACCCTGTTCTTTATCAGTTAGCTTAATATTTGCTTCTACTTTTTGCTGTATAAGCTCAATTTGCTCACCAAACTCAATAGAGGCAGATTCATGTGTTACAGCTATATTCTCAGGAACGACAGCAGACACAAAGTTCTGAAAGTTAGCTGTTGCAGCGGTAGGTAGTATGAATTTAGCACGATTAGCTATAATCTTCTTTCTCATGCTAGTCTCAGAAGACTTCTCATCCATCTCAGATTCAGCCATTAACTGCTCTTTGGTCATATTAGAAGAATCTAGCAAGCCCATAGTCTCTACTAATTTTCTATTCAAGTCTTGTGACTCTTGAGCTGACAAGTTCTCATCCATATATCTTAGTAATGATTGAGATAATTTATCATTTACAGCGTTATCAACTTCACCTTCTTTCTTGCTTGTATCTTTGCTGCTTTCAGAAACACGCTCATCCACTTCTTTACGGTGTGACTTAACCATACCTTTATATTTAGCATCTTCCTTAGCTTGTTCAGCAGGAGTTAAAGCACGTTTCTCTAGGTTTATACTAGATGTTGATAGTGCTCCGAAGAAGAAAATACCTCCATCCTTGACCACGTTGTACATCTCAAGTATAGAGTCTTCAGGAACTTTAAGAAGTAGGGCTTCAATGTATTCTTCATCGCTTATCTTACCATCATCATATAATGCGGTTTCTACTGTAGCTGTTTGTATACCTTTCTGAAGTCCCTCCTCGCCAATCTCTTTAAGAGTTTGTATTGATACATGCTTTCCTATTGCAGCGGCGGTTTCGGTTATGCCTCTAGTTCTATATATCTTGACTGCTTTAGCTTTAAGAACCTTATCCACAAGTGGCATTTTATTAAGACCGCCAATCTTCTCTGCTGCTGCATAAAGAACACCACCAACCTGAGCCCAACCACTAGCTGTCTCTACATTAACACCCTTCTTAACGGCCTCTCGAAATATAGCTCCCGTACCTTGCTTACGCCAAAAGTTAAATTGACCAATACCAAACCCTTTTGTGAATCCAATAGCTGCACCGGCAGGAACAGTTACTATTTCTTCAGGAGTGGCTGCTTGTGGCCCTAGCTGACCTGCAATAAGAGCTGTAGTTGCACCAACACCTGCACCAATGAAAGCCTCTTCTTTTGATTCATACCATGAAGAACCAAATCGACTACCCATTGTTACAGCAGAATACCATGCACCAGTGAGCCAGTTATCTCCATCATTAGACATTCTAGGAGTGTTGCTAATATTAGATTCAGCCTCTAATATCTTATCAATGTTAACTAATTCGGGGTTAGTTATGGCTAATAGTGATTCATTGTAAGATAATTCATCTAAAGCCTTCTGCTCATCATCAGCATTCCAATTAGAGCGTATCTTAGACATCCCTACACCGATTGCTTCAGTAGATGACAATGTATCGGGGTGAAGTGTATCTTTGTTCCAGTTAAATGCTGCTTGCTCTGAGGTTACATCAAAAGTTAAATCCTTTTCACCCTTATAAGTATAAAAAGAGGCTTTAATAGCATCCCAATCTTTAGCAACTTCATTCAATGGCTTACCAAGGACATTAGATAAGTAGATTTGGTTAATCTGCTTCATCATATCTTCACTTGGGCCTTCTGAATGGTCATATCCTATAGCAAAACTATCTTGCATGTGTTTAGGTAAGTCCCTAACTAGCTTACTTGGGTCTAAGAAAAGCTCAGATATATGTTCCATGCTCTCTCTTTTATTAAGCTCAGTTTGATATTGTATACGTTGTTCAGGTGCTAGGTTTTTCTTTTTAAGTGTATATCTAAAATCGTTAGCATCCCACTCATGGTGATCGTGCATTCTCTCTAGCTTGCTCTGATCCTCCTTGCTGTATTGACTCCTTACATCAAGGTAATCACTATACTCTTCCGCTGATAAAGTGGGGCCATTGTATTTATCAACTACAGGTGCTTGAACATCTACAACGGGTGGTTCTGCTGACACAACAGGCTCAACTTTAGGTATATCTGAGGCTTGTATTGGCTGTTGGTAATCTTGGTCTAGTATATCGGGCATTATTATCGTCCTCCAAATGGAATAGATGTTTGTATAAATTCATAGGATGTAGGAAATTTCTTTTTATCACGTTCTTCTTTCCTTTTATTTCTCTCGGCTTCTTTACTTTCTCTTAATTCTGATTCCGTGGTGTACTCATTTATATTCCCAAGTTTTATGTCTGTTGAAGATTTTTTAGCCCTTAATATCCGCTTTGGTGAACCAAAAGAACGTGTGCCTCTTTGACTACTGGCTGTGTATATCTGCTCAAACTGTCTATTCCATATTGGCATGTTAGCGTTCTTAACAAGTTTTGAATACTTATCATTGAAGTGAGTTTGTGCTTTAATCTCACCCTCCTCACTTGCCATCCTCATTGTCTCATGTTTGAGTTTACCAACACTATAATCAAACTCAGATTTCCTTGTCATACTGTTGAGTTCCATGTCCTTATCAAGCCACCAATCAACTTCTTTAGTAACTTCAAAAGGGTCATCAAGTTCCGGTATACCTGCTTCCTCTCTCGCCCCTGTACTGCTTTCTGCCATTAAAGAAGTCATATAATCATCAAGTCTTGAACCTGCTGCACCTTTGAGGGCTTCAAAATATGTAGTACCCTCTGATATAACTGAGTTTAATTGTTTTTTACCGGCAGGGTCTAAGTTTCCTCCCTCTTTTAAAACTATCGCTTTATTATAGGCATCATCAAATTCTGATTGAGTCTTAACACCCGAGAATAAACCCTGTACATCGTATATTTGTTGAGGACTCGCTTTTGTTCCTGTTCCATACTTATTATTATTAATGAACGTCTGCATCTGTTTAGGGCTGTCAAAGTTACCTTTAGCTAGTTCTATTTGAGCTTGAGTTTCAAAGTATGATTCATTCCTCATACCTGCAAGGCTCTCTAATGATTCAGCTTTTACTTTATTCTTAGCAGTAGTAGCCAATCCATTAAAGTATGTTTTCTCAGTAGAAGTTAATGATGGGTCTTCTTTAATCCTATCTATCTCTTCATCTATAAGAATGCGTGATGTAGAACTATTGATTCGATTCATGTTATTGTTATGTTTAGCCTGTTTATCTAAATCATCTTCTTGCTGAGGTGTTCTAAATATCTCTTTCTTTTGACTCATCTTCAATTCATTTACCCTAACCGTATCACCGTTCTTAACAGCGACACCCATTGTTGCCTCTGCATTCTTAGCTGTTCTCTTAGCGATAGCATTAGCTTCTTTAGCTACATACTGATTATCAAACTTAGCTTTAGCTATATCACTGCTCATATATGCTTGAATCTTAGAACGTACAGCAGGAGTTGTATTAGGGTCATTCATAGCCTTAGTCAAAGCATCTTGATGAGACTGCCATGAACGGTTAACAGCTCCATCATATTTACCTTTAGCCATATCCTCTCTAAAGTTAGCTTCAGCAGTAGTAGAAGCAGTCATAACAACCATTTCACTCTGTTGTTTGACGTGGGCCTCACCAATAGCCACACCCTTCTGATAATTATCAACCATGTTAATAGCTACATTCTGCTTCTCCACACCTTCCATTAGACCACCAACGCCACCAAGTGAAGAGATGGTTTCATTCATAAACTTACCAACTTGAAAATCATTAACATCCTTTACATCACTTCCATCAGCCATTTGACCGCCTGTAGCAATAGAAGCTAAATCTTCTGTAGTCTGTCCACTAAATCCTGCTGCAAGACCACTAGCAATAGAAGTTCCTGCATTGAAGGCAAGTTTTGTAACCTCACCTTCTGCTGCAATAGCCTGTTTCTCAGCATTTAATGTAGCTCCACTAAACCTCATAGTTGGTGAAGCTGCACGACCTGCAAATTCAGCAGGTGCTTGTGTGTTTCTTGAAATTCTTATAGCCATTATATTTCCTTATGAGATGTTAGAGGATGAACCACTAAACATACTGTTATTAAATTGACTTCCAAAAGAAGTGTTAGTAGAAGCCTTAAATGAAGGCAAAGGAGAACCACCTGCTTTACTTGTTGCAGCACCTTTAGCTTTCATTCCTTTAGCTGCACCAACTCCACTGGCTGCTGCATTGAATAATCCCTTAATCATATCAGATTTAGCTTTCTTTTTACTCATCTTACGCTGATACTTATATTGGTCTGCTTCAAATAGTAACCCCCTCTCAGCTTGTTTACCCTGGTATCTAATCTCAGAACCCCTAGTGAGTCCTGCATTGAATATATCATTCATATTAAACATAGAGGTAATCTGATTTTGTTCATCAATCATTAATGGTGAACCCTCAGTTTGTGAAACGCCACTAGTAGCTTGAAAGGCTCTTTGACGAGCTAACGCCTTCTTATCTTTCAATCTACCTCTACGGGCTGTTTCTGTTGCTTGTATCTCTTCAGATTCAGCAATCCTATTAGACCGCTGAACCTCCTCTTCTGCTTGTTGACGAGCCATTGCCTCTTGGCTTTGCAAGAAATCTTGGTCTGCCTCGGCTTGTTCTTGTTTTTGCATAACATCAAGAAGGCTACTACCAACTGCTGCCATTGCTGCTATTTCTATTCCCATTTTCTAGCCTCCTACGCTGACTGGTGCAACATATCCAAGTATTTCCTGCGCCTGAGGAATATCCTGTATAAAATATGGTGCGTATTCTTCTTCATGCGTACCTCTGATAATTAAATCAACTGTACCCGACTCAGGCTTTATAACTTCACCAAATATATCACTAGTTTTGTTAACTCTCAAGGTCTCTAACTTATCTAAGTACTGTCCTGCCTTAATACTTACAGAATCTTTCAGCTTTATCTTGAGCCTGTTTTGTTTTTTACGTTGCCCCATTGTCGAATTACTACCATCTGAACTATCAAGACTCATAGGTCGAGCTATAGAACGATAACCTAATCCAACATGAACCTTTGAGTAATCATCATCAAGAGTAATACTACCACCTACAACAACTCTATCGGGATGTAAACCACCATCTGCAATTACTGATACTGTCTCACCATCAAGATGCCCTAGACCACTTACAGTAGATTGAGCAGGGTCGAATGTTCCGGTTAATCCATTATCTACAAAGAACCAATCAGTTTGGCTTTCAAAGTCTCTATCAGCCATCTTTTCGATGAAAATTGTAGTAATATCTCTCAATGTTCGTTCAACTGCAAAATAAACAGTATCATCATCAACACCTTTTAGAACTGTTGCTGATTTATATAGACCGGCAACACCATCTTTATTCTTTGCTGCTTCAAATGTAGTCCAACCAAATATATTCTGATCTTGGTCAAAAGTCATAATAGCAACTGAACCATCATTGAGAACAAAGTATATTTCTGAATAAGGATTCTGTTTATAAACAACCTGTCTAACACCTGATTCCATAAGCTCATTACCACTCAGTGAGTTTAAATCACGGGCTTTTAGCTTATCTGCCTCAAAGTTATAACCAATAGTCTTAGCTCTTTTACTATCTCTAGTAATAAACACCAGGATGTCACCAACTGTCACTGACTGTATGTTACTTGAACCTTCAGCACCCTCTCTGCTAGCTTTTACATTATCACCACCAAGTACATCATCAGATGTTTGTGGCCCTAGCTTATATTCATTACCACTTGTACCAATTATTAATTCACCCTGTTCTTCCATCCATCGGATAGTTTCAGAGGTATTTAGTTTGAATGATAAGGCATCTAAAGCGTTATTTGACGATTGATAGTTACCCCACTGATCTATTTTAGACAGAAACACGGTATTGGGCTGTTGTAACGTGCCTCCTATGCACATTCTCTCATTATACAGAGCGATAGCGGTAGGATAGCCAGTAGCCGTTGAGAAGGCGTTATAGGCCCAATCTACTGTTGCCGTTGCTGCATCACAATCCACTAATATATCAGCTGTAACAATAGTATCAGATGTAAAGGCTGTTACTTCCGCAACTCCATAGACAAAGAAGTCATCGACAGTAAGAGTAGCTGTACAAGAAGTACGGCCAAATATACGCATTTCCACTCCATCTTCTAATTCCTCACCATCGGCTAAAAAGTTATTATCTGCTGAAGCATTGAATGAACGAAACTGAGCTTGTGTACCACCGTTTATTCTACGATAGATACGCACTGTACCTGTCCATGTACCTCTTGTAGAGAAATCCCAGTTACCTTTAACTTTAATCCAAGGGCTATAAGCCGTAGATGTAGCTGTAGTAGTAGAATCTGTTCTGATTTGCTTTAATTCAATAGTACGACCAATATCACCTGCTACAAATAGTGTAGAACTAGCAGTAAGAGTTATCCCCGTACCAGTAGTAGCACTTGGTGTTATAGTTGTTCCTGTAATGTTATACGGAAGGAATGGCCCTGTTGAATAGTCAATCGCTGTAAGAGTCCAATCATCATCAGCATTACGAACAAGCGTTTGTGGTGCTACTTCAGGATGAACCATATACATAGTATCGGCTATCTGAACATATTGAATCTCAAATAACTGCTCATTCGTCCAAGGACTAACAATTGAATACTCACTAAAGTCAACACTAAATCCGGTACTAAATCCACCACTAAATCCTCCAGGTACTCCACCACTACCAATAACAAAATCATTATAGATAATCTTAATCTTGTTGTTAAATAACACGATTGCATAACTTTGACTTATATTATACTGAAAAGGTATTAACCTCATATCAGTTGTTTGCTCATCTGCTATGAAATATGTACCTGCTCTATTCTGCAAGGCTCCATAAGGCAACAGATGGTAGTTTGAGCAATCCTGCAAAGCATTATGATACTTCTCTAATTCAGGTCTTCCTCTTAAATATGATGAGAATAACCCACCATTAAATGAACTAATTGTATTGCTCATACTATCTCCTAGTAAATGTTAGGTTGTTCTGAGGCATCAACATACACGTTGTAATCTGCTCCTGCCGGAATGAATACCCCATCTACGTAGTTTCCACCCATAACAGTAGACTCTTCAATTGTTCTAACCTTGCCTTCATTGGCATCAAGAAATAACGCATTAGGACGTACGTCAGAAGTATAAAGGTTCTGATAGTAAGAAGCTAACCCTTGACCTTCAATACCTAGAAGAGGGACTGCCATTCTTGAGGCTACTAGTGTAGCAATACACCGAACAATATGTGCCGGTACTAATGTAATGTCTTCTATCTTCTGAATTAGCTTAACATAGCAAGCAGATGAATTAATAAGAAGTTCATTACCCTGGCGTTCCCAGTTAGGGTCAGCAGTTCCTACGTTCTCAATGCTTATGACTCTTAAAGTCTTTGGGATATTTGGTACAATATAACTATTCGACCAA
>Ga0209271_10000937_pt1 | contig 10192 bp, 8 predicted proteins | sample tdAd002_FD_187123 | JGI IMG/M metagenome (GOLD analysis project Ga0209271, IMG submission 187123) | Marine sediment microbial communities from the Atlantic coast under amendment with organic carbon and nitrate - tdAd00.2 (SPAdes)... | ecosystem: Environmental > Aquatic > Marine > Coastal >... | reverse complement strand
AGCGGTGTAATCGAAGTGACCACGCGCGGCGCGGCGGCCAGCGCGGCGGAGTGGAGGCATAACAACAGGACGCACAGACGCATACAGGAGAATTCAGGCGGTGGCTAAAAATTTAGTTACGTTATAATATAACATAATGCCTCCTAAGACTAAGTCCCCTGATATTGCCTTTCGCAAGCACGACCATCGTCGTTGTCAGCGCCAGCTATTGACCGAGGCCAGCCAGCTGTGTGCGACGCGCAAGCTGCGCCTGACGCCACGTCGGCGACAGGTGCTCGAAATTATGCTCGCCAGTCATCAGCCGATGGGCGCCTACGATATTCTCGCCAGGCTTAACCGTGCAGGTAGCGCGGACCGGATTGCGCCGCCGATCGTGTATCGCGCGCTGGAATTCCTTATGGCTGAAGGTATGATCCATCGCATCGAAAGCAGGAATGCCTTCATCACCTGTATACATCCGGGCCATGAATCTGCTGCGCAGTTTCTGATTTGCCGGGATTGCGAACAGGTTGCCGAAATTGAAACCAGCGCACAAAGTTTACTCGCCGCAGCGGACAATCTCGGCTTTGCGGTCGATCACTCGGTGGTCGAGATAACCGGGGTGTGTGCCGAGTGTCAGAAACATGCAGGCTGAATTATTACTGCGCGCCAGCAACCTGAGTTACGCCGTCGGTAAGCGAGTGATTCTCGATCGCATCAGCTTTGAACTCAGGCGTGCCCAGATTACGACGATTATCGGTCCCAACGGCGCGGGCAAGTCGACGCTAACCAACATCGTCAACGGGCTGATCAATAATTTCGACGGTGAAATCGAACGCGCCCCTGGTTTGCGTATCGGCTACCTGCCACAGAAGGTTTATGTCAATACGCTAATGCCGCTCAGCGTTCTGCGCCTGTTGCGCTTGACGCACAACGCTTCTGACCGGGAGATTGAACATGCCCTGGCGCAAACCGGGGTGACCTATCTGCAACAGCGCCAGGTGCGTTCCCTGTCCGAAGGTGAATTGAAACGGGTGTTGCTCGCACGCACCACGCTCGGGCAACCCGACCTGATCGTACTGGATGAACCAACCGCCGGGGTCGATGTCAGCGGAGAAATCCGCATGTATGAATTAATCGGTGAATTGCGCACGGAATTGCAATGCGCGGTGTTGCTGGTCTCGCATGATCTGCATCTGGTGATGTCGAAAACCGACCAGGTGCTATGCCTCAATCAGCATCTGTGTTGTTCGGGGTTACCTGAATCGGTTAGTCAGCATCCGGAATATCTGGCCCTGTTCGGGCAGCAGGCCGCCGATTCAATCGCGATCTATGCGCATCATCACGATCACGAGCATGATGTTGGCGACGATCACGCGGGCCACCGGCATGACTGAATGGCTCGATGATTTCCTGGTACGCAGCGTCATTGCCGGACTGATCATGGTCGTTATCGCGGCGCCCATGGGATGTCTCATGGTTTGGCAGCGACTCGCATTTTTAAGCGACACCCTGGGTCATGCCGCGGTGATGGGGGTCGGCCTGGGATTGTTACTGGAAGTGACACCGGTATTTGGCGTGCTTGCGGTAGCCTTGTTGATTGTGTTCTCGCTTAACCGTGTCAATAGTTTCAATAGCGCGCTTTCGGAAACGACACTCGCCATTATTTCCCATACCGGACTGGCCGGGGGCATAATCCTGGTCGGGCTGTTGCCGGCCCAGGCGGTTAGCCTCGAAGCCATATTGTTTGGTGATCTGCTGGCTACTACCCGCGCTGATTTAACCCGGCTGCTGATAACCACGGCAGTGTTGCTATTGTTGCTGTTGCATCATTGGCGATCGTTTGTGGCGGTCTCGGTGAGTCGTGAAATTGCGCAGGCCGAAGGCATCGAAGTGCGCAAGGTTCAGTTGCTGATGTATATCATGATTGCATTGCTGGTGGCGGTGATGATGAAGGTCATGGGGGTTTTGCTGATTGCGGCGATGCTGGTCATCCCCACGAGCAGCGCCCGGCTGTTCAGTCGCAGTCCGGAGCAAATGGTCGCAGTTAGTGCGCTCTACGGACTGGGCGCACTGGCCGGCGGTATCAGCAGTTCGTTCCATTTCGACTGGCAAACCGGCCCGGCCATCGTCGTCAGCGCCACCCTGCTGCTGCTGATTACCCTTGCCATAACCCGGATCTTCAAATCCCACCTCGAGTAACCCCTCCGCATCGGCGTCGGCATGGGGATATATTTACCGGTAATAGCTGAGGTTTGTTTCTGCAACTTAGTTCGCAGCACTAAATACGATTTTCACCCATAATTAGTCGCCCGAAACAAAAGCCCTCAGGCCACTCCAAAAAATGACCAGGCCAACGCAAATTTGGAATGATCGTTTATCCAGGTGTAAACGCATGCGAAAGTACTGCGCATTTATTTCCGCTCTGAGCCTGCTGCTGAGTGCCTGCGGCGGGGGTGGTAGTTCGGAGCAGGCTGCCGTCTCCCTGACGATGCCCTCGATTTCAATTAGTAACGCCAGTATCTCGGAAGGAGACACGGGCACCGTAACAATGGTGTTTATTGCGTCGTTATCGGGCAGCTCCAGTTCTATTGTCAGTGTTGACTATGCGACGTCGGACGGTTCGGCCACTGCCGGGATAGATTACCGATCAACCAATGGTTCGTTGCAGTTTGCTGTCGGCACCATTGATCAAACGGTAAACGTCATAGTAGAAGGTGACATTGACATTGAAGCCAATGAAACTTTGGTCGTAACCCTGTCAGCACCGGTTAATGCCACAATTTCTCAAGTTAATGCTACTGGCATTATTACCACCGATGATTTTTCAATCTTGCCTGGTCTCGACAATCGCCCGGATAATCAGACCTGCATTGCTCCAGCTCGGCCCAATGAAGATTCAAGTGTTGCTGTAATAGATCCGTTCCCCAGTCTACCCAGTATCTCACAGCCGACCAAGATGCTTCTCGAACCTGTTGTCGATCCACGCTGGTTCATACTGAGAAAATCGGGTCAACTGGTAACTTTTGATCCCGATAACGCTACCACGATTTCGACTTACCTGGATCTTTCCGGGATTGTACGCACTTCATCAGAGGGCGGATTACTCGGCATGGCGTTTCACCCCGATTACCCTGATACGCCCGAAATCTTCCTCTCCTACACGATTGACCATAGCGGTCCTGCAATGCGCTCAGTCATTTCTCGCTTCATTCTAGACAATGTCAGCAATCCCGGTGCCGGCACTGTGGAACAGGTAATACTGCAAGTAGATCAGGATTTTGACAATCATAACGGGGGTGATATTGCATTTGGACCTGATGGTTACCTTTATATAGGTTTCGGAGATGGTGGTAGCGGTGGCGATCCCAACAATCGTGCCCAGGACACAACACGGTTACTCGGTTCGATGCTGCGTATCGATGTCCTGGGACCCGGCGTGTCCCACCCTGCCAATCCTTACGATATCCCCGGCGATAATCCTTTTGCGGGTAACGCCAGGTGCGGGCCTGGAGCAAATGCGAATGCCTGCCCCGAAATTTACGCCTGGGGCTTGCGCAACCCGTGGCGCTGGAGTTTTGATACAGCTACCGGCACCCTCTGGCTTGCGGATGTGGGTCAGGGAACCTACGAAGAGGTTGACATAATTGAGCTGGGTGGGAATTACGGCTGGCGCTGTCGCGAAGGCGCCCACAATTACAATTCATCAGGATGCGGCACTGGTTTGGTAGACCCCGTTTCTGAGTATTCCCATAGCCTGGGTAATTCGATTACAGGAGGTTACGTATATCGCGGTTCAGCAATTCCCGGACTGATTGGCCGCTACCTGTTCTCTGATTACGGATCAGGTCGTTTCTGGGCGTTACAGTCAGATGGTCAGGGCGGGTATACAAATGATCAACTCATCGATACGAGCTTTGGGCCGACTTCGTTCGGTGTTGATTCCGATGGAGAGCTTTATTTTACCGACATCAACAATAGCCGTTTACGTATGTTGGTACCGGCCAGACCACCGACACCCGATACGATACCGACTCTGCTTTCAGATACCGGTTGCACCGATCCAGCTGATACTACCCGGCCTTATACGGGTTTATTGCCTTACGACATCAACGCGTTATTCTGGTCCGACGGCGCCCAAAAGGATCGCTACATTGGTCTGCCCAACGGCACTACAATAACCCGCAATGTAGAAGATGACTGGGAATTTCCGAACGGTACCGTGATCGTTAAAAACTTCCGCCTTAATGGCAATCTGGTCGAGACGCGTCATCTAATGCGACACCCTGATGGCGTCTGGGCAGGTTACACCTACGAATGGAATGCTCTGCAAACCGAGGCCACTCGCGTAAAAGGCGGTAAAACTGTTTTCACTAATGGCCAGCTATGGACTTATCCATCCGAGAGTCAATGCATGGAATGTCACACCAGTGCTGCAAATTTTGCGCTCGGCCCGGAAACAGCTCAGCTCAACAAAGTCCTTACCTATCCATCAACCTCGCGAACGGCCAATCAGCTGGAGACAATTGACCGTATCATGATGTTCACCTCGCCGTTACCTGGGCCAGCCTCGAGCCTCCCGATGTTGACTGATCCTGACGATTCTGGTGCCAGTGCTTCCGAGCGTGCACGTGCTTACCTGCATACGAATTGCTCGCAGTGCCATCGGCCAGGTGGGCCAACACCTTCTGCGATGGACCTCCGCTATACTACTTCACTAGTAAATACTAACGCTTGTGACGCAGTACCGCAGGAGGGCGATCTTGGAATAGCCGCTGCCCGCCTTATCGCGCCCGGTGATGCAGCACGCTCCTTAATCATTGCAAGGGCTAATCGCCGCGACAGTCACGGTATGCCACCACTGGGTTCCAACCTGGTCGATACTAGTGGAATAAATTTGCTAACCACCTGGATAAATGGATTGAGTAGTTGTAACTAGACCCCGATTTTTGTTCTCACGCAGGGAATCAGGGGGATCGTCGATTGATCTGGTTTTCACACGGCCTCGGGTGAAATACAAGGCTCAGCGGGCGCGGTTGAGCGTGTTCTTGCGGAAATTTAAGCAGCGGAGAGATAAAGGGTACAGTCTCCTGTATCAGCCCTGTCCCATTTCACCATCGATACCGGTTGTCGAAACTTTGACAATTAATAGTTATTTTTTAATAGCTTTTTATATGGTTTGTATTAGATAAGGGTATATGGCGCGTTTTTTTAAAAAACGTATGTTTCGGCAACTATAGTAAATCTATGGATTCAATCGAGTTTAAGACTACGTTCGATACGGACGAATACATATTCAGCGAAGGTGATCCTGGAGATTGCGCTTATATCATCGATAACGGTATGGTCGAGATATCGTTCGACAAGGACGGGCGCAAATTCGTTATGGCGACGCTCACCAAGGGCGACATACTCGGTGAGATGGCGATCATCGACCGGCGGCCGCGTACGGCCTCGGCACGCGCACTCGTCCCTACGGTGGTGACGGCGATTCCGCTCGACTACGTCAGTCAGAAAATCGAACAGTCCGATCCCACGGTGCGCATGTTCCTGCGGCTTGCGATGGCGCGTTACCGGGATATGAACGCGCGCCTGGGGCAGGTTTTCGAGAGCCTCTCCCTGGGTGATGGCGATGCATCGAGCGACGCCTTTGCTTCCAGCACGATGGAAATGAAAAACGTCATGTCGCAGCTTACGGAAATGCAAAAACGCATCGATTCCGCCGTCACAAAACCCATTCAATCCGACGCCAGTTCATTATTCGGTGAAAAAACACTGGAGATTACGAAACTACTGGTCACCGAGGAAAAGTTGCTGAAAGCTGCCATGGCCAAAAAGGAATTTCGCCTGCATTACCAGCCGATTGTCGATTTGGCGAGCAATCGCATTGCCGGATGCGAGGCGCTAGTGCGCTGGAACCATCCGTCCGGGGAACTGTTGCTGCCCTCGCATTTTTTGACCCAGGTCGAAAACAGCGATCTGATCATCGAACTGGGATACTGGATAGCGGAGGAGGCCTGCCATTTTCAAAGTCGTCTCTTCAATGATTTTCAGCATGATTTGTTCGTTGCCATCAATCTGTCGGGCAAACAATTCGAAGATCAATTTCTGGTCCCGAGCCTGGCCGACATCATGGACAGGACCGGCGCCCGGCGTGAACGGATCAAATTCGAGATCACGGAGAGCCTGTTGATTGACAATCCGGAACTCGCGACCCAGTCTTTGCACCAGTTGAAGGAGACCGGGGCGAAACTGGCCATCGACGATTTCGGCACTGGCTATTCGAGCTTTAGTTATCTGCACCGTTTCCCTTTCGACACCCTGAAAATCGATCGGGTATTCATTGGTGCGATGTCGCGCAGCGAGAAGAGCAATCAGATAGTCAAATCACTGGTCAACCTGTCGCACGACCTGGGTATGGACGTGGTTGCCGAAGGCATCGAATCCGAGCAGGAGGCTGAATTGATGCGTAATTTCAAAACAGCGTACGGGCAGGGTTTTTATTTTTCCCGGGCCGTCAACGAAACGGAGTTCGTCAAGCTGCTGCGACAACCGCAAATAGAACTTACGGGTTAGTTGCAGATTATTCTCGGGTCCTCTCCCCCGCGCATTTCCTTAAATTGCATCAGGGTTCGATCCTGGCCGTTCTCGGAATCCCACGATAAGTAATTGAGAGTCTGTTACGGAGAAAGCAGTCCCCTCGACGATTACTTCGACAGCCGGGAACGAACTAAAGTGCTAGAGTTTTATAAAAACCTCCAATAATGTTTAAAGGTTCCGCGTTTTCACCCGAAATAGATATTACAGTCATCCGCAGGTTACGGGGTTCAGTCCCTTATGGCACAAAACATACAACTGGAAGGTTACACAGACCTCGCACAAATAGGCCGCGGCGGCATGGCGACTATTTACCGCGGTCACCAGACATCTCTAAACCGCACCGTTGCAATAAAGTTTCTATCAGCGGAACATCTCTGGGACCACCAGGCGCAGGAGTTGTTCGACCAGGAGTCACTGGTTATCGCCCAGCTCAACCATCCGAATATTATTCATATCATCGATCGTGGCTTCACTTCTGGCGGCAGGCCGTATTTCGTCATGGAATACGTGGAAGGCGAGACCCTGGCCGAGAAGGTTCAGCAAACCGCGATGTCCGCAATGGCCAGGGTGATGCTGTCGATGCAAATCTGCAGCGGCCTTGCCTATGCTCACAAGAATGGCATCATCCACCGTGATATCAAACCCGCGAACCTGCTCATCGACGGTGAGGGTCATCTTAGAATTCTGGACTTCGGGATCGCCTGGCTGAACGCCAGGGGAAACCCCGACGACAAGGAAGTCCTGGGCACACCCGACTATATGTCCCCGGAACAATTCACCGCCCCCGATGCGGTTAGCTCAGTGAGCGACATCTACTCCCTGGGTGCCGTTATGTACCTGTTGTTCGTCGGCAAAAAACACGTCGACGATATTAAAAACTGGCAGGCGCAACTGACTTCCTTGCAACCGAAACTGGCTGAACTGATTCAACAATGTCTGGAGATCGAGCCCGCCAACCGTCCGGCTTCCGCCGAAGAAGTCAGACTTCGCCTGTTACGTCTTTTACAAGGTGCGCACCTGGGCGAAGCGCAGAAACAGGAAGCCAGTACTGTAGTCAGCAAGGCAATCGATAATTTCGCGCTGCTCGACATAATCAAACGCAGTCAACACGGGGCCACTTACCTGTTCGAGGATAAGTCGCGTAATCAATTGATGGTCATCAAGAAATGCGTCAAATCCGAGGCTGGACTGCGCGAGGCAAGGTTGCTGGTTGATATCAAGCATCCGAATTTGATCGAAGTGCTCGGTACGTCGAAAAATGAAAATGCATTTATCGTCGTTATGCGCCATCTGACCGGTGGTAGTCTCCAGGATCGCCTTTCCAGACCCTACACAGGCGATCGTTTCATTAACACCGCGCTGCAGTTATGCCGCGGCATGAAGGCGGCGCACGACAATGATATTCTGCACGGGAATCTGCGCCCCAGTAACATTCTGTTCGATAAAAAGGAGAGGGTCCGTATCAGCGACTTTGGATTCGAGGAGCATTACCGCGTTGATCGTAAAGACTGGTACCAACCTGCCCTCAAGGCCGGAGCGTTGATAGAACGGGATATTTATTCCATGGCAGCGATATTCCACCATATGCTTACCGGAGAACCGCTCAGGTTTTCACATCGTCGCATACAATCCTGTCGCGCTTTTGAAAATCTCGACTCTCGATTACAGGCGCTGTTGCGAGATATGCTGGAAAGCGATTCGACTAATTACCTCGATCGATTTGACAAAGTCATTGCTCGACTGGAGGCGCTGAAGGGAAAGTTGCCCGAGGTAATGCTCGCACGCAAAAAACGTCGGCGTCGTATTATCTGGCTTCTGGCCGGTGGATTGCTGTTACTTGGAATTGTCGTTGCCGTTGTATATCTTTATCCAGATTACTGGCAAGGCTATTTCTAGTATCAGCAGCCGGGATCGAACCACAACAGGCAGTTGTATTGCGGTGAATCGTGGCCTGTTTCCCGATACTCTTGTACTCTTTATGTCATTGTCGGGGTAGCTCAGTTGGTAGAGCAACGCATTCGTAATGCGTGGGTCGGAGGTTCGATTCCTCTCTCCGGCACCAGAATTTCAAGGGTCGCACGGCCTGTTTCTGAGCGGTTTGTCGCCTGTCGCCATCAAAGCGCGCAGCCGGCAGCTTTGCAGGGTGATTAATTTTTGGGATCATTGGGTTATAGGCATTGACCTGCACCCCCCCAGCCGCTAGAATTCGCACCCTTTTTCAGTATTGCATCGGAGTAACACATGTACGCTGTCATCGCCACAGGCGGAAAACAGTATAAGGTAACCAAGGGTGAAACCCTGCGTGTAGAAAAGCTGGCCGGCGACGAAGGTTCCACCGTCAAGCTCGACAACGTGCTGATGGTTGCTGACGGTGACAAGGTCTCAGTGGGAACCCCGACGCTCGACAAGGCAACCGTGACCGCAAAAATCATGGCCCATGGCCGTGGTAAGAAGGTGGAAATCATCAAATTCCGCCGCCGTAAGCATTCGCGTAGCCAGGCAGGTCATCGCCAAAGCTATACTGAAATCGAAGTTACCGATATCAAGGCATAGGTTCTGAACAATGGCACATAAGAAAGCGGCGGGCAGTACGCGTAACGGACGCGATTCCGAATCCAAACGTTTAGGCGTGAAGAAATTTGGCGGTCAGGTGGTAATTCCGGGTAATATCCTGGTACGTCAGCGCGGCACCAAGTTTCACCCGGGCGACAATGTCGGCTGTGGCAAGGACCATACCCTGTACGCGAAAGCCGAAGGCAAGGTCGAATTCAAGGTCAGGGGACGTCACAACCGCACCTTTGTGGATGTTGTAAACTAACCCTGCTAGCGACTTAGCTCGAACCCATAAAGCCTCGCCAACGCGGGGCTTTTTTATTTTCCGATGGTATTATTCCGCGATGAAATTTATCGATGAAGCCAATATATTAGTAAAGGCCGGCAATGGCGGTAACGGTATCGTCAGCTTCCGCCGTGAAAAGTATATTCCGATGGGTGGCCCCGATGGCGGCGACGGCGGTGATGGTGGCTCGGTCTATGTGATCGGTTCCACCGATTTGAATACCCTGTCCGATTTCCGCCATACGCGCCGTTTCGTCGCCCAGCGGGGCGCTAACGGACAGAGTAAAAACTGTACCGGTGCTAAGGGTGAAGATGTTGTTATCGAAGTGCCCCTGGGTACGGTCATAACGACGCTGGATCAGGGTGAACAAATCGCCGATGTGGCCTCTCCGGAGGAGCCTGTCCTGATCGCACGGGGTGGGTTTCATGGTCTGGGCAATACGCGCTATAAAAGCTCGACCAACCGGGCGCCGCGGCAATGCAGTAAAGGCAGTGCCGGTGAGCAGTTTGATCTCAGGCTCGAGCTCAAGGTTATAGCCGATGTCGGTTTGCTGGGTATGCCCAATGCCGGCAAATCAACCTTCATTCGTTCGGTGTCGGCCGCGCGTCCCAAGGTGGCCGATTATCCCTTCACCACCTTGCACCCGAATCTTGGCGTGGTTAGCGTCAGCAAGCATAGAAGTTTTGTGGTTGCGGACATCCCGGGTTTGATCGAAGGTGCTGCCGACGGGGTCGGGCTGGGCATTCAGTTTCTGAAGCACTTGCAACGCACCCG
>Ga0209271_10000933_pt1 | contig 10201 bp, 9 predicted proteins | sample tdAd002_FD_187123 | JGI IMG/M metagenome (GOLD analysis project Ga0209271, IMG submission 187123) | Marine sediment microbial communities from the Atlantic coast under amendment with organic carbon and nitrate - tdAd00.2 (SPAdes)... | ecosystem: Environmental > Aquatic > Marine > Coastal >... | reverse complement strand
AACGCACCACTTGATAAACAGCGACGTACTAGCGGCGATGAAACCCGATGGGATACTGGTGAATGCCGCTAGAGGACCAATTGTGGATGAAAAAGCGCTTTATGACGCCTTAAAGGAGAAAAAAATAGCCGCTGCCGGTTTGGATGTATTCGATCAAGAACCACCTGAACCGGACAATCCGCTATTCGAACTGGACAATGTCGTTTTAACACCTCATCTAGCAGGTTTTACGCATGAAGGTCGCAAACGCATGGGAATGACCGCTGCAGAAGATATACTGCGTGTTCTCAGAGGCGAACCACCGAAATATCAAGTCAAGCCCTAATTTTTATTTACTTTCCAGAATCGTGCAAGGAGGAACGACATGCGATACGGAGTTGATAAGTATCAGTATAAACTGGTTGACGGGTGGGCGAAGCTGGCCGAAGGAGATTCCTTTTTCGATATCGGCGGTATTTCAATCGACAGTCAAGACCGGCTGTACATTTTCAACCGGAGCAAGCGTCCTATGATGGTTTTTGATTCCGAAGGCAATTTTCTGACATCCTGGGGAGAAGAACATTTTGATCGTCCCCATGGGAGCTGTATCGGTCCGGATGGTTCTATTTACTGTACGGACGACAGAAACCACACCGTTACCAAATTTGATTGCGACGGCAATGTCCTGATGGTGATAGGGACCAAAGACAAGCCTTCGGATACCGGTTACAGAGAAGTTCCGAACCTTTTTGAAAGAATATCTTCCATTACAAAGGGTGGGGAGCCCTTCAATCGGCCCACCGGGGTGGCGCTATCTTCAACCGGGGCCATCTATGTTGCCGATGGATACGCGAACGCACGGGTGCATAAATTCAGCAGTGACGGCAGACTTTTGTTTTCATGGGGTGAACCGGGCCCAGGGCCCGGACAGTTCAGACTTCCGCACTCGATTTTTATTGACAAGCGGGATCGAATCTGGGTGGCCGACCGGGAAAACAGCCGCATACAAATTTTCGACGATAAGGGAAACTTCCTTACCCAGTGGACGGATCACCTCATCCGTCCGACCGATGTATTTATAGATGAGGATGAGACGGTCTACGTGTCGGAACTTTGTAAGCGCGTCAGCATATTCAGTATAGACGGCAGATTGATTGCGCGCTGGGGGAATGAAAACCATGAAACTGCCGACCCGCTTTTTGTGGCTCCCCATGCCATTGCGGTTGACTCCAAAGGCGACCTTTACATCGGCGAGGTCTCTTTTACCGAGTCAAAAGTGGATCGTGGATCCAGAACCATTCAAAAGTTCGCACGGATATGAAAGGAGATAGCTGGCAGTAAAGGCTTGACAGTTAAAAGTGAAAAAAAGTCCGATTAAATATTAATTTCCGGAATGCTAAATATTCTGTCGGAAGTTATGGTAAGCGAGGAGGCAGAGAAATGAAATTCATTCGAGAGAGAGTACTGAATCGGGAAATCATGCTGGGCATCGGGGCCAATCTGGGATCGAGCATCACTGTCGAAATGGTCGGGGCGGCCGGTTTCGACTGGACCTGGATCGATTATGAACATGGGGCGGGAAACGACAGCCAGTTGTTGACACAGATACAGGTGGCCAGTCTCGGCGATGCGCCGCCTGTCGTGCGGATTGCCTGGAACGAGGCACCCCGTTTTAAACGGGTGCTGGACCTCGGTGCGAGCGGTATCATGGTCCCTTACGTCAACACAGGGGAAGAAGCCGTGCTGGCGGCAGAATCGATGCGCTATCCGCCCGAGGGTATCCGTGGCGTTGCCATGTCCCCCCGGGCATGCGGTTACGGGCGCAACTTTGACGATTATTATGCCAGTGCAAACAACAATCTTTTGACCGTGGTCCAGATAGAGACCGCGGAGGCCGTCCGCAACGCGGATGAAATCGCATCGGTTGCAGGCGTCGATGTCCTGTTTGTCGGTCCGCTGGATCTGAGCGTGAATATGGGCATGGTCCGGCAGTTCGATAACCCGACGTATGTTGAAGCACTGAAAAAAGTGGCCAGGGCCTGCGAGCGTCACAAAAAAGCCGCCGGGATCCTGGTGCCGAAACAGGATTTTTTGCCAAAGTGGATTGAAATGGGCTACACTTTTTTCGTTGTCGGTTCCGATGGCGGTTTCGTTGCCAACGGCCTGGCGAATTTAAAATCATCCTGCGAAACTTTTAAATAGGCACTTTTCGGTAAATGAAAAAAAAATATCTGCATCTGCACCCCAAAGACTCCATCATCGTGGCCTTGTCGGATCTTTCCCGCGGCGAAAAAATCCGCCGCGTCACCGTGAAAGAGGCGGTCCCCAAATGGCACAAGGTTGCGATATCACCCGTTCGAAAAGATGAGCCGGTATACAAGTACGGGCAGATTATCGGCTACGCCACAAAAAATATCGCCCCGGGAGAATGGGTGCATGTCCACAATGTCGGCATGGGGCGGTTGGCCGAGCTGACGGTTACCGACATGGCGACCGATATTCCCCCTGACCTGGAACCGGTGGCGGATCGGTATTTTTGGGGTTATCGCAGGCCGGGGGGGCGGGCGGCTACCCGAAATTGCATATTGCTGGTCAGTACTGTGGAATGTTCGAACCATGTGGTGGAATTGGTCGTCCGTGAACTGACGGTTGAACAGGATGCCCTGTCGAGAAAATATCCCAATGTGGACGGGATTGTCGGCATCCGGCATGACAGCGGGTGCGGCCTGGCTGCCGGGAGCGAAGCACACATACGCCAGAACCGGACGCTTAACGGGTATATCGAACATCCCAATAGCGCCGCCTGCATCATTGTCGGCCTCGGCTGCGAAAAGGGGCAGCCGGACCTGATTCTGGATTGCCGTCAGACGGACTGCAAACGAAACCCCGAACGACTGTCTGACAAGAAACCACCCGTCGTTATGATTCAGAATGAAGGCGGAACAAGAGATGCTGCCGACCGGGTCATCGAGCTTGTTTTGGATCTTTTGCCGGAAGCCAATCGCAACCGGCGCACCCTGATACCGGCTTCGGAACTGGTTATGGCGGCACAGTGCGGCGGCAGCGATGCACTTTCTGGAGTTACGGTGAATCCGGCCATCGGCATAGCGTCGGACCTGCTGATTGCCTGCGGCGGGACTTCTTTTTTCGCCGAAACGACGGAAACGTTCGGCGCGGGCCACCTGCTGACCAGACGGGCCAGGAGCAAGGCCATCGCCCGGAAATATCTCGACCATGTGGCCTGGTGGGAAAAACATTTGAAGTCGCACGGCGCCCACTTCGACAACAACCCGACTCCCGGCAACAAGAAGGGCGGGCTGACCACGATTGCAGAAAAATCGCTCGGCTCCATTGCCAAGGGAGGGAGTTCCGCGTTGTGCGGCGTGGTGGATTATGCCGAACCGGTGACCGGCCCCGGCCTGTTTTTCATGAATACACCGGCTTATGATCCGGTGTCCTGTACCGGGCAGACTGCCGGCGGTGCGTTGGTCGGTGTTTTCAGTACCGGCCGGGGCAGCTGCTACGGCGATCTTCTGGTTCCCTGGATCAAAGTCGTCAGCAATACCGAGGTGTTCGACCGGATGCCCGATATGGAAATAAATGCCGGCACGGTTCTGGACGGCGTTCCCCTGGAAACGGTCGGCCGACAGATTTTCGAGCGGGTGCTCACCGTTGCGAGCGGCACGAAAACATATAGTGAAAAAATGAACATTACCGGCTTCAATGTATGGAATACCGGTGTGACTACTTGATTTACAAGGAGTTTTTATGAAAACCGTTCTCGTCAACAAGCCGATTCATCCGGACGCATTGAAACGGCTTTCGCAGGAAGTCGAAGTGTTAACGCCGTTTGAAGCGTCCGAGGAAGAGCAGATCGAAGTACTTTCCGGGGCCAATGGGATTTTTCACTGTCTCGGTTTGGACATAACCGCCGGAATAATAGACCGCTGCAAGACGCTTGAAGTCATCGGCCGCCAAGGCGCCGGTGTCGAATCGATCGATGTCGATGCGGCCACGCGCAAAAACATTCAGGTGGTGTACGCACCTTACGGCCCGACTGAATCGACGGCTGAACACACGTTTGCGTTGATGATGGCGGCCGCCCGTAAGTTGAGCCTGCTTGACAGGAATGTCCGCGTCGGGCAATTCAATATCCGGGACCGGGTGGTCGGCCGTGAATTGTTTGAAGCCCGGGTCGGCATTATCGGCTTCGGTCGTATCGGCAAACGTTTTGCCCGGATGTGCAAAGCCGCGCTGGATATGGAGGTACATGTTTTTGATCCGTTTGTAAGCCAGCCCGATGCATTGGAATGGGGCGCCGTTTATGAAACCGATGTTGTCGAAATGGCCGCAAAGGTTGATGTGCTTTCGCTGCATTGTCCCTTGGCCAACCAGACCCGCCATGTGGTTGACAGGAAGGTGATCCAGGCAATGAAACCAAACGCCTTGATTATCAATGCCGCCCGCGGCCCGCTGATGGACGAAAGCGCTTTGGTCGAAGCTTTGCGACAGGAAAAGATTGCGGGCGCCGGCCTGGATGTGTTCGATCCCGAACCCCCGAAAGGCGAGAATCCTCTTTTTTTGCTTGATAATGTTGTTTTGACACCCCACATTGGTGCGTTTACGGATGAAGGCCGCCGAAGAATGGGGCTGACCGTAGCTGAAGATGTTCTCAGCGTTTTACGCGGGGACCCGCCCCGTTATCCGCTGAACACATTAGATAAATAGAATGAATTTCCCTGCAGCTTGCTGCAGGGAAATTCATTCTAACCGATTTTGGCAGGGAGAATGTGATGAGAAAAAATAAATTGCGCGATAGGTTAAATGCCGGGAAACCGACTCTCGGTACGCGGATCCATAGCAGTTGGCCATCTATTGCCGAGGTCATCGGTCACACGGGCATGTTCGACTATATTGAATTTCTGGCCGAATATGCGCCTTTTGAGCTGTACGCGCTGGATGACTTCTGCCGCGCGGTGGAACTGTTCGACATGTCCGCCATGATCAAGGTCGACGCGGAACACCGCGGATTTATGGCTCAGCGCGGGATCGGCGCCGGATTTCAGAGCGTCAATTTTGCCGACTGCCGTTCCGCCGATGAAGTTCGCGAATGTGTGAAGATTACACGCCCGGACACGCCTGAGGACCGCGGAACGCACGGTGCCGGAATGCGCCGGTTTACGTACATGGGTTACGGCGGCGGGCCTGATTACGTCCAGGCACTCAGAGATGTCGTGATCGTCGTGATGATCGAAAAAAAATCGGCGGTGGATCAGCTTGACGAGATCCTTTCGATCGAGGGGGTCGACATGATTCAATGGGGGCCGGCGGATTACTCCATGAATGTCGGTCTGGCCGGCAAAAAGAGCGATCCCAAAGTAAAGGCCGCCGAACGGCTCGTTTTTGAAAAAGCGCTCGAATACGGTATCCCTGCAAGAGCGGAAATTGCCAGTGTCGATCAGGCCAAGTACTATCTGGACATGGGTGTCCGCCATTTCAGCCTGGGTACCGATATCGGCATTTTGTTCAACTGGCTGAAAGAAAACGGAGACAGGTTAAAAAATATAATTTTAGACAGTTAGGTCGATGAACGTTTGCGCTTAGAATTGGAAGACCCCGCATGCAACCTATAGAAATATTTCTGCTGGCCATGGACCGGCAGGATTTACCCAGGGTGCCGTTTGTTGAAACTTCCATCGCCTTCGGGCTCGGAGAAAAGATTCTGGGGAGAAAACTCAGACCGGTTGAAATCCCCCAATTGAGTATCCGAATTCGTAATGTCGAAGATGAAAAAGAACTGGCACGAAAGCTTGGGCGTGATGAAATCTGTATCCGCTTTACCGCTCCCACTTTCTGTGAAAAGAACAGGGGAAAAAACGGAATCGAATATTTGGGCGAAGGCCACATCAAGAATATGGATGCTTTCGCAAAACTGTTTCACCTGCCTGATCCGGACGACGAAAGCCTGTATGAACCAGTTAAAGCCTATATTGAGTGCAAAGATGAATTTCCGGTGATCTGCTCGATGCGGCTAGGTTTTCTGTCGGCTTATATGTCAATCGGCTTCACGGCGATGATGGAAGCGCTTTTGCCAACTTTGATGTTGTAATCATGAAGGAGAATAATAATGGGTTTTATCGCTGATTTGCTCGACCCGATTCCAATTCCACGTGTTGCAGGCGTGTCGCAAAAGTTTGACCGGCCCCGCATGGATGATTCCAGGGGCGCCTTAAAGCAAATACTCAATACCAGTGGCGCCCTTGAATCCGTATTCCCGAAAATGGAAATCGCCATAGCTGTCGGCAGCCGGGGTATTTCCAATCAGCCGGTACTGGTTAAACTGATCGCCGAGGCGCTGCGGGAAAAGGGCGCCAGGCCTTTTCTGGTTCCGGCCATGGGAAGCCATGGGGGCGCTACCGCTGACGGCCAGAAAAAAATGCTGGAAGATCTGGGCTTCGGCGAAGACAAGATCGCCGTTCCAATACGTTCCTCGATGGAAATAGTCCGGGTGGGAACCAGTGAAAACGGTTTGCCGGTTCATGTAGATAAAAATGCTCACGAAGCGGACGGCATTGTCATCATTAACCGCATTAAGCCGCACACGTCCTTTCGAGGCCCCTATGAAAGCGGTTTGATGAAAATGATCGCCATCGGGCTGGGCAAGCAGAAGGGGGCTGAAATTTGCCATGAACTCGGCATCGAACGCATTGCCGAAAATTTTCCCGCCATCGCCCGGGTGACGATCGAAAAGGAAAACATTCTTTTCGCGAGCGGCCTGCTGGAAAATGCTTACCACGAAACCTGCCGGATTGAATTGCTTCGCAAGGAAGAAATAGAAACCGAGGAACCTAAGCTCCAGAAGGAGGCGAAGCGGCTTCTGCCGAAACTGCATTTCACGGACATCGATGTGCTGGTGATCGATGAAATCGGAAAAAATATCAGCGGGACCGGTTTCGACACCAACGTCGTCGGCCGCTATCACACGCCGGGTTGCTCCGGAGGCCCCAATGTGACCCGGCTGGTGATTCTGAATGTGACCGATGAAACACATGGGAATGCCAACGGGCTTGGCATTGCGGATTTTACCACCCGCAGGATATTTGATCAGTTTTCTTTTGAAAATACCTATCCAAACGCACTGACGTCGACTGTTCTGCCCAGTGTCAAGATTCCCATGGTGCTCGAGACGGACCTTTTGGCGATCAAGGCGGCCATCAAGACCTGCAACATTCTCGACAAGCGGAATGTCAGGCTGATACGGATTAAAAACACGAATGAAATTGAAAGAATTGAAGTCTCGGAAAGCATGCTGGATGGAATTCGTGGCAATCCCTACCTGAGCATTGAAACCGAACTTTATCCTCTCGCTTTAAATGATGATGGAAGTTTAGTATAGGCTCACTAATAATTCAAAGTGTATGATTGAGTCTCAATTTTTACAAATAAAACATGCTGTTGCAAAAGCCTCACTTATTCCACACCGGTGATAGCTGCCATTATGAATCAATATATATCAAACTAATTGGTATCCAGCTACAATTATAAATCATTGTGATATTGATTTTATATCGCAAAAGAAAAATTCCGCCAGGTGCTATTCTTTCCAAGATTGTATATTAGGTATACGCAACCCACACTTTGGCTGAATTGTGGGTAGCGGCCATGCTTCCACAATCACTAATTTTTAAGCATATCGTCTACAAATCTGAAAAATGGCCAACCTAAAAATTTTCAGTTAACATTACCTTATCCACATATTGATGATAAAATCCCAATAAATTTTAGCTGAATTTTATCCAATCAAGAATAGGAAGTTTACCACAATTAAATTTCTCTAATTCCCGCATGCCAATTATAATCCACAATTTTTCTCATTATTCTAAGGATTTTATCATGGCGCTTCCCGGGTTGATGACCGCCATTATCATTGTTGGCGGCGTACTCAGCGGAATTTTTACGGTTACGGAATCAGGCGCGTTTGGAGCGATCTATGCCTTTATCGTTACAATTATGGTCTATAGGGCTTTGCCGTGGAAGAAATTCAAGCAGGCTGTCATCAATTCAGTCAGAACCACCTCGATGGTCATGATCCTGATTGCCTGTTCGGGCGCATTTGCATACCTGTTGACGTTTTACCAGGTGCCAACAAAAATGTCGGTTTTCCTGACGGATATTTCAGATAACCCGGTCGTTATCTTGTTGATGATCAACCTGATGCTGCTTTTTCTTGGCATGATAATGGATATGGCCGCGCTGATTCTCATTTGTACGCCGATATTTTTACCAGTTGCCAGTTCCATTGGTGTCGATCCATATCAATTCGGCATGCTATTAATGATGAATCTGGGGTTGGGGCTCTGTACGCCTCCTGTGGGATCGGTTCTATTCGTCGGTTGTGCCGTCGGCGGTGTCAGGTTGGAGGATGCGGTGAAAACGATATGGCCCTTTTATCTGGCAATATTGATTGCTTTATTATTCGTTACATTCTTTCCCGCCATATCGCTGACGTTGCCAAATCTAGTAGGTTAGGGAAAAGATTGATTTCCCTCTCCCCCAAACCTGTGGGAGAGGGTTGGGGTGAGGGGGCACCTTTGGATGTCTATATAAATATGAGACCCTTAATAAATTAACAAAATATACATAAAGGAGAAAGAAACAGTATGAGTATCGTAAAACAGGCCGAAGTAACGAAACAGACCATTGCTGAAGGTCGAACGCGCTACCTGGCCCAAACAGACCGGTTAATGACAGCAGTGATTGATTTTAGCGATGGCCCCACCGACTCACCTGATCCGCTGCATACGCACCCCCACGAGCAGATTACTTATGTGGCGGAAGGTGAAATTATGTTTGTTTTGGAGGATCAAGAATATCATCTTAAAGCCGGCGATTTGTTTACCGTGGCCGGCAATATGCCCCACAGCGTTCAGCTCTTGACCGAAAAAGTGCGCCTTGTGGACACATTCACTCCCATTCGGGAAGACTTCCTATAGAAAATTTACGGGTCAAGTCTGCCGATGACTCTTATTGATTTAAAACGATGGGGCAAAGGTCAACGGCAAACCCATTTCTGACCCCTTCTCTATATGTTGTTCATTTCTATAATTGATCTATTTCTTTTCAGCTGATCTGCTTTGGACACCTCTTCCTTGCGGTGATCATGATGTGACCCCCTTATTTTCAATTCCCCCTTGCCTTCCGGATCCTGTGCTTTATTGTTTTAATTGGGAGGGAAATAATTTTCAATTCTATAATAGATGCCATTGTAGCCGTCGGCGCGGTGATGATTGTCTGGTATATGGTTCGGGCCTATTTGCGCGCTACTCAAAAAAATAGTCAAACCGAATCAAATGCAATCGATGATTACCTTCAAAAGATTACGCGGGTAGCCAGTATCAGCGTATATGATACATTCTGCATATCCGCCGAGGAATGGCGTGTTTCCGCCGATAGAATTGATCAGGATTTCAGAAAATATTTGTCCTCCCAGAGGGTACCCTTTTATGTAAAAGATTTTGTCAGAAGAAGCCAAAAGCATATCGATGAATTGTACAGAGGCAAAGGCAGTTCTTTCACTGATAAAAGACTGCTGCTATTCTATTCTGCTCTCATAGTGTTGGGCTGGGGCGGGGCTTTCTTTGTGTGTCTATATGTCTTTCCGAATATCTGGCCGGAGGAGCTCCGGGCATCGATTCATCTTGGGCCGCCCTAACATACTGTATTTAAATGCAAGATATCCAATTGCAGGTGTTTTTTCTCCTAGTGTGCCCTTTAGTGGGTGACCCCATTCAACCTTTCATTTTGCAATCATTCCCTTTTATACACTGAACCGATTTATCGTTTTCCGGCGCACCTGCCCGGCTGAATGCCTCCCCAAAAGCCCATTTTTGGCTCTGAACTTCCGGGATCGGGCCAAGTAAAGTATCTGATAACAATTGACATAAAGCTTGACATTCTTTAAAAAATGGATAATAAACGGATAAAATATGGATAAAGAGTGGATAAAAAATGGATGAAATATGGATAAATAAAACTGAAAGATGGGTTAGTATTCGCTAAATTATTTGAAATAACTAATAAAATAGGAGCATAAAAATGAGCGAAATTCGAGCTAAAGTTAATCAAGAATTTATGGATGAACTCAGGAGCTCTATGGGCGCAAAAACTTCTACAGAAGTTATAAGGGAAGCGCTTACCCTTCTAAAATGGGCAATCGAAGAGG
>Ga0209271_10000932_pt1 | contig 10202 bp, 7 predicted proteins | sample tdAd002_FD_187123 | JGI IMG/M metagenome (GOLD analysis project Ga0209271, IMG submission 187123) | Marine sediment microbial communities from the Atlantic coast under amendment with organic carbon and nitrate - tdAd00.2 (SPAdes)... | ecosystem: Environmental > Aquatic > Marine > Coastal >... | reverse complement strand
GACAGTAAACGGGTAATACCAAAATCCGCCAGCGCAGCTTCGACCGCAGCGGCGTTTGAAGTAACCACCAGGCGCGGTTTGATGCGTTGGTTGCGCATACCCTGCGCGGTGTTGAATTGCCAGTTCGGCAGATCGCTGACGGCACTGGAATTAATCAACACATGTGCCGACAAATCTTCGGGCCGTATCGGACTGCCGTGACGGCGCAGATACTCGGGCGACGCGCACACCACCTGGCGCACCGAGCCCACCGGCAAGGCACGCATGCTCGAGTCCGGTAATTCCCCTATACGTACGCCGAGGTCAATGCCCTCCTCGAGCAGGTTAACATTGCGGTCGAGAAACAATGCTGAAACCTCGGTTGCGGGAAAACGTTCCAGGTATTCGACGATGCCGGGCATGACAAACATGCGTCCGAACATCACCGGCGCGGTGATCGCCAGGTGGCCTCGAGGTTCAGCGTTGATCCCGCTGATCGCCTGATCGACGGCGTCCACTTCAGCCAGCACGCGACGGGCGTCTTCGAGATAACGGTGCCCCGCCTCGGTAGCACGCACATGACGCGTGGTGCGATTTAACAACTTGACGCCGAGGCGTTGTTCCAAAGCTGCTATAGCCCGCGTAACCGCCGGTGGAGACATACCCAGGCGGCGCGCGGCACTGGCAAAACCCTGCTCTTCCGCAACAGCTATATAAACGCTCATCAAATGAAAGCGATCCATCTATTATTCCGTTATTTGAAATAATCAATTGTAATTACCGAGTATTCTTTTTTCAACCGTAATTATCTATAGTCTCGTCACTTGCGGTGCAATCGGTACCGCGAGTAAACCACTAACCCAACTTTAAAGGAGTTAAATCATGAGTCGTATCAATGTAGTCAATCGCGATGCCGCCAACGCCGAACAGGCACAGTTGCTGGACGCTATCGAATCTCAACTTGGCATGGTGCCAAACTTTCTCAAGGTATTCGCCAATTCTCCGGCCGCGCTCAAGGCTTTCCTCGGCCTGCATGAAATCTCGGGCCAGGGCAGCCTGGAGCCACCAACCCGTGAACGCATTGCACTGGCGCTGGCCCAGCAAAACGCCTGCGATTACTGTGTATCGGCACATACCGCAATCGGTCGTAAAGCAGGTCTTAGTAATTCCGAGATTGAAGCCAATCGTGCCGGCAGCAGCGAAGATACAAAAGCAGCGGCCGCGGTCAAGTTCGCAAAGGCACTTGCCGAGCACAGCGGAGAAGTTACCACCGCGGAAATTCTGGCGGTGCGCAATGCCGGTTATGATGATGCCGAAATAGTCGAAATCATCACTCACGTCGGGTTGAACATTCTCTCCAATATTATCGGCAAGGCGAGTCGGGTCGAAATCGATTTTCCGAGAGTTGAATTGAAACTTGCGTCATAATCAACAGCGGCTGGAGTTGTCGGCGTCAGCGGCGCCGGCAACCGGGCTTGCTAATCGAAGACTAACGTTTAACAAAGGAGCAGGCTCATGGGACACAGATTTGCAGAAATCGCCTTCACCGATTCTGTACGCGAAGTACAGCAACAACTCGGTAGCCGCGCGGGCTATGCTTCGCTCGATGGCGGCGAAGACTTCAACAACCTGCTCAGTGAACGTGAAGCAGGTTTCATCAGCGCGCGTGATAGTTTTTACATGGCGAGTGTCAGCGAAACCGGCTGGCCCTACGTGCAACATCGCGGCGGACAGACTGGCTTCGTGCGCATTATCGATGCGCAAACCATCGGCTTTGCCGATTTTATCGGCAACCGTCAATACGTCAGTGTCGGCAATTTACGCAAAGATGACCGCGTATCGCTGTTCTTCATGGACTATCCAAACCGTACCCGGCTCAAAATACTCGGGCGCGTGCGCCTGGTTGGCGATGACGAGCCCGAGTTGCTGGCGCAACTGGAACTGGACGATTACCGTGCCGTGGTCGAACGTGGATTCGTTATCCACATCGAAGCCTTTGACTGGAATTGCCCGCAGCACATTACCCCTCGTTACACCGACGCCGATATCGAATCAACCGTCGCCCCGTTGTTGCAGGAACTGAACGCGCTCAAAGCCGGTGGCGTCCAGGCCGTTACCCCCACCGAACTGGGCGATGGACCCTTGCCGCTGGTGATAACCGGGGTCCGTGAACTGGCGCCTCGAGTTCGTGCTTATGAGCTACGCGACCCGGAAGGCGGCGAATTACACGAGGCGCAGGCTGGCTCACATCTACAAATCCCGGTACGGCTGCCAGATGGCAAAACCGGGATACGTCACTATTCAATTTGCTCGAATCCACAGCGACGCGATATCTACGAAATTGCGGTATTACGCGACGACAACGGCAGCGGCGGATCGGCGGCCGTGCATGAGCAATTCGATATCGGGCAGCGTTTGCTTTGCGCGTTACCGCAGAACAATTTCGGATTGCACACCGATAACAGTCCGGCGGTATTGATCGCAGGTGGTATCGGCATCACTCCTATCAAGCCGATGGCACAAGCCCTGCAAGCGCGCAACAATGCGTTACAAATTCACTATGCCGCGCGCAGCCATAGCGATATGGCCTTCGGTGACCGCTTGCAGCGAGAATTTGGCGATGACATCCAGCTGTACAGCTCAGCCGACGGTGAACATATAAATATCGAGCAACTATTATCCACGGCACCCGCAGACGCCATATTTTACATTTGTGGGCCGGAGCGACTGATCGACGCGGTCAGCGCGACCGCTGCCGAGCTCAACATCGATGCACATCGGATTCGCTACGAACGCTTTTCCGCAGCAACGATTACCGACTCGAAACCGATTGAATTAGAACTACGCCGTTCGGGTAAACAAGTTGAAGTAGCGGCTGACCAGAGTATCCTCGATGCAATGCTCGAGGCCGGCGTTGACGCGGCCTACAGTTGCCGTAGCGGCAGTTGTAAAACCTGTGCGGTGAAACTGCTGGAGGGTGAGCCCGATCATCGCGACTCCGCCTTATCCGAAGCCGAACGCGAGCAGAACCAGCTGTTTTGCCCCTGTGTTTCGCGTGCGCAGGGAGATAAGCTGGTGCTCGATATCTAACCTGTAACCTTGTTAGCTCTCACCTTGCAGCGTATGAATACGTACATCCAGCGGAGTCGATGTTTTGAGGTGAAGATCGCGTTGCGGGAATGCAATTACGATTCCAGCCTCCTCGAACTTCTGGTTGATCCCCAGGTGAAGCTCACTGGTCGTTTGTCGCCAGTAATCCATCGAGCCTATGAAACAACGCAACACGATTGTCAGCGAGTTGTCGTCAAAGCTATCGAAGGTCACTATGGATGATGGTTCTTCAAGCACGCGCTCATGTTCGTCGGCAACTTGTTGAATCAGCCTGATGGCGCGCGCAACATCGCTACCATAGGCGATACCGACAGGAATCACGATGCGCGTAATGGGGTCGGTCAGCGTCCAGTTCAGTAACCTACCGGTGACGAATTCCTTGTTCGGCACCAGCAGTTCCTTCTGGTCCCAGTTACGGATCGTGGTGGAGCGAATGTTAATCTTGGTAACTACCCCATCGGTTTCCCCGACGCTGACCACGTCACCGATGCGGATCGGGCGCTCGAACAGCAGGATCAAACCACAAATAAAATTAGCCACGATTTCCTGCAGGCCAAAACCGATACCGACACCAAGTGCAGCGATCAGCCACTGGATCTCGGACCAGTTACCCCCCAGCAGGTTGAACACCATCACCACACCGGTGGCGACGATACCGTACTGGGTCAGAGATGTTATCGCGTAGCGGCTACCGGCGCTTATTTTCAGCCGCACCAGCAGCACAATTTCGAGCAATGCCGGCAAGCGTCGTGCCGCGACAACAATCATCAACACGGCCAGGAAACCCAGGATCAGATCGCCGAGGGTAACCGGCACCAGCTTTTCTACTCCATCAACTACCGAGGTGCGCGTCCACAATGCTAATTCCTCGAGAAAATGGAAAGCAGGGAATACCTCTGACCAGATAAGCCATAACCCAAAAGCGGCTACCAGCATCAACACTGCATTGATCAACTTACCGGTATCGTCGCTTAGTGCCTCGAAATCGATCTCGGGTTCTTCCAGTTGCATTGCTTCCATCTCTTCCCCGCTACTCTCTTCTTCCGTCGCTTCTCTCGCAGCACGCTGTAAGCGACGCCGTTCGAGCGCGGCACCAAAGGCGAGACTGCGCTCGGTAAGCAACAACCAGCGCACCACCAGTTCATGGATCAGGATAATCGCAACCACCAGCCATAAGGTGTTAATCATGCGCTGACCCAGTTGCGCCGCGGTGTAGACATAACCCTCCACGGCAAGAACCGCAAGCATCAATGGCAAAGTCAGACCAAGCAACACCCATGTGTAGCGAAACCAGGTCAGCGGGTTTGCGGGATTGGCCGCGTAAAACTCCGCCAGCACGCCTTCGCGGGGGCCAAGGATTTGAACGAAATACCGGGCCAGCGATACCATGACGATAACAAAAAACAGCCTGCTCAAACCGCCGGCCAGAGCAGCAGGATCGTAACCTACCGAGGCTAGCAGCATAAAGGCAGTCGGTAGAAAAACACTCATCAGTCGACGGGTTTGGCTGCGCAATTGTTCGGTCGATGCCGAATTCCAGCCGAAATGAGTGACCGCAAGCCCACCCGGCTCACAGAAAACCCGAAATGCAATAAAATAAAAGGTGTACAGTGCAATTCCAGAGAAGGCGGCACCGATCGCCGGCACGAACTGTCCGCTCCAGGTCAAATCCTGAATCCGGCTCCTCATATCAGGAATCCCGATTTCGTGTACAAGCTGCAGTTGCATTCCAAGAACCGCGAAAAGGATCGGCCAGGGCATCGCTATTACCAGCGTCAGAACCAGCGCCTTGATGCTGTAGTAGATGCGGTCATGCCGAAGTTGACCTACCTTACTACCACTGCGTTTGAGCGCTGCGCGCAGTGCCTTTGTTTTCATGAGCAAAAGGATAAATAGCACAATGCCTGTGAACAGGGCCCATGGAATACCTTCCGGCAGCACCAGCGCCTGCCCCATTTCCAGCCAGTGCCGCGGCGAAACAAACACAGCTATGTTTTCAACGATCGAATTGAGTGTCTGCCAGGAAGCCCGCTTACCGGTACGAACCCACAACAGGCGTTCATTCAGATACTTGTTATAAGCCGTCACCGATTCTGACAATTGCCGTTGCGTGAAGTCGAGCTCACCCAACGCCTGTAAATAGGTATCATCAGCCGCAATGGCTTTGTCGATCAAATCACGCCGTAACTCGGCCAGCGCCAGCACCTCTTCGCGCAACAGGGACTGCCAGGTCACCGACAGAGACACCAGCAATTCATCGACATAAACATTGATGTCACGCAAACGGGCCCGTTCCTGCTGGTTGCGAATCTGGCGCAGGCTGGATTCGATGACCAGGCGCTGTCGACGTTCCTCGGCGGCCTTGAAATCGCCGACATCCTGCAATCCACGCCGTTGTTCGAGCAGCACCTCCCCCAACGCCTCGCTTAAGCCGGCAATTTCAAGTTTCTGCCGCGTCAGACGAAAATTGTCGGCCACACGTTTGGCCTGTACGGCGGCCTTATTCTCCTCCCCGGTAATACTTTCGAGCGCAGCCGCCAGACTGTTCAATTCATCACCGAGCTGCGTATTTTTAGCTGCGATCTCCTGCAGCAGTGGATGTTTACCGAAGGCCTGGCGCGCGGTTTCGTCCGTCACCTCTTTGGCGGTCTCCGCCTCACTGAGGCGCCGCTCGGTTACCAGCGCTTCAAGCTGCGCGACAAAATCCAGCTTCCGACTGAGCTCCAGAGTCGCCATGTCGCGCTGCACACCAAGTAATTCGATGCGCATCGGCTGGCTAAGCAACTCCCGGTTGAGCATTTCCGTCTGGGCGTTAAGCGCTCGCAATTCGTGCTCCAGCGTCCAACGGTGGGCCTCGGTCAGGCGTGGCTTTTGACCCTCGGCTGACAGCGACTGCAGATCTTCCTGGATTTGTGTTTGACGTTTCCTGCCCTGGTTAAGTCTTTCGCGCACCTGCAGGGGACGTTGGGCCTGCGCTTCCAGCGAAGCCTGCAGCTCTGCCAGATTACCGGTAAGACCTGCCAGGTCGGCCTTTTCGCTGAGCAATTTTTGCGCGAGTTCGGGTAATGCCTTTTGTGAAAACGAGTCCGGAAGTTTCTCTAACGCCTTTGTTTCAAGCTTTGCCAGTTGCTCGCGCAGTTTGGCTGATAGCTGCGGCGATAGCTCACGCGCCTTGATGAAATCCTGGGTAGCCACTTCATGATTACGCCGCTGCTCGATCAGACCGATCGATTCGCGGTAATAATCAAGCAATAGTGCCCCATCCGGATCCTTCGAATCCTCGAATTCCTTGACACGACTTTCCAGCATCTCGATCGTCGCCGCGGGGTCCGGCGATATCGCTACCTGCGACCAGGCGTCCATCGGCAGCAAAACAAGGCTTGCAAGCATGAGTACAACGCGCGGGAATTTATGGAACAATGACAAATTAAACTCTTTCGGTAAGATTTTCGATTTGCGCCATCTTAGCATTGTCTTTCAGCCGGGATTTGTTAAATAATGCAACACGATGGCAGCGCAGGACTTTAGCGCAGCAAACCCAAAAAATTATACAGGAGCAAGCTATGACCTGGAATATATATCTCTCGGGTGAGATTCACAGCGACTGGCGAGAGCAAATTATCGATGGCGCCAGCCAGCTCAATTTGCCGGTACTATTCACTTCCACGATTACCGATCACGACGCCAGCGACGCCGCCGGCGACATGCTCGGACCCCATGCGAGTGGTTACTGGCGCGACCACAAGTCATCGAAAGTGAACAGTATTCGCAGTAAGACCCTGCTCGAAAAGTGCGATATCGCGATCGTGCGCTTCGGTGACCAGTACAAGCAGTGGAATGCGGCGTTTGACGCCGGTTACTGTGCCGCGATCGGCAAACCCTACATCACCCTGCACGCCGACGATATCGTGCACCCGTTGAAAGAAGTCGATGCCGCGGCCATGGCATGGGCGCAGACACCGGCACAGGTGGTCGAGGTTTTGCAATACGTCATTAATGCCTGATCCGTCCAGGTTGCGGATAGCGCTTGTGGTTGGCTAAATTTTTCCACCCAGATCGCGCGCAAATTCCCCACGAATACGCGCGGCATAAATAGCAACCCCGAGACCGTCAGCCTGCTGATGTTGCGAAAGTACCGCGGTGTTGACGCCAACAACATTGCCCTCGGCATCGATCAGGGGTCCACCGCTGTTGCCGGGCAAAATCCGGGTGTCGGTGAACAGATAATCTCTGGCTGATTTGGTGATAATACCGGAGGTTAAAGAATCGGTGATCCCGAGAGGACTGCCAATCGCAAATACTTTGGTACCTTGCCGCGGGTGCCGCTTATCGGACAGGCTTAAAAACGGTGTGGTGTAGTTATCCAGTTTCAACAGGGCCAGATCATAATCTTTACTAATTTTGACGAGACGCGCCTTGAGCATCTTGCCGCCTTTCAAACGGATCGTAAACTTCCGCGAAAAGTTACTTAAACTATTGCTGAAACCAAACTCGGATTTGGTTTTTTTGTATTCACTTTCCAGTTTTCGGTATCGGCTGGCATTGGAATCGTAGATTTTTTTATTTTTCAGGTAGCGTTTAACGTAACGGTCATACCTGGTTTTCTGCGATGCTGACGCCCTCCCCGACTCCATGTATTCCCGATTCTGATCGATGTTGAGCCTGGCTTGCGCGAGACGCTCCGCATCGTCCTTGAGGTCCAGCTTGTAGTCATCGAGCTGTGCCTTGCGCTCGGCAAACCGCAGTCCCGCGTCTTTTCGTTGGCTCGATGTCGCTGGTCTGATCACGTGCCGGTTAGTGATGATGTAACCATCACTGGTAATGAAAAAACCGGAACCCGAGCCGCCGCTGGTTTTCACCGTGACAACAGCGAGCGATGCTTCGTCTACTTTGGAGGCAGGTTTGAATTTCTGTTGCAAGTCATCCTGCAGATCAGCCTTTGTTGCCTGACCGCTCGAGCTGGAAGTCACTGCGGTAGTGGTTTTATCACTCGGAGGCTTATCGGTGAAATGCCACTTCCCGTTTTTATCCTGGTACTTGTACACGTCGGCAGATGCGTTCAGTGCGCATAGCTGGGAAATAGCGATCGCCACAACCAGGATTAAGTGTTTAAAAACCATTCAGGTGATGTCATCTAAGCTTGTTTATGCTGGTTTATATAGCCTAAATTCACCAATAATTCGCTGAATGCGTCACATTTCCTACAACTTCCATTCCTCCTCTGGTGGACGCGCGCATTGCCGCGCAAATTCGGTTAACACATGGTTAAATTCATCGGCGCGCTCCCAGAACATCAAGTGTTCGCCAAAAGCAGTCACCTGTGCAGACGGCGTATTTTCTCGAGCCCAGTCACTAACAATTTTTTCCCGTCCCGCACTCAGCAGGTAGCAAAGCGGTATTTTCCCGTCGAGCGAAATTAAATCTTCGCGATAGTCCAGAAACGCCGAGGTGGCATTGAGCATCGACGCGACTTCATCCGGAGTCTGCGTGGTTATCTGTTCGACCCATAGAATATTCTCTGCTGACTTATCCTCCAGCATCCAGGCAGCAAACTCACGATTGGTAGACTCGGGATTTCGTAACCTGCCCATGGTGAAAAATTCCTCACTGCCATCAGCATCACCGTAACTGTAGGTCACCCATTCAGTCTGATTGTCGGCACCCACCGCCCGCGGTGGGCCATCCAGCATGATGAAACCGGACAGGCGCTCACTACCGAACTGGTTGATGTACGAGAGTGTCGACAGACAACCGAAGGACCAGCCACCCAGAACAATCTTATCCAGCTCCAGGGCATCGATAAATGCCTGCAGGTCGCGACCGTGCTGCTCATAATAATGACCCGTCGGTGTCTTGCTGCTGAGTCCGTGGGCCCTGGGATCGAAGCTGATGAATCGAAATTGGTCGGAGCCATCGAAATACTCGAGTTGCCGCTCGAATACCTGCGAGGACATGGTCCAGCCGGGCAGCAGTAAAACGCACTGCTCCCCCTGCCCTGCCCGCTGGAAATGAACAGTTAATTCATCATCGAGCCGAATGAAGTGATCAGTCACACTTTCTGGTTCCACTGTAGACGTAAATCCTGCCACCGCGTTTACGCCCGGTCGTCGCCAACCCGTCAGCGACAAATCCACAAGCCAGGCAGGCATCGGCAAGCTGCTGCCTCGAATATGCCCTGAACCCACGGTCGGTGTATCCATCTTCAATCAAAGCTGTACCCGAACTAAAACCGAGCACCAATCTTCCACCGGGCTTTATAACCCGCGCCAATTCTCTTAATCCAGCGATCAAGTCCGGCCAGAAGTAAATCGTGTGCACACTACAGGCGCAGTCAAAGGTCGCCTCAGAAAATGGCAGGGAATCGACGCTGCCCAATTGCAATTTCACTGTATCCTCGAGACCCATCCTGGACACTTTGCCTCGCGCGTTGGCGAGCATTTCGGCTGATACATCGACACCATCTACGCGACCACCGCTAAGGCTTCTGGCAATACGAAACAGCAGGTCGCCACCCCCGAAGCCGATCTCCAGCAGGCGCGATTTCGCATCATGCGCCAGGCTGTCGTAAACGAGCTGATTGACGGACGTATTGGCGCGATTGAGCAGACGTCCGAAGATCAGTCGGCCGAACAGTCCATTTGGCTTTGCCGACTGACGCGCAATGAATTTCGAGATCGCCATTTTGCTTATCTGCCGGGCAAGACCCGACCCAGGCTCAGTCTGCGGGTGGCGCGTAGGCACCGTCTGCGTCATGCGTTTCCCGGCCAGTCAGCGCCGGGGTAAACACGCACACCAGGCGCATGCGGGTAAATGATTTCAAACAGTGTTGCTCGTGCCCGTCGAGCACGTACATCGAGCCCGGGCCGAGAGGAAACACTTCACCGGTTGCCATGTTTTCAACTTCACCCTCACCCTCAATGACATAGTTAGCCTCGACATGATGCTTGTACCAGAGTATCTGTTCGGAACCAGCCTCGGTGGTGGTGTCGGTCATGGTAAAACCAACGCCGTCTTCAGCGAGCAAAAAACGTCGACTCGCCCACACCGGCCCGCGCACGTCACGGGGCGTGCCGATCAAGTCATTTAAAGATTTTACGATCATGCTACGATGC
>Ga0209271_10000931_pt1 | contig 10213 bp, 8 predicted proteins | sample tdAd002_FD_187123 | JGI IMG/M metagenome (GOLD analysis project Ga0209271, IMG submission 187123) | Marine sediment microbial communities from the Atlantic coast under amendment with organic carbon and nitrate - tdAd00.2 (SPAdes)... | ecosystem: Environmental > Aquatic > Marine > Coastal >... | reverse complement strand
GCGAGCCTGCTCCACCTGAAATTCGGGAATCTCCGGTTTCACAGCCTGTAATATCCTCGGATCCGGCCTTGCCCAAGGAGGAAATGGTCAGCCGCAAACCCATGAGTCCGATCCGGCAACGTATCGCATCCCGTCTCCTGGAGGCTAAGCAGAACACCGCCATGCTCACTACCTTTAACGAGATCGACATGAGTCACACTATGGCTCTCCGGGCTCAATTTAAAGATGCTTTCCTTGACAAGTACGGCGTTTCCCTTGGATTTATGTCTTTTTTTATTAAGGCCAGTGTGGAAGCCCTTAAGGAATTCCAGGAGATCAATGCATTCATTGACGGCAAGGAGATAGTTTACCACCATTACTATAATATCGGTGTTGCCATCGGTACCGCACGCGGGTTAGTAGTGCCGGTCATTCGCAATGCTGAAAATTTAAGTTTTTCCGAACTTGAGCAGGCTATTGTCGACTATGTGGAAAAAATCAAAAGCAATCGTCTGGAACTGGCCGATTTAGAAGGTGGAACATTTACTATCAGCAATGGTGGAGTTTTCGGATCCCTACTTAGCACTCCGATTTTAAATATGCCCCAAAGCGGTATTCTCGGGATGCATAAAATTGAGAAGAGGCCAGTGGTTGTCGATGATGAAGTTAAAATCCGACCCATGATGTATGTGGCCCTAAGCTATGATCACCGTATAGTGGATGGTAGAGAAGCGGTCACCTTTCTCTTGCGGATTAAGGAATATATTGAAAATCCAGAACGGATCATGATGGAGATTTAAATATGAAAAAGAAAGAAATTTACGACCTCATCGTTATTGGTACCGGCCCTGGAGGATATGTGGCTGCAGTTCGTGCGGCCCAACTTGGCTTGAAAGTGGCGTGTGTCGAAAAAGAAGCCCGTCTTGGTGGTGTTTGTCTGAATGTCGGATGCATCCCTAGTAAAGCCCTGCTCGATTCCAGTGAATATTTCCACCTGGCTAAAGATCACTTTGCTGCCCACGGTATCAAAACAGGCAAGTTGGGTCTGGATCTGCCTGCCATGATGGCTCGAAAGGAACAGGTTGTCGAAGAACTCACTGAAAATGTTCGCAAACTTTTGGAAGGAAACAACATCCGTATTTTCTACGGCACGGCCACGCTTTCTGGAGAAGATCGTGTAACCATCAAAACGAATGCGGACGCTTCCAAAAAGGATAACCGCCAGACACTTGAGGCCAAATCGATCATACTGGCAACTGGTAGTATGCCGGTCCAAGTGCCAGGCCTTGAATTCGACGGCAAACGTATCGTTAGTTCTACGGAAGCCTTGGAATTTCAAACAGTCCCGAAACATCTTGGTGTTGTAGGTGGAGGCTATATCGGTTTGGAACTAGGGTCGGTCTGGCTTCGCTTGGGCTCAAAAGTAACTGTGATTGAAATGTTGCCTCAGATTGCCACCATTATGGACGGTCAAGTGGCTCGAACTCTTGACCGTATTCTTAGAAAGCAGGGGATGGAAATCCGCCTGAATACCAAGGTTTCAGGTGCAAAAACCTCCAAGAATAAAGTCCAGATGACCTTTGAAGCCGATGGCCAAAAAGAAACCATATCCTGTGATCGATTGCTCGTTTCGGTTGGGAGACGGCCCCTAACGGAGAATTTGGGATTGGAAGACATGGGCGTAGATATCGATTCCAAAACAGGTCATGTATTGGTGGATGGTGCATACCGAACCAGCATTCCGTCTATCTCTGCTATCGGTGATCTCATCCCTGGACCCATGTTGGCTCACAAAGCTTCAGCAGAAGGAATTGCTGTTGCCGAGTGCATTGCCGGTCTTCCGGGTGAGGTCAATTATGACGCTATCCCTGCGGTTATTTATACCTGGCCGGAAGTAGCCAGTGTCGGCCTCACCGAGGAACAAGTAAAGGAGCGTAACATCCCCTATTGTGTCGGCACCTATCCTTTTTCCGGTGCTGGGCGCGCGAGGTGCATGGGAGAAAAGGATGGTTTTGTCAAGCTAATCGCCCATTCAAAAACAGATAGAATTTTAGGCGTTCATATCATCGGTCCCCGCGCCGCCGACATGATTGCCGAATGTGTGCTGGCTATAGAATTCGGAGCCAGCTCCGAAGACATTGCCCGGACAGTTCACGGTCATCCGACCTTTGCCGAAGCCCTACAGGAAGCAGCCATGGCTGTGCGGAAGTGTTCTATTTATGCCTCTTGAAAAAGCCAAAAAAAATCGCCTTTGAGCCTAAAGATCCTTATTTTTTTTCTTCTTAACATTCATGTAAGGTTTTGAAGATTAAAACGACGAACAAATAAAAACTTTTTTTATAGCTCATGGCTTGACAGGATAATTACAAATAAATTCTATAGGAGGCAACATGATGAGAAGACAACTTATATCTATTGTTATTTTTCTCGGCGTTGCCTTGATTTTTGTATCAATTTCCTCCGCGGCTTTTGCCCTAAGAAAAGGAGGGAAAACATATATAGAAGATCAAAAAGGTGAACGCTGGGATGTAACTCAGGCAAAATCGATCGGCTTTAAACCTGAACTTTTTCAGTACGGGATTGGGAAAAATGCTTTTACTCCTCTTGATGATTCTAATCTGAGTGACAACACTTCTTCTGTCACCAGTAATCTTCGAGTCATTGGAGTCTCAGATGGCTCTGAGGCTCAAGCATATTCCATTCCCAAACTCAAATATCATGAAATTGCAAATACTAAGATAGGTGCCCAGCCGATTGTGGCAGGATATTGACCCCTTGTTAATTTAGCGGCTGTGTACAGCCGGGAAATTGATGGTCGGTCGTTGACACTTGCGCCTTCCGGTTGGACTTACAAAAGTACTTTTGTTTTATATGATAAGGAAACCGGAACACTCTGGTACCCCTATAAAAAAGGTCTAATGGGAATTCAGGGGCAATACTACAAACGTTGGCTCCCCAAGATCTCTTCTGAAGATACTCGGTGGAGGAATTGGAAAAAGAAACATCCGGATTCGCTGATATTGAAATAATTGGACAGTCGGGGAGTTTTTTAAAAGAGCTCCATGGACAATATAAACTCTCCAACCCATGATTTAATTACAAACCATCTTAAAAATAAGGCGATAGAGATTTGCTGGAGCGCTTCGAGCAAGGTGAGTTCGATTTGGTTGCAATTGGACAGGCATTGCTGGCTGATCCTTATTGGTTAACTAAGGTTGTCGAAGGTCGTTTTGATGAAATAAAAACGTTTACTATGGAATGTCTAAATACTCTATATTAAATAAACCCTAACGTTGCAAAAGTTGTTTATGCAACAATAGGGTAAAGACAACAGTAGACATTCCTATGCGTTTACTTAGGAGGATATTATGGCAAATTATGATTTTGATATTGGTGTTATTGGTGGAGGATCAGCAGGGCTGACCGTTACATCCGGTGCCGCCCAACTAGGAGCCAAAACCCTTCTTGTTGAGAAGGAGAAAGTCCTCGGGGGCGACTGTCTTCATTTCGGTTGTGTTCCAAGTAAAACCCTTATCAAGACAGCTCACGTCTATCACATGATGAAAAACGCAAAAGCGTTCGGGCTCCCCGAAATCGAGGTGCCGCCGGTCGATTTTAAACAGGTGGTAAACCGAATTAAATCCGTTATTGATGTCATTCAAAAACATGATTCTGAAGAAAGATTTTGTTCTCTGGGGGCCAAAGTAGAATTTGGAGAACCGCAATTTACTGATGAGCATTCGGTCAAGTTAAATGGCAAGACATACTCGGCAAAGACCTGGGTCATTTCCAGTGGTTCTTCCCCTGTCGCTCCGCCGATTGAAGGTCTGGATAAAACCCCTTTTATCACCAATAAAGAGATTTTTTATTTAGACCACCTCCCCAAATCGATGATCATATTAGGAGGCGGCCCCATTGGAACTGAAATGGGGCAGGCATTTAATCGTCTGGGAACAAAGGTCTTTATTGTGGATCGTTCTGGCCAGATCTTGGGAAAAGAAGACAAGGACATGGCCGATGAGGTCATGAATGTTATGAGTTCAGAAGGTGTTGTCTTCCACTTAAACACTTCTATCGAGGCAACAAAAGATCTGGGCAGTGACAAAGAAGTGATCTTAAAAAATGCTGATGGAAAAATTATCAGTCTGAAGGCAGAGACTATTCTTGTTGCCATGGGCAGGTCTGCCAACACAGGAGGATTGGGGCTTGAAGAAATTGGTGTTAATCTTAACAGAAGAGGAATCAAAGTAGATAAAAGGTTGCGAACAAACCACAAACATATTTATGCTGCAGGAGATGTCAATGGTGGTTTCCAGTTTACTCACGCTGCCGGCTATGAGGGGGGAATTGTAATCAGTAACGCGATTTTTCATCTCCCCCGCAAAACCGATTATACTTTCCTGCCATGGTGCACATACTCCAACCCCGAGCTTGCAAGCATTGGCATGAACGAAAAAGCGGCTAAGGCAGCCGGAATCGACTATTCGGTCTGGACCGAGGCTTTCAAGGATAATGACCGAAGCTTGGCAGAAGATGAAAAAGTGGGTAAGATTAAAATGATTCTGGATGAAAAGGAAAAGCCGATCGGTGTTCAGATATTAGGCCCTCACGCCGGAGATTTGCTAAGTGAATGGGTGGCAGTGCTAAACGGCAAGGTAAAACTATCCACTCTGGCCTCGGCAGTACATCCATATCCGACAATAGGCGAAATCAACAAAAAGGTTGCCGGAACTTTCTTTTCGCCCAAGATATTCTCCGACAGGATTAAAAAAGGCCTAAAGTTCTTTTTCCATCTGAAAGGAAGAGCCTGCGGCCCTGAAACCTGTGAAGAATAAAGAAAAATTTATTTTTTGACAGGATCAATAGGATGGTCACGATTTTTTAAGTTTCACAGTTTCTGGAAGAAACTGTGAAACTTATAACCAAACCCTGTGAATCTTGTAAATCCTGTCTTACAATTATTATTTAAATTAAGCATTCGGGAAGGATGAACAAAAATGGAAGCATACTACAAACGCAAAGACCTGTTGAAATTTGAAGAAATCGGAAAAGATGCGCCTGAATTGGCCAAGAAGTTTTTTGATTACTACGGCGCTGTATTTGCTGAAGGTGATCTTACAGAAAGAGAAAAGGCGCTCATTGCCCTAGCCGTGGCTCATGCCGTGCAGTGTCCATATTGTATTGACGCCTATACCAATGCCTGTCTCGAAAAGGGATCCAACCTGGGTGAAATGACGGAAGCGATCCACGTAACAAACGCCATTAGAGGCGGTGCCTCACTGGTGCACGGTATTCAGATGAGAAACATAGCTGAAAAGCTGTCTATGTAAAGTAGCTGACATGGAAGAAAAAAATGATTGCTGAACAATTAACAGAAGAAATAGTTGAAGATCCGTTAGAAGAACGAGTCGCTATAGTGCCTTTCAGTCTGGCGCTCTCCCGTCATGGTCTTAATTTAAACCGAAACAAAACTCACACACTACAGATTAATGTCGGTTTTCTATGTAACCAGACCTGTCGGCATTGCCATTTAAATGCAGGCCCCAATCGTATGGAAAACATGGAGTCCGGTATTATTGAAGAGGTGATATCCTACGCCAAACGAAGCCGATTTGAAACCATAGACATCACCGGTGGCGCTCCGGAACTCAATCCGAACATCGAAATGTTGATTGAAAAAGTGGTTCCTCTAGCACCAAAAGTTATGCTGCGTTCCAACCTATCCGCTTTAAACGACGGTAAAAGAGATCACTTGATGGAACTGCTGAAATCCAACCGGGTAGTTGTTGTTGCGTCTTTTCCCTCTTTAAATGAGCTGCAGGCCGATTCACAGCGGGGAGACGGAATCTTTAAGGTATGCATTGATGCCCTTAAAAAGTTGAATGTTCTGGGCTATGGACATGAAGGCTCTGGCCTGGAACTCAACCTGGTGTCAAATCCTACCGGCGCATTCCTGCCACCGTCTCAGAGTGAGACTGAAAAAAGATTCCGTCAAGTTTTAGACAATAAATGGGGTGTTGTTTTCAACAACCTCTTTAATTTTGCCAATGTTCCTTTGGGAAGATTTCGCCGGTGGCTTGACACCTCAGGAAATTTAAAAAATTACATGGATAAACTATATTCGAGCTTCAACCCCTGTGCTGTTGAAGACCTGATGTGTCGAACACTGGTTTCCGTTTCGTGGGACGGATACCTTTACGATTGTGATTTTAATCTTGCCATAGGTCTTTTCATGGGAGGGCTAAAAATACATGTTTCTGAGATGGAAGGTCCTCCGGAGTATGATAACTACATTGCGACTTCCGACCATTGCTATACATGTACGGCCGGTGTGGGGTTTACTTGAGGCGGATCAATTGATACCTGAGTTCAGGTTCATGGGGTAAAAGATAAGGAGTTCTGAATGAGAACTGTTTCTACAATATGTTTCTTATTATTAATTGGTCTCACAGCCTGTACGTCTTCTTACAAAGCTCCGGATTTAGGAGGTTTATACAACAGCCTGGTTCAAAATGAAAGCCCTTACCGTAATCCAGTCGTTGTCATCCCAGGGTTAATGGGTTCCAGATTGGTTGAAGCCCAATCCCACAACGTCGTGTGGGGTGCCTTTGGATCGGGCAGTGTAAATCCGAATTCTGTCCACGGCGCACAACTTATTGGGTTGCCAATGGAAAAAGGGGGGAAACTCAATCAATTGCAAGACGACCTTATTCCCGCCGGTGCTCTGGACAGTGCCATCATAAGTCTTTTCGGCTACCCTATAGAACTAAATACGTATGCCTATATCCTCGGTGTTTTGGGTGTTGGAGGATATCGTGATCAACACCTAGGAGAAGCGGGCATAGTGGATTATGGTGATCGCCATTTTACCTGTTTTCAATTCGCTTATGATTGGCGTCGCGATATTGTGGAAAGTGCAAAAGCCCTCGACCGCTTTCTTAAAGAAAAGCGAAAGTATGTCCAGCAGGAAATCGAAAAACGGTTCGGCATAAAAGATTATGATGTCAAATTTGATCTGGTGGCTCATTCTATAGGAGGGCTTGTTGCAAGGTATTATTTGAGATATGGTACGGCAGACCTTCCTGAGCACGGAGATCTACCCAAACTCACTTGGGCTGGTAGTCGTTATACCGAACACCTTGTCATGATTGGAACACCAAATGCCGGCTCAATCGACGCGCTGACAAATATGGTCAACGGATATCGCCCGGCATTTCTCCTGTCCCGTTACCCCTCGGCTGTACTGGGAACGATGCCTTCCGTGTATCAGCTCCTTTCTCGAAGTCGCCATCACCCACTGTTAGATGAGAACCGTTTGCCCGTGAATGATATTCTTGATCCGGAACTTTGGGAAAAAAATGGTTGGGGTCTGGCCGATCCAAATCAGGCCCATGTACTCAAGCTGATGCTCCCGAAAATAAAAAGCCCCGAACAACGCCGTCAAATTGCTCTGGACCATTTACGTAAATGTCTAAAACGTGCAAAACATTTTGCCGCAGCCATGGATATCCCTGCCAAGCCACCGGGCTCTCTCAAATACTTTTTGGTTGCAGGAGATTCGGACAAGACGAACAAAACTGCCCAATTTGATTCTTTTGGCCGGCTTGCCATTGTAGAAAAAGGTCCTGGAGACGGCGTTGTTTTACGACAAAGTGCTCTCATGGACGAACGACTTGAAGGTAACCTTACTGAGCGGCTAATCTCACCGATCAGTTGGGATCAGGTTCTCTTTCTGTTTTCAGACCATCTCGACCTTACCAGAAATCCTGCATTTACAGACAACCTTCTGTATTTTCTCATGGAAAGCCAGAGGAGTTAATTGTTCATATCTATCACAATTACAGTCGCCATCCCCAAAACTCGAGAAATTCAGTGAAATTCCACATGTCTGAGGCTTTGCGATTCCAGGGTTTAAGACTGGTATAGAAAGGATTGCTTGTTTCGCGGCAATCGCTATAAACCTTGTCGGTTCCGACAAAAAAATCCAGGCTAAACAGGCTCAATAGAATCGATTCTAAAGGTTTAACAGAGCCTTTGACATGACCCTTTAGCGAACCCTTTTGACAATAAAAGCTGGTAGCGCCTGTGCCCAGTGGTGACCAAAACAGGTCTTTGCCGAGAATCGATGGTAATCACTACGATCAGTCCCACGTTCTTTCCGGCGGTGAGGTTAAAAGGTATCAAGCTAAAGGGTATTTTGGGAAAGTGAACCCTGTAGATCAGATTGGTATAACGTTCTTTTTTCGTGGAAAAGCTGCGCTTTAAGTAATAAATGACCGGCTTTTGGCTGTCCACAAATACTTGCTCGCGCCCTTGACCATCATATATAGCTGAAGGGCGGCCGATATGGTTGTAGGCGGCCTGGTTTGATATGTCAGGAAGAGAGGCGCATACTGACGCAACTGTGCATCCTCACCGCCATGGACTGAATAGACTGTATGAGTTGTTTCTGGAGGGATCCTCTGATAGTGAGCACAAGAGCAAAGGATCATCAGAGCCGACAACACCACAAATAGAACAACTCTAAAGGCTTTCATCAGTCCTCCTTCCATCAACATACTGAGACCTTTGCAAAACGTTCAATTTTGTTCAAGGCCAAGAAAGACGAAAATTTTAACCACAGGAATAGATTGAGTATTTTGAGGATTAAAATTTGAGCCTGACGCCGGAATTGGGCAAAAAGGGGACGTTTTGCAAAGTCTCAGACTAATATCATTGAAGAATGAGTTTGTAAATCGCAAATATTGATGTAATAGACTATTTTATTTTGGCTTCTTAGTACCCATCTTCTTGATTCGTGCGGTGAGTGCTGGAGATTTCGGTGTAGCGTCCTGATTCAGAGAATTATAAGGCGAGGTATTAAAATTATTCGATTTCATATCGTTTCATTTTTCGCCAGAGCGAGACCCGATCGATACCCATTATTTTTGCTGCTTTGGTCTTATTTCCCTCGCATTTGCCAAGTACCCATTTAATGTAGTTTTTCTCCTGATCCTCCAGCGTCGGCAGGTTTGAATCGATCCTGCGGTAGGTTTCAATGGAAAGATTGCTGATATATTCCGGCAGTTCGCTGACGGTGATATCCGGCCCGTTGGCCAGAGCAACGGCCCGTTCAATGACATTTTCCAGCTCTCTGATATTCCCAGGCCAGCTGTATTGACAGAGCAATTCCATGGATTCTTGGGAAATATTTTGAGTACCTTTGTTCATGGCTTTATTTTTTTGAACCAGAAAGTGATGTGTCAAAAGCGGTATGTCGCCTTGCCGTTCGTTGAGGGACGGAAGTTTTAAGGTGATAACATTCAGACGATAAAACAGATCCTGTCGGAAAATACCTTTTTCCACATCCTCTTTGAGATCACGGTGGGTGGCAGCGATGAAGCGTACATCCACGGGAACAGGTGTCTCGCCACCCACCGGCAAAACCTCTTTTTCCTGAATAACGCGCAATAGCTTCACCTGCATACTGAGCGGCATATCCCCGATTTCATCCAGAAAAACCGTTCCGCCGTCGGCCACTTTGATCAGGCCTGCCTTTGCCTTTGTAGCGCCGGTAAATGCATCCTTTTCATGCCCGAACAGCTCATTGGCCATTAACTCCTCCGCAAATGAACCACAGTTAAAGGCAATGAATTCTTTTTCCGAACGGGGGCTAAGCTGGTGGATGGATCTGGCGACCAGTTCCTTGCCGGTGCCGCTTTCACCAAGGACCAGGACATTGATGTCTGAAGGGGCAATCTGATGAATGGTTTTTTGAACATCCATCATAACATTGCTCCTCCCGACAATGTCGGAAATCTTTCGTTGCTTTTTTAGCGTTTCTTTCAGTTCGATGTTTTCAAGCCGAAGCCGTCGTTTTAAAAGTGCCTCTTTGGTAATCTGGCGAACTTCTCCGATTTTATAGGGTTTGGCGATATAATAGTATGTGCCGTTATGCATGGCTTGAACTGACGTTTCAATGGTGGCATAGCCGGTGATCATAATGACTTCCGTGTAAGGCTGAAGCTTTTTTGTCTTATGCAACACCTGCATGCCGTCCACTTTTTCCATTTTCAGATCGGTGATGACCAGGTCGAAGCTCTTTGAGTAAAGCAAATCGATGGCTTTGATCCCGTTGTTTACGGATATGACTTCATAACCGGCTTTGATCAGAATATGCTCGAGATTCTTACGTGCAATATCCTCGTCTTCAACAATCAGAATAACCTCTTTCTTCTTTTCCACGATGATCCTT
>Ga0209271_10000930_pt1 | contig 10215 bp, 21 predicted proteins | sample tdAd002_FD_187123 | JGI IMG/M metagenome (GOLD analysis project Ga0209271, IMG submission 187123) | Marine sediment microbial communities from the Atlantic coast under amendment with organic carbon and nitrate - tdAd00.2 (SPAdes)... | ecosystem: Environmental > Aquatic > Marine > Coastal >... | reverse complement strand
AGGCAAATATGCCCAGGTGAAGCTCCCCTCGGGTGAGGTGAGAATGATCCCGGTGCTGTGCACGGCCACCCTTGGACAGGTGGGCAACATAGACCAGGAAAACGTTAAGCTCGGCAAGGCGGGAAGGAACCGCTGGAGGGGCCGTCGTCCCAGCGTACGCGGCGTGGCCATGAATCCTGTGGATCACCCTCTCGGCGGTGGCGAGGGCAAGAGTTCGGGCGGACGGCATCCGGTGACCCCCTGGGGAGTTCCGACGAAGGGGTACAAGACCCGCAGCCGCAAGAAGACTTCGAACAAGTTTATCGTCAAGAGGAGAAAATAGGATGGGTCGCTCTGTTCACAAGGGTCCCTTCGTCGATGACCACCTGATGAAGAAGATCGAAAAACTGAACCGCACGGGTGAGAAGAAGGTCTTCCGCACTTGGTCGCGGCGCTCCATTATCACGCCGGATTTCGTCGGGCACACCGTGGCGGTCCACAACGGCAGGAAATTCTTTCCCGTGTACTTGACGGAAAACATGGTGGGGCACAGGCTGGGAGAGTTTTCCCCGACCCGCACCTTCCGGGGACACAGCACGAAGTCTGAGAAAGCGGGCGGGAAGTAAGAGCCCGCGGGAGAGCTGAGAGGACGAAACGATGGAGTGTACGGCAACAGCCAGATATATAAGAATGTCGCCCCGCAAGGCGCGCATGGTGGTCGACACCATCCGGGGGAAGAGCGTGAGCGAAGCCCTGGCCACCCTGGACTACACCAAGAGGGCCGCGGGTAAGGCGGTTCGCAAGATTCTCAAGTCGGCCGTGGCGAACGCCGAGAACAACCACAAGGCGGACCAGGTGGAGGAGATGAAGGTGACCAAGGCTTTCGTCGACGGCGGGCCGATGCTGAAAAGATTTCGGGCCAGGGCCATGGGCCGGGCTTCCAGGATATTGAAGAGGACAAGTCACATAACGATCGTGTTGAGCGATCAGGGCTGAAGCGGTTTAAAGGGGGAGTGTTTTGGGACAGAAGGTACATCCTACCGGGTTTAGGCTGGGTATAACCAAGCCGTGGAATTCACGCTGGTTCTCTGAGAAAGACTACGCGGACCAGCTCCACGAGGACCTGAGGGTTCGCAAGTACATAAAGGAGCGTCTTTCCCACGCCGGGGTCTCACACATCGAGATGGAACGAGCGGCCAAGAGGCTGCGGATCAACATCCATACCGCCCGCCCGGGTATCATCATCGGCAAGAAGGGCGTTGAGATCGACAAGCTCATGAAGTACCTGCAGGAATTCACCGGCAAGGAAGTCTTCATCAATATCATGGAAGTCCGCAAGCCCGAGATCGACGCACAGCTGGTGGCCGAGAACATCGCCCTCCAGGTTGTCCGCCGGGTGGCGTTCCGCCGGGCGATGAAGCGGGCGCTCCTCTCGGCCATGCGTTTTGGCGCCGAGGGTATCCGGATCGCCGCCTCGGGACGGCTGGCGGGACACGAGATTGCCCGGCGCGAGTGGTACCGGGAAGGCAGGGTCCCCCTGCACACCCTGAAAGCGGATATCGACTACGGCTTTGCCGAAGCGAATACGACGTACGGGATCATCGGAATCAAGGTGTGGATCTACAAGGGCGAGAAGCCGCACCTCGGAACTCCGTCCCCGGCGGCCAAGAAATAGAGAGAGGAACTGACGATGCTGTCGCCGAAAAGAGTGAAATTCAGGAAGAAGCAGAAGGGCCGCCGCCGAGGCCAGGCCCAGCGGGGATCGTCCGTACACTTCGGTGAGTTCGGGCTCCAGTCGATGGGCACGGCCTGGATGACGAACCGGCAGATAGAGGCCGGCCGGATAGCGATCACCAGGCATATGAAGCGCGGCGGCAAGGTGTGGATCCGGATCTTCCCTGACAAGCCGGTATCCCACAAGCCGGCGGAAACCCGCATGGGCAAGGGCAAGGGAGCTCCCGACGGCTGGGTGGCGGTTGTTCGGCCGGGCAGGATTCTTTACGAGATCGACGGCGTCGATGCGGATATCGCCACGGCCGCCCTCGATCTGGCCCGGTACAAGCTGGGTTTCCCCACCCGCGTCGTATCCAGGAGGAAGATGTAATGAAGGCCTCGAAAGTCCGGGAACTGACCGGGGAAGATCTGGCCAAGAAGGAGCGGGATCTCCGGGAGGAGATGTTCCGGATGAGATTTCAGCACGTGACGGGGCAACTGGAGAACCCGGTGCGACTGCGTTATCTCCGGCGTGAACTGGCGCGGGTCATCACCATTCGGCAGGAGAAGGACACCAGGGAAAAGACCCCGTCAACGGCGAACGAAAAGGCAGGATGAGATGAGCGAGAGGGGAAGCAGAAAGATTCGCGTCGGCGAGGTAGTCGGCACAGGGATGGACAAGACGGCCGTCGTCAGTGTCGAGCGCCGCAAGCGGCACCCGAAGTTCCACAAGTACATCAATCGTTCCAAGAAGTACCTGATTCACGACGAGCAGAATCAGCTCGGTGTTGGTGACAAGGTAAGAATCGTCGAAACGCGGCCGCTGAGCAAGAAGAAGAACTGGCGGCTGATGAGTGTACTAGAGAAGAGCAAGTAACGGAAGGTTTGAGGACCAGATCATGATTCAGATGCAATCAATGCTGGATGTAGCGGACAACTCAGGGGCCAGGAAAGTTCAGTGCATCAAGGTTCTCGGCGGATCCAAGAGGCGCTACGCAGGTCTGGGAGACATCATCGTTGTGGCCGTCAAGGAGTCCACTCCGGGCGCACCGATCAAGAAGGGCGATGTCCTCAGGGCGGTTGTCGTCAGGGTGGTCAAGAACACCCGCCGTGCCGACGGGTCCTACATCCGGTTCGACCGGAACGCCGCCGTGGTTATTAACGCCCAGGGTGAGCCGCAGGGCAGCCGTATTTTCGGCCCTGTCGCCCGCGAGCTCCGCGGCCGGGGATTCATGAAGATCGTTTCCCTTGCACCCGAGGTGCTCTAGAGGAGCGAGGAGACGGAGGCTATGAACTACAGAATCAACGACACGGTGGAGGTCATCGCCGGACGTGAAAAGGGGAAGAAGGGGAGAATCCTCAAGGTGTTGCCGGCGAAGGAGAGGGTTGTGATCGAGAAGGTCAACTTCGTCAAGCGCCACACCAAGCCGTCCCAGCAGAGCAGGCAGGGAGGCATCGTGGAGAAGGAAGGCGCGATACACGTCTCCAACGTGATGCTCTTCTGCAAGAAGTGCAACAGAGCCGTCAGAATCAAGAATCTGCGAGGCGCCGACGGCGCGAAGAACAGGGCCTGCGCCCGCTGCGGAGAGCTGACCTGAAGGGTCGCTTTCTACGGCGAGAGGAAGATACGGGAGAAACGGAAGAGATGGCAGCCGAAGAAGCAAGAATGAAGACGAAGTACCGGGAGGAAGTTATCCCGGAGCTTAAGAAGCAATACGGGTACAGCAACATCATGCAGGTTCCCCGGCTGGAGAAGATCGTCGTCAACCGCGGTGCGGGAGACGCGGCCCAGGAAGCCAAGCTGATGGATTCCTACGTGGCCGAGCTGGCGACGATCACCGGGCAGAAGCCGGTGGTGACCCGGGCCAGGCGCTCGGTGGCGGCCTTCAAGCTGAGAGAGGGCATGCCCATCGGCTGCAAAGTGACGCTGCGGGGAAACCGGATGTACGAATTCTACGATCGGCTGGTGAGCCTCACGCTTCCCAGGGTCCGGGACTTCCGCGGCATCTCTCCCAAGGGTTTCGACGGTCGTGGCAATTTCAACCTTGGCCTGGAGGAGCAGATCATCTTTCCCGAGGTTGACTACGACAAGGTCGAGCGCGTCAAGGGCCTGACCATCACTATTGTTACCACCGCCCGGAATGACGAAGAGGGACAGGGACTCCTGGGCGGCATGGGTTTTCCCTTCAGCGATTGAGCCGGGTACCGAGGAGGAAGCTGTGGCAAAGAAATCTTTGATCAACAAATCGAACAAGAAGCCGGCATTCGCGGTGCGGCGGTACAATCGCTGCCCGCTCTGCGGCAGGCCGAGAGCGTTTCTGCGCAAGTTTCAGATGTGCCGTATCTGCTTCCGCACACTGGCCCTCAGGGGAGACATCCCCGGTGTGGTCAAGGCCAGCTGGTAGGAAGCCGGAGGAGGAAGAAAGTATGACAATGACCGACCCGATTGCGGATCTGCTGACGCGCATTCGCAACGCCAACCAGAACGGCTTTGCCAAGCTTGAGGTACCCTCATCCACCTTCAAGGTGGAGATTGTCCGGGTTCTCAAGGAAGAGGGATACATCAAGGACTACCGCGTTCTGAAGGACACGGGCCGGGCAGTAATAAAGATTTCCCTCAAGTACGCCGACAAGGAAGAGAGGGTTATCAAGACGATCAAGAAGATCAGCAAGCCTTCCCGCCGGGTGTACGTCGGCAAGGACGAGATTCCCAAGGTCATGAACGGCCTCGGGGTTTCCATTATCTCCACCCCCAAGGGTGTGATGTCCGACAGGCAGGCCCGCCGCGCAGGTGTCGGCGGCGAAGTGATCTGTACGGTCTGGTAGCGAGGAAGACGCCATGTCGCGAGTTGGAAAGAAGCCTATTGCGATCCCCTCGGGGGTCGATGTGAAGATCTCGGGGGAGTGGATCGAGGTCAAGGGGCCCAAGGGAGCACTGAAAGCGAAGATGCCCCCCGTGGTCACAGCGGAAGTGAAGGACAGCCAGTTGAGCTTCAGCAAGGCCGGCGATGCGAAGAAGGACAACGCCGCCTACGGCCTTGCCCGGGCGCTCGCGAACAACATGGTGCTGGGTGTTACCGCCGGCTTCCAGAAGGTCCTGGAGATCGTCGGTGTCGGTTACCGGGCCCAGGTGAAAGGCCAGAACCTCACCCTGAACCTGGGGTATTCCAATCCGGTGGAGTACCGGATCCCCGACGGCATTGAAGTCAGTACGGAGGGGAAGAGCCAACTGGTGATCAAAGGTATCGACAAGCAGCAGGTCGGCGCGGTGGCGGCCAAGATCCGCGGCTTCCGTGAGCCTGAGCCCTACAAGGGCAAGGGCGTAAAGTACGTCGACGAGCACATCCGCCGGAAGGTGGGCAAGACCGGCGCCTAGAGCGATTGGCGGGAGAGGACCGAAGATGAAGAAGATCGAGCGGGATCCAAGAAAGAAGAGAAAGATCCGCATCCGGAAGAAGATCACGGGCGTACCGGACCGCCCGCGAATGAGCGTTTTCAGGAGCAACAGGCACATTTATGTTCAGATCGTGGACGACACGAAGGGGCAGGTCCTGGCAAGCGCCTCCTCCCAGAGCAAGGAGTTCTCGGGCCAGGCAGCCCGGAGCGCCGGCATCGAAGGGGCGAAGATCGTGGGCCAGTTGATTGCCGACAAGGCCATGGCCAAGGAGATCGCCAAGGTCGTCTTCGACCGCGGAGGATATATTTATCACGGCCGGGTAAAGGCCCTGGCCGACGCGGCCCGCGAGAAGGGCCTGAAGTTCTGAAACCAGGATCTCCGCTGACAAGGCGGGGACAACGAGGGAGATAGAGAGCCTTTGGAACCGAGACAGAGAAGGAATCCGTCGCAGGCGAGACGACAGGAAGACAGCGAATACCTGGAAAAGGTTGTCTATATCAACCGTGTCGCCAAGGTGGTAAAGGGAGGGCGGCGCTTTAGCTTCACCGCTCTCGTCGTCGTCGGAGACGGCAAGGGACGCGTCGGCTGGGGTATGGGCAAGGCCAACGAAGTGCCCTCCGCCATCCGGAAGGGCATGGAGAAGGCGAAGAAGTCCCTCGTCAAGATTCCCATCAAGAAGACGACCATCCCCCACCAGGTAATCGGCCACTACGGCGCAGGAAGGGTATTGCTCAAGCCGGCGTCCCAGGGAACGGGTGTCATAGCGGGCGGTCCCATTCGCGCCGTCATGGAGGCCCTCGGGGTCTCGGATATCCTGACCAAGTGCATCGGTACCAAGAATCCCAACAACGTCCTCAAGGCCACCTTCGAGGGCCTGCAGAACATTCGCAGCGTTGAAGACGTGGCCCGGGTAAGGGGCAAGCAACCTGAAGAGATCCTCGCCCAATAGGGGCGGGGCAAAGGCATGAAAGCAGGAAGAATAATGGAACAGGGAGAGATGAAGCTTCACCACCTGCGCCCTCCCAAGGGCACAAAGACGAACCCGAAGAGGGTTGGGAGAGGGACGGGGTCGGGCCATGGCAAGACCAGCTGCCGCGGCCATAAGGGCCAGAACGCCAGGTCCGGAGGAGGGGTTCGTCCCGGTTTCGAAGGGGGACAGATGCCTCTGGCGAGGAGGCTCCCCAAGAGAGGTTTCAAGAACATATTCCGTGTCGAGTACCAGGTTGTCAACGTGAGCCGGCTTGACGTCTTTGAGTCCGGGGCGGAGGTCAACCCCGAAGGGCTGCTGACGAGAAGGATGATCCGCAAGAAGGAGATGCCCGTCAAGATCCTGGGCAAGGGCGAGATCACACTCCCTCTCACCGTCAAGGTCCACGCCGTGAGCGAGACGGCCCGGAAGAAAATAGAAGAAGCAGGAGGACGGATCGAACTGATCGAGTCCGGCCGGTAAGGGGCCACAGGCACTATGGAGATCGTCAGAAACATATACAACATCCCGGAGCTTCGCCAGAGGATCGTCTTCACCCTCCTCATGCTTGTCGTCTACCGGGTCGGCGCGCATATCCCGACACCGGGAATCGACCTCGCGGCGCTGGGGTCCTTCTTCGACGCCGCCAGGGGTACGATGCTCGGTTTTTTCGACATGTTCTCTGGAGGAGCGCTCCGCCGGCTGACCGTCTTTGCCCTGGGCATCATGCCCTACATCAACGCCGCCATCATCCTGGAGCTTCTCAAGGTCGTCATCCCCCACCTGGCCAGGCTGGCGAAGGAGGGGGAAGCGGGAAGAAAGAAGCTTACCCAGTACACCCGTTACGGAACCATCGTGATCGCGATCGTGCAGGCGACGGGTATCTCCATCGGACTGGAAAGCATGAGCGCACCCAACGGTGCCGCCATCGTGCCCTTCCCGGGAATCGGGTTCCGCCTTCTCACGATCATCACTCTCACCGCGGGAACGGCATTCATCATGTGGCTCGGCGAGCAGATCAGTGAGCGGGGAATCGGCAACGGCATTTCGCTCATCATCTTCGCCGGTATCGTCGTCCGCATGCCGGAGGCGGTTATCAAGACCGTCACCCTCTGGCGCACCGGCGAGATGCCCCTCTTCCTCCTCCTCTTCCTGTTCGTGATGACGTTCGTCGTTGTCGGGGTCATCGTCTTCGCTGAAACAGGGCAACGAAAGATCCCGGTGCAGTACGCCCGCCGCGTGGTGGGGCGCAAGATGTACGGTGGGCAGAGCACGTATATCCCGCTCAAGATCAACACCTCCGGCGTCATCCCCCCCATCTTCGCGTCTTCGATTATCATGTTCCCCGCCACGGTGGCCCAGTTCATCAACGTGCCCTTCATGCAGACCGTCTCGAACCTCCTCCAGCCGGGGAGAATCCTGTACGAGAGTATATTTGTCTTTCTCATTGTCTTTTTCTGCTACTTTTACACCGCCGTCGTCTTCAACCCCGACGACCTGGCGGACAATCTGAAGAAGTATGGCGGGTTTATTCCCGGTATCCGCCCGGGAAAGAAGACGGCGGCGTACATTGACCGCGTTCTCACCCGCATCACCCTCGGCGGGGCGGTGTACGTGTCGGCCATCTGCGTGCTGCCGGATATACTCATCAGCCAGCTCAATGTGCCCTTCTACTTCGGGGGAACGGCGCTGCTGATCTCGGTGGTGGTGGCCAAGGACACGGTGACGCAGATCGAGTCGCATCTGCTGACGCGTCACTACAAGGGTTTTCTCAAGAAATAGGAAACTTTGCCGACACGGACTGAAAAGATGAGTTGCAGCAGAGATGATCATACTGAAGACACCGGAAGAACTGGAAATGATGCGGCGGGTGAGCCGCGTCGTGGGGGAGACGCTTAGAAAGATGGAACCTCTCATGAAGCCCGGAACGCGGACAAGGGAGATCGACCAGTTCGCCGAGGATTCCCTCCGTTCCCAGGGTGTGGAACCCGGATTCAAGGGATACCGGGGATACCCGGCGACGGTCTGCGCTTCCCGCAACGAGACAGTCGTGCACGGCATCCCCTGCGAGGAGACGCTGGAGGACGGGGACATCATCAGTATTGATCTCGGGGGCCTGCTGGACGGCTTCTACGGGGATTCGGCAGTGACTTTCCCTGTCGGCACGGTTTCGCCGGCGGCGCAGCGGCTCATCGAAGTCGCCAGGGAGTCCCTGGAACGCGGCATCGAACAGGCCCGGGTTGGCGGAAGGCTGCACGATATTTCGTGGGCCATCCAGAACTGCGCCGAGAAAGAGAATTTCAACGTTGTCAGGGACTATGTCGGGCACGGCATCGGAAGGAACCTCCACGAGGATCCGCAGGTGCCCAATTTCGGGCAGCCCGGCAGCGGGCCCCGCTTGCGGGAGGGAATGGTGCTGGCCATCGAGCCGATGGTGAACGCCGGTTCTTCCGATGTCAAACTGAGGGACGACGGCTGGGCGGTGGTGACGTCCGACGGACGCCTGTCGGCCCATTTCGAACATACTGTGGCCATCACCGAAGCTGGTCCGGAGGTTCTTACACGTGGCACGTGAGCCCAGGAGAGGGGTAGTCAAGGAAGAAGCGATAGAGGTCGAGGGGACGATCGTCGAGCCCCTGCCGAACGCCATGTTCCGCGTGGAACTGGAGAACGGGCACCGTATCCTTGCCTATATCTCCGGCAAAATGAGGATGCACTACATCAGGATTCTTCCGGGGGACAAGGTCAAGGTGGCGCTTTCGCCGTATGACCTGGAACGCGGCCGGATCATATTCCGGTACAAGTAGGAGCGCAGGAGACAGGACGATGAAGGTCAGGGCTTCAGTCAGGAAGATGTGTGTGAAGTGCAAGGTAATCCGCCGCAAAGGCGTGCTGAGGGTCATTTGCGAGAACCCCAAGCACAAGCAGCGCCAGGGATAGGCGGAGCGAAAGTAAAAGGTTAAAAGGAGGGATTTCATTGGCTCGGATAGCAGGCGTTGACTTGCCGCGGGAAAAGAGGGTTGAGATTGCCCTGTGCTACATTTACGGGATCGGGCGCGGGACTTCAGGCCGTGTTCTCAACATGGCCAACATTAACGGGGATACGCGCGTCAAGAATCTCACCGAGGATGAGGTCAGCCGGATCCGCAATGTCATCGATTCGAACTTCAAGGTCGAAGGGGAACTTCGCAAGGAGGTTTCCTTCAATATCAAAAGGTTGATGGACATCGGGAGCTATCGCGGCCTGCGTCACCGCCGGAACCTTCCGGTCCGCGGTCAGCGCACGCACACCAACGCCCGGACGCGACGTGGCAGGAGGAAGACCACGGTTCGCACCAACAAGGGCAAGTAAGAAAGATCTGACCGGAGAGGACAGAGTAAATGGCGAAGGATCGTGGAAAGAAGGGTTCGAGGAAGAAGAAGGAAAAGAAGAACATTCCGAGTGGAGTGGCGCATGTCCAGTCCACTTTCAACAACACCATCATCACCATCACCGACCTGGAAGGGCATGTAGTGTGTTGGTCCAGTTGTGGGACGATGGGTTTCAAGGGTTCCAGAAAAGGGACGCCTTTTGCCGCCCAGGTGGCCGGCGAGGATACGGCTCGCAAGGCCAAGGAGCATGGGATGAAGAAAGTCGAAGTCTACGTCAAGGGACCGGGTTCCGGGCGCGAAGCGGCCATCAGGGCGCTGCAGGCCGCGGGCCTGCAGATCAGCTTGATAAAGGATGTAACGCCAATCCCTCACAATGGGTGCCGCCCGCCGAAACGCAGGAGGGTGTGAACGGTGCTGACGACAGCAGGGATGAGAGAAACCAAAGGAGGCACCATTGGCCAGGTATAGAGGATCCGTTTGCCGTCTTTGCCGCCGTGAGGGCGCGAAACTCTATCTCAAGGGAGATAGGTGCTACGGCAGTAAGTGCGCCATCGAGCGCAGGCAGTACGCCCCCGGGCAGCACGGTCAGAGAATGCAGCGGAAGGTCTCGGACTACGGCGTGCGGCTGCGGGAGAAGCAGAAAGTGCGGCGCATCTACGGGCTTATGGAGACGCAGTTCAAGAACACCTTCCACAAGGCGGCCAAGAAGAAGGGAGTCACGGGCGAGATCTTTCTCCAGTACCTGGAGCAGCGCCTCGACAACGTGGTATATCGCTTCGGCTTCGCC
>Ga0209271_10000929_pt1 | contig 10216 bp, 5 predicted proteins | sample tdAd002_FD_187123 | JGI IMG/M metagenome (GOLD analysis project Ga0209271, IMG submission 187123) | Marine sediment microbial communities from the Atlantic coast under amendment with organic carbon and nitrate - tdAd00.2 (SPAdes)... | ecosystem: Environmental > Aquatic > Marine > Coastal >... | reverse complement strand
CCTGGTGTATGCGAACAGGATCATGTCATCGCCTCTTGTCCTTTAGTCATCACCGCTCCTGAAGGTTGGCAGCGCATATGATTCTTGATATCCGACACCATTCCAGGTCGGCAAGGGAGTCGGCAACAGAACGGTTTCGCCTGGGTTCTCTATGTCCCAGCGCAACAACATGGCCGTGTCTTCATGTTGAGTATTATGGCAATGCTCCATGTAGGTGCCGGCAAATTCTCTAAAACGTATGGCAAAGGTGATTTCACGGCTGGAGTCGACTTCGGGGCCGATGCGGTAGACATCCTTCCTCCCAACAGTCTCCCAGACCGGGGGCGTTTCGCCATCTCGACTCAAAACCTTGCCCTCTTCAAAGTGGACATGAATCGGGTGAGACCATCCGCCCCCGGTACTGAGGTGCCAGATTTCGACGTCGCTACCGTCTCTAAGACCGTTTAAATCGGGCGCCGCGCTCAGTCGTCGCGGGTCCATATTTAATCCCAAACTGCCATCGGTCTTGATTGTCCAGGGCTTGTCGTCGGTGCCGCTTGAACGTCCAAATTCAAACGTTCGACGGGTGGCATTGGCCAACTCGTCTTCGGTGAAGGAAGGCTGTGGGAGCATGGGAAGCCCACCGATTTCATAGTCGACCGGGTTCATGCTCGGGTCGGTAGCGCCGGGTGCCATTTCGACCACATCGAAGCGCAGAAACTTACCAACCACCGGATCACCACCTTCCCATTCCGCATCTTCAATGACCGGGTTATAAGTACCATCGAGTACATCCTGAAGTGGAACGGCTTCAACTTCCGGACCCTTACCGTTTTTGTGCTCCGCCAGATTCACCAGGTAGATTTTGGTGCCGGGCGCATAATTGCCGAAATCGACAATGATGTCATAACGTTCGGCGATGGCCTGTATCGGCAGTATTCCGTCAGGAAAAGGCACGGCGTGTTCCATGATGTTGCCGTCGTTGGCGATCATGTGAAATGGAACCGGCTCACCATCTTCGGTGACCAGGGCGACTTTAATGTAACGCGAGACAGCGGCGTTCAGCATGCGGAAACGATACCTGCGCGCACGCACATCCAGGGTCGGTTTATACAGCCAGTTGACCGTCATACGATCGCCGAGGAATCCATCGGTATTGAATATATTAAAAAACAGCTGGCCGGTTGAATCCCAGGCCTTCTCCGCAATCTCGAGCTGGACGTCGTAATCACGATTACCCCAGGGTAGTGCGCTGCCACTGGGGAAGCGCAGATTCACGCCATCTTCGAAGGTCTCGTTGCCGCGATCGATGGCGCTGTAATAATTCATCATCGAGGCATTGGCCTTGTAGACATTCTGCGCGGTGAAATCGAGCATGTGATCGTGGAACCAATGGGTGCTCATGGTTTCACGATAATCACCAGGGATCGGAATTTTCCCATGCTCACATTCTTGCGGAACGCCCTTGACCGACAGTTTTTCACCTGCCGTACAAGGAAAGGCTGCGCGCAGGTCCGATGCGTTTGTATTAATACTGTCGTAGCCAGCCAGCTGTATTGGCCAGCGGTAATCATAGTATTGTCCCGGGAAGAAAAATGCGTTGGTATAACCATCGCTCTCGGCCGGGCTATGCCCGTTGTGTTCGTGGGTCGTAATGGTGTGGAGCCCGAAACCATTGTTCGCCGATGGATCGATCGGCAAGACATTGTAGTGACGCATTAATACCTCCTGCCCATAACGCACCATCAGCAGTTTGGGCGGAAAGGTGCCATCCCAGGTCCATAGCGAATTTTGCTCTTGAATTGGCAGGCCCGGGTGAAATCTGACCTCTATACCGACTGTCGTACCATCGAAACCAGGCACACCCACGGTGTTGTGATAGAGCCCCCCGGGGCCGAATTCACCAACCGCATAATTATGGAGCTGCTTGTCGTTGCGCAATCCTTCGTTCCTTCTGGCGCCAGCCTGGGCCGTTTGCAAATAGTTTTGTGGATAGAATTCATCATAGCGTTGATGCGACCACCACACTCCGGGTGGCCGGCCTTCGGCCGGTGGGTGAGACAGGTCGTAACCTAAATAGCCTTGAATATCTGTCCACCAGGGGTTGGTATCGGTTACGTTCGCATCTTTACGCGGATAGGGGTAAATATCCTGATTCAGAAAAGCATCCAGCGCGATAGAATCTGGGCTACTTTGATAATCGATTGGGGGTGGTAAGCTTCCACCTGGAATATAAGTTCCTTCAACGGGCAGAGGTTTAGTTCCGAACTCCTCGAAACGTAACATCTTCTGAGTAAAGGGTTCCACTAGGACCCCATTAAACAACAGCGGACTCGGCGCTGCGCCGGTGGGTATGTTGAACCCGCCACCCCCACTTCGCTGAACGTCTTCCGGGATTACCAGGTTTGCACGGGTAATTTCCAATGTGCCCCCCCCTTTATCCGAATCTCCTTCAAAAGCCCCGTAATTGGCCTCTTCATGGTGTACGGGCTCAACCAGGGTTTCTGTCAAGCCGTCCGATAAGACGTAGATTTGCTCTGACGTACTAGTTTCTGTGTCGTCACTGTCTCCGTCGTCGCTCGACCCCTTCTTCGCATCGGCATCTTCCGAATAACCCAAAGATCCAACCAAGATAGATACTCCCAGTAGCAAGATTAAGGGAATATAACTATAATTTTTTGCTCCTTTAATTGGAATCATAATATCGTCCTCACTCTATCTGTTTTCATCGACCTCAATTTATATGTACGGTTTGAGAATCTTGGCGAAAATACATAGTCGCGAGATACGCGGCTAATTCCGCATATTTATAATACCCCCATGGATAATCTTAAGAACTGTCCTCTAGTGGACGAAAGAACAGTATTTAGCTGTACTAAAGTATAGGATAGGTAGAATTTACCCGGTTTGGGTTATTGACTTGCTTACTGTCCGCAACCAACTCCTGAAGTTGGGTTTTCCTTTGCTCCAGATCGAACAGTAAATCAGTGCCAAAAACAACCTTGGCACCGTGTTTCTTGGCCAATTTCAGGGTTGCAGGTGTACCGTCTTTAACAACCTGCGCTTTCTTCAGCCCTTGCTTCAGATATAACTCGTCAGCCCAAACCTGGGGCACCATAAACGCACCCTTCTTGACCAGGAGTTTCATCGTCGCCTCATCAATTAAATTAGCGTGCTCGATGGAGAGTACACCCGCTTCCAGACTTCTGCGCACACCTTCTGAATTGTAAGAGTGCACTGCCACATAGGTACCAAAATCTGCTGCTGCCTGTACAGCGGCGCGTATCTCTTCTTCGGTATACTCGACCACATCGATGGGGTGACGGTAGCGCCGTAATTGGTTTGCGATTGAAATAGTTTTCTGGGTATTTTGCGTACTGGAAATCTGGGATCAGTTATATCTTACGCATGGTGCTAGGAGCGTTGAATTTCCCCGTTTTCGGAAGTACATCCGTACACCATTCCGTACACAGTAAAATATTAGTAAATAAAAAAGCCTTAAGTATCAATTACTTAAGGCTAATGTCTGGCGGAGAGAGAGGGATTCGAACCCTCGATACGTTGCCGTATACACACTTTCCAGGCGTGCTCCTTCAGCCACTCGGACATCTCTCCAGATTCTATTGACTTCAATTTTTACTATCTAAACTCTTTTCCTTCTCAAACTATAGTGTTGCCAGAGGGATAGACTCTAAACGCGATTACATCTCGCGTTTTGACCCCTGCGGGGCGCCTGCGGCGGTCCAAATTGCTGACGCAATTTGTCGAACCCTCGATACGTTGCCGTATACACACTTTCCAGGCGTGCTCCTTCAGCCACTCGGACATCTCTCCAGATTCGGTTTTTGTTGCTGCTGCGGATATCTATACACGACAGGGCGCGAAGACTACATGATCATAACCACGCTCGCAATATCCCGATGGTTTGCCAACCACAAGAAAATGCGTCTATACCAAATGCCTATCTTTCTGCCGACGAAATACTGGATAAAGTCAGCTGGTCTGTGTTACCACCGGCCGAAGCATGTCATCGGCCACCAGATTCTGGATATCATCGGCCGCAAGCGGTTCGCAATAGAAATATCCCTGCACCATATCGCAGCCCAGTTCTGATAACAGCGCATCTTGCTCGGAGGATTCCACCCCCTCCGCGATGGCCACCAACTCCAGTCCGTGCGCCATGGTGATAATGGCTTCGACTAAACGCCGGTCACTCGTGCTGGTAGCAATATCCTGAATGAATGATTGATCAATTTTCAGGGTATTGACGGGAAACTCCCTTAAATAACTCAATGCCGAATATCCGGTACCGAAGTCGTCAACAGCCAGCCTGACACCCATATCCCTGAACTCGGCCAATACATCCTTGATCCTGGAATCCTCATCCATCAACAGAGATTCGGTAATTTCCAGTAGCAGCCTGTTTGCCGGGAACCCCGTTTCCTCGAGAATTTCGCTGAGTTGCTTTGTGTCGAACCCTCCCTTGAACTGGCGCATAGAAATATTCACCGCCAGATGAAAGTCAAAATGCGCAGCATGATTTAACCAGGGTTTCGCTGTTTTGCAGGCACTACGCAATACCCACAGACCAATATCTTCTATCAGGCCGGTTTCTTCGGCCACGGCGATAAACTCCCTGGGCAAGATCAAACCTTTACTCGGATGACGCCAGCGTAGCAAAGCTTCAACCCCAGTCAGACCCTTGCTATTCAGGTCAAATATTGGCTGGAAGTGAACTTCAAGCTCCCCCTGGCTCAAGGCCTGGCGCATGTCCTTGTCAACCTCAAGAAACTGTTGTGCTCTTGCGGTCATCTCAGCGGTAAAAAAACGGAATGTATTGCGCCCCTGGTCCTTGGCTTCATACATCGCCATATCAGCATTCTTCAATAAGGTTTTTGTATCGTCTCCGTCACTCGGACAAATAGTAATACCAATACTGGCACCGGAGTAAACTTCGTGACCGTGTAGCATGAAAGGCTCGGACAGGCGTGCGAGAACACTTTTCGCGACTATCGATGCATGGATTTCATCTACCATATCGCTTAGCAGGACGGTGAACTCATCCCCTCCCAGCCGCGACACGATATCTGTTTCACGTATTGTTTCGCGGATTCTGACCGCCACCTGCCTGATCAATTCGTCACCGAAATCGTGACCAAGGGTATCGTTAATGGTCTTGAATCGATCGAGATCGATAAACAACAAGGCGATGTTTCCTCCGCTGCGTCGACTCCGAGAGATCGCCTCACGTAAATGCTCGACAAAATTAGATCGATTCGGCAAATGTGTTAACGCATCAAAGTTTGCCCGGTAACGAATCTTTTCCTCGCTTTTCTTCAATGCGAGAACGTTTCTCTGCAACCGAAATCCAAAAATTACCAGACCTACCGTCACTATCGCAAGCGCGACCAGCGTGAGCACCATTATGTTGCGGAAACCCTTGATCCTCAGTGCCTGTGCGGCAAGTACCTCTTCCGCGGTGGCACCAACCGCGAGTAGTTGAATTTCCGCTTCCTGAAGAGCCTGCTGCGCACGGAGTTCCACCAGTTTCATCGTCTGCAACGATCTGGGCGCAAAGTGATACACCCCTTTATTCAACCAGGTTTTGATATCAAAAATCGCAGGATAGAGTGTCGCGTGTATGGCCGAGATCCCTAACACTTCATCAAATCGATAGCTCTCCCTTATCACGTCAAGGTCGGTTTCAACCTCAAGGGTTTGCTTGATCACCATCTCGTACCCAGTGGCGGAATTGATTTCACCAGCAAATCCGATGATTTGCACCAGGCGCTGCATATTATTGACCAGCACACGAATATCGCGCTCTTCCGTTGCCAACCTGATCGGCAAGGCTTCTTCTATTTCCGAGAGCGTCTTTTGAACATATATTATGACGCTGGAACTGGCGATCAATAGCACCAGGACCAGTACAATCGATGTCACCGGACGCATCAGCAGCTTATCGATAAAGATACTCATTAAGCCTGCAAACCAGTGTGCTTGATATTATTCATCAATCTGGTTTCTCAACCGACATTCCGATTTCCTCATAGAATCGCTTCGCCCCCGGGTGCAAAGGCACGGCGAGACCCTCGAGTGCCGTTTCAAGCAGAATCTGCTTACCCTTGATATGCCCACCGTCCAGTAAGCGCCGTGAATTCTGGTGCCAGAGTGATTTTGTGATCTCGTACACCAACTCGGGGTCAGTCGATAAAGACACCATCCACTGGGCACCAACACTGATAGTTTCGATGCGGGGCACAGCAGCGTATACACCCTCGGGAATTTCAGTCCGTGAAAAAAAACGATAGCGTGAAATCAGCCGATCAGCCTCAGGACCATCAATAGGAAGTATGTTTACCCCGGCATCGGCAGCCAATTTGGCAACGGCTTTGGTTGGATAACCAGCGACTATAAAAAATGCATCCAGCTTGTCATTTTGGATTCGCTTCATCGCCAGATCTGGCTTTATGAATTCGACTTTAAAATCATCTCTGGAAATTCCGTATTCTTTGAGTACCAGTTCCGCATCTATCAAGGTACCCGATCCAGGCTCGTCCAGCGAAACACGTTTACCGATTAAATCCCTCACCCGTTTTATACCAGAATCCTTGCGCGTCACAATATGAATACTTTCCGGATAAAGATTGGCAATACTGCGCAATTCCTGAAACGGTGAATATTTGCGGAATGCGCCGCTTCCGGTGTAAGCCCAATAGGCAATATCAGCTTGCACGAGCCCAGACTCAAGTCGCCCGCGCTGGATTCCTTTTACGTTTGCGACAGATCCGTTTGATGATTGTGCAATTACCACCAGACCCGGCGGCCCACAGCTGCCGCCTTTGTTACAGGGACGATCACCGGGTGGATTACTGATGGCGTGGGCCATCATTCCACCAATTGGATAATAGGTACCAGCGACACCGCCTGTGCCGATACGGAAAAACTGCATTTCTTCAGTGCCTTGTGCGGTAGCAACGGAGTTGCATAAAGCCAGCATAACTCCAATCGATAATAAAAAGTTTCTCATGAGACTCCAGTAACCGAACCTGAAAACCCTTGCCTGAAAACAGGCCATAAATCAGATCCTTATTTGTAATTAGCTATTTTGCCCGCATGATGCACGGATCTTTACAATCCAATTTGTCCCGATACCACGACGAAGGTCAAATTTCTTCGCAGTTAACATTACTCGTCCGCTATCCCATCTACTTTTTTGATTGGCCACTTATTATAATTCTAGTAAAACATCATCCATCTTGCGCAATATTCTTGCGTAGTGGGTTATCATGATCAAGTTAACTTCTTATCACTACTTTTTGGCCGTTCATCCACATGACTTTAGTGGATTACAAGCACTAACACCTGAGTTTCAGCATCTTCGGATCGTAAGCAGCCTGATGTTGTAATTCGCAAGGCATTCTCTCGCTGGCGACTTCGAGTTCGAAAGTTCCTGCCTGCAGATAATCGCTATCGACACCCGCGTCGTTGCGCACATAACCCAACCCGATATTGGTGTTCGCCGTATAACCCCATCCGGCGCTCGACAACCAGCCCACTCTCTCGCCATTACGATAAATCGTCTCGCGACCCAGCAGTACGACATTCCTGTCTGCTAGCGTGAAACAGGCCAGTGATTTCAGCAGTGGCTGCTCTTTCTGTACCAGAATTGCGTCACGCCCGATAAATGACTTGCCGCTTTGCAGATCAACCGCCCAGCCAAGCCCGGCTTCGAGCGGATTGTAATCGGGGCCAATGTCGGCGCCCCAGGCGCGGTAGCCTTTTTCGAGCCGTAACGACTCGATCGCGCGGTAACCGGCATTGACGATGCCAAGCTCCCTGCCCGCCAAAAGCAGCGCCTCGTAGACGCTCAGCGCGAACTCTACCGGCACATGCAACTCCCAGCCCAGTTCCCCGACATAGCTGACGCGCAGCGCCCTGACCATGCCGCCCGCAATCGCCAGCTCCTGCATCGTCGCGAACGCAAACGCCGCATGCGAAATATCCTGTTGCACGAGAGATAGCAATAACGCCCGTGAGTTTGGTCCCATCACCGATAACACGGCCCAGGCCGAAGTCACGTCTTCAATTCGGGCATCGCAACCAGGCTGAATATTGCGTCTTATCCAGTCGAAGTCGTGCGTGGCAAATCCGGTGCCGGTAACGAGATAAAACTCGTCTTCGTCGATTCGGGTAACCGTCAGGTCCGACTCGATACCACCGTGCCGGTTCAGCATCTGCGTATATACCACCCCACCGATTGCAACGTCGATATTGTTGGCACAGATCCACGACAGCGCCGCAACCGCGCCAGGTCCGAAAACCCGGTACTTGGCAAACGAACTCTGATCGAAAATCGCCACTGCCTCACGAACCGCAAGGTGTTCTTCGCCCACCGCATCAAACCAGTTCTGACGCCCGAAACTGTATTCGTCAAAAGCAGAATCGGGATCAGCGGCAAACCAGTTCGGGCGTTCCCAGCCCAGTTTTTCGCCGAAACAGGCACCCTGGGATCTTAAGCTCTCATAAAGCGGGGAACGTCGGCAGGGACGACAGCTTTTATGCTCTTCATAGGGCCAGGCCATCGTATAGTGCTTCGAGTAAGCCTCCAGGGTTCTGCTGCGCACCCAGTTCACGTCTGCATGCGGTTTGCCAAAGCGACGAATATCGACCGGCCATAAATCGAACGGCGGCTCGCCGTTTTGCACCCATTCCGCCAACGCCATGCCCGCGCCACCGCCCGAGGCGATACCGAATGCGTTGAAGCCGGCACCGACAAAAACATTATTACGCTCGGGTGCGGCGCCGAGAATAAAGTTGCCGTCCGGGGTAAAACTTTCCGGTCCATTGAGCATCTGCTTGATACCGGCGTCGGCCAACGCGGGCACACGCGCTATCGCCTGTTCCATCAGCGGCTCAAAATGATCCAGTTCGTTATCGAGCAGGGTAAAGTTAAAGCCCTGCGGAATGCCTTGCTGCGCCCAGGGAAGCGGATTCGGTTCGTAGCCACCCATCACCAGACCGCCGACCTCTTCCTTGAAATAGGTCAGCCGATCCGGGTCGCGCAAGGTTGGCAGATCAGATGGCACCCCGGGTATTTGCCCGGTAACCAGGTACTGATGCTGTACCGATACCAGCGGAATATTGACGCCGGCGAGTTGTCCGAGCTGGCGTGACCACTGCCCGCCGCAGATAACCAGTCGTTCGCACTGAATGGTTCCGTTGGTAGTGTTTACCGCACGAATCGTATCGCCATCGAAATCAAACCCGGTGACCTGCGTGTCCTCACAGATCTGCACTCCAGCCTTGCGCGCCCCGCTGGCGAGCGACTGAGTGATGTCCGAAGGGTTGGCCTGACCATCGGTCGGCAGAAAAGCCGCACCAACCAGGTCGTCGATAGCCATTACCGGCCACAGATCCAGTGCTTCCTGCGGGGTCAGTAAATGCATTTCCAGGCCGAATGAATGCGCCATCGTCGCCTGGCGCTTTACTTCGGTCCAGCGTTCCTCGTTGCAGGCCAGGCGCAAACCGCCGTTCATCTTCCAGCCGGTGGCGAGCCCGGTTTCCTGCTCCAGGGTCTTGTAGAGCTCGACCGAATAACCGAGCAACTGGGTGATGTTGGCATTGGTGCGCAACTGCCCAACCAGCCCCGCGGCATGAAACGTCGAGCCCGAAGTGAGCTTGTGCTTTTCCAGCAGGACGACGTCGTTGCAACCCATTTTGGCCAGATGCCAGGCGGTGGAACAGCCGATGATACCGCCGCCAACGATGACGATGCGTGCCTGCCTGGGGAAATCGGGTTTAGCGTTCATGTTACTCAAGACCATATTCACGTTTGCGTTTCGATGCCCAGGCGCCAATCATACGATCCGCAATGATCGCAATAAAGGCGACGCAGACGCCGGCGATAATGCCCCGACCGGTATCCGCCTTGGTCAGCGCGATGTAGACCTCCTGGCCGAGTTCGCGGGTGCCGACCAGGGCCGTAATGACCAGCATCGACAGCGCCATCATGATGGTCTGGTTCACGCCGAGCATGATATGCGGTAATGCCAGCGGTAATTGTACCTTGCGCAGTACCTGGCCGCGCGTGCAACCCGCCTGCCGCGAAGCTTCGATCAGATCGCCTGAAACCTGTCGTATACCATGGTCGGTATAGCGAATTATCGGCGTAATCGCATAGGCAATCACCGCCAGCATGGCGGCGAAATCACCAACCCGGAACAGCATCACCACC
>Ga0209271_10000928_pt1 | contig 10217 bp, 12 predicted proteins | sample tdAd002_FD_187123 | JGI IMG/M metagenome (GOLD analysis project Ga0209271, IMG submission 187123) | Marine sediment microbial communities from the Atlantic coast under amendment with organic carbon and nitrate - tdAd00.2 (SPAdes)... | ecosystem: Environmental > Aquatic > Marine > Coastal >... | reverse complement strand
TGTATGAAAATATTATGTGCGGCTGGAATTAAAAAAATAAATTATTTTAATGATTATAAAAACGATCCTCTAGTTAAATACTTTCAATCTATAACTAATATTGAAATTGTTAAATTGTAAAGGCTATATTATTTTAGATTATATTCAAGATATATATCGGTTAACCTATGAATGTTACTATTAATGTCATTATCATTATCATTGTTTAATTTATATAATATATCATCGATTGATATATTTTTATTAGAAATCATTTTAAAAATGATTTCTTTTTCTTTATTACTCATATTGTATGTTTCATCATTTTGTTCTATGTCATTCTTTTTTATATTGTTTATAAATGGTATATTATTCAACATATCATCAATATCATCAATATCGTCAATATCATCAATATCGTATTTTTTTGTATTATTAAATGGTGTTATATTTTCTATTTTATTAATCGATAAATTTGAATTCACACTGCTAGAAGAATTATTACTACTAATAGACAAACTATCATCTAAATCACTATATGTATCAGAACATAAGGAAATAGCTGAATCAGAAACTGAATCAGAAGCTGAATCAGAAGCTGAATCAGAAGCTGAATCAGAAGCTGAATCAGAAGATTCTTCTGATGTTACAGAATTATCTATGTTATTTATTAAAGGTTGAATTTTTTTATTATCATTTTTTTTCCATTTACTAAAATAATTTCTATTTAATAGTTTCTCTTTAATATTTTCATTTTGAGGAACTATATTGTTATTACTATATCTTATATATTTTATATATATATAAAATGGTATACTACAACATAATGTTATTATAAGTATCCAACCAAATAAAATTATATTATAAAATATATCATTTTTATTGTTTATTTCTATTATTTTTGTTTTTGTTGAATTTGTTGGCATATTTGTTATAGAAGGAACTTTTGTAGGATATGATGACGGTTGTCCAGTAGGTTGACTTGAAGGTTGAACACTTGGGTGTCCAGATGGCTGTCCACTCGGTTGACTAGTAGGTTTTCCGCTCGGTTGACTTGATGGTTTACTAGAAGGTTGACCGGATGGCTGACTAGTAGGTTTTCCGCTCGGTTGGCTTGAAGGTTTACTAGAAGGTTGGCCGGATGGTTGACTTGTTGGTTGGCTTGAAGGTTGGCTTGAAGGTTGGCTTGAAGGCTGACTAGATGGTTGACTTGTTGGATGACTTGTTGGTTGGCTTGAAGGTTGGCTTGAAGGCTGACTAGATGGTTGACTTGTTGGATGACTTGTTGGTTGGCTTGAAGGTTGGCTTGAAGGCTGACTAGATGGCTGACCAGATGGTTGACTTGATGGTTGACCAGAAGGTTGACCAGAAGGCTGACTAGATGGCTGACCAGATGGTTGACTTGATGGTTGAGTAGAAGGTTGACCAGAAGGCTGACTAGATGGTTGACCAGATGGTTGACTAGAAGGCTGACTGGATGGCTGACTGGATGGCTGACTGGATGGCTGACTTGATGGTTGACTAGAAGGCTGACTTGATGGCTGACTTGATGGCTGGCTACTAGGCTTTCCGCTTGGTTGCCCCGATGGTTGTCCTGATGGTTGACTTGAAGGCTGGCTACTAGGCTTTCCACTTGGTTGCCCCGATGGTTGTCCTGATGGTTGTCCTGATGGTTGATTTGATGGCTGTCCTGATGGCTGTCCACTAGGCTGCCCCGAAGGTTGTCCAGAAGGTTGTCCTGATGGTATACTTGATGGTTGACTCGAAGGCTGTCCAGATGGCTTACTCGAAGGCTGGCTAGAAGGTTGACTGGATGGTTGACTAGAAGGCTGACCAGATGGTTTACTTGTTGGTTGACCGGATGGCTGACTTGTTGGTTGACCCGATGGTTGACTTGATGGTTGACTTGATGGTTGACTAGAAGGTTGACTAGATGGTTGACCAGATGGTTTACCTGTTGGTTGACTAGAAGGCTGACTTGTTGGTTGACTAGAAGGCTGACTAGAAGGCTGACTGGAAGGCTGACTAGAAGGCTCACTAGATGGCTGACTAGAAGGCTTACCAGAAGGCTGACTAGAAGGTTGACTAGAAGGTTGACTAGATGGTTGACTAGAAGGCTTACCAGAAGGCTGACTGGAAGGTTGACCAGATGGTTTACTTGAAGGTTGACCAGATGGTTGACTGGATGGTTGACTAGAAGGCTGACTAGAAGGCTGACTAGAAGGCTGACTAGAAGGCTGACTAGAAGGCTGACTAGAAGGTTGACTAGAAGGCTGACTAGAAGGCTGACTAGAAGGCTGAGTAGAAGGCTGACTAGAAGGTTGACCAGATGGTTGACTAGAAGGTTGACTAGAAGGCTGACCAGAAGGCTGACCAGATGGTTGACTGGATGGTTGACTAGAAGGCTGACTAGATGGTTGACTAGATGGTTGACTAGAAGGCTGACTAGAAGGCTGACTAGAAGGTTGACCAGATGGTTGACTAGAAGGCTGACTAGAAGGTTGACTAGAAGGCTGACTAGAAGGTTGACTAGAAGGCTGACTAGAAGGTTTACTGGATGGTTGTCCAGAAGGTTGTCCAGAAGGTTGTCCAGAAGGCTGACTAGATGGTTTACTGGATGGTTGACTAGAAGGCTGACTTGAAGGTTGACTAGAAGGCTGACTAGAAGGTTGACTGGAAGGTTGACTAGAAGGCTGACTAGATGGTTGACTAGAAGGCTGACTAGAAGGCTGATTTGAAGGTTGACTAGAAGGCTGACTAGAAGGTTGACTGGATGGTTGACTAGAAGGCTGACTTGAAGGTTGGCTTGATGGTTGACTAGAAGGCTGACTCGAAGGTTGCCCAGAAGGTTGTCCAGAAGGTTGACTGGATGGTTGACTAGAAGGCTGACTCGAAGGTTGTCCAGAAGGTTGTCCAGAAGGTTGTCCAGAAGGTTGACTTGATGGTTGTGATGACGGAATATTCATTAAATTCTTCCACCAAACTATTTTATCATTAGTTCCAGAACTTGTAATTATATCAATATAATTATCACCATCTACATCTATAGCAAAAAATGATGTTATATCAGTTATACTACTTGATACTATATGCTCAGTAAAAGTTTCTGAACCATTATTTTCCCACCAAGATAATGTAGCGTCTGTATTGGCTGCGGTTATTATATCTATATCTCCATCATTATCTATATCTATTGCATATACCACATTAGCACCAGTTGCTGAATTAGTTATTATATGTTCTGTAAAACTTTCCGAACCATTATTTTCCCACCATGAAAATGTATTATCACTAAAAGCAGCAGATAAAACATCTATATCTCCGTCCCCATCTACATCAATTGCAAATACATCTATCGCACCACTAGCGCTTGTTGTAATTGAATGTTCCGTAAAACTTTCTGAACCATTATTTTCCCACCAAGCAATAGTATCATCTCCATAATATACAGATAAAACATCTATATCACCATCTCCATCTATATCTATAGCAAATACTTTACGTGGTTGGTCTGAAGAGCTAGTAATGATATGTTCTGTAAAACTTTCCGACCCATTATTTTCCCACCACGCGACAGTATCATCGCGGTTTGAGGCTACCAATACATCTATATCACCATCACTATCAATATCAATAGCGAAAACTGATCTTGCTGCGTCTGCGTTAGTTGTAATGATATGTTCTGTAAAACTTTCAGACCCGTTATTTTCCCACCACGCGACAGTGTCATCACGATTTGATGCTACCAATACATCTATATCACCATCTCCATCTACATCTATGGCAAAGACAGAACGAGCTGCGTCTGCGTTAGTTGTAATGATATGTTCTGTAAAACTTTCCGACCCATTATTTTCATACCACGCGACAGTATCATCTTTGAGTGATGCTACCAACACATCTATATCACCGTCTCCGTCTACATCTATGGCAAATACAGATTGTGGATCATCTGGATTTGTTGTTACAGTATTTTCTGAATTAGAATTAAAATAATCTGACGATAATAAATAACGAGACGAGTATATTGGCTCTATATTTAAATAATTAGTTATATTGATAGATTTAACCACATTTAATAATAAATAGGTAAATAATAATGAAATAATCATAACATATATACTATAATCAATAATAACATTTAAATCTAATGTATAATTATATGAAATATATCAGTATAATTATACTATTTGTATTTATATTAATACTTATTGTGTTTGATCCAGTAAAAGAAACATTTAGCATTCTAGAAGGTATTCGTGGTCGTGGAGGCGGCGGTCATGGAGGACGTGGTCATGGAGGACGTGGTCGTGGAGGACGCGGACGTGGAGGTCATAGAAGAGGAGGAAGAAGATGGTATGGTGGTAACTTGGGTTATCGTTATAGACCACCACCCGTAGTAAGATATTCTCCAGATTATTATCCTGGATATGCTCCCAGATATGTTCCTTGGTTAACAGGTGCCTATTGGTTTGGAAGCACATGTAAAGACGGTTGTACTAATGTAGGTAATGATAGATGGGGATGTCAATTCCCTGGAGGTGGATCAAATGACTGTGTATTTGCCAGTGATTGCTACGGTTGTGGTTTTTAAATTAATTCTCTTTAAATAAATCATTTTGTAACAAAGAAAAAACTAGAGGCTCTAAATAATCTAATCTATTTTGACATTGTTTCTTTTTAATAACAACACTGACAGTATTCTCCAATTGATCTATTCTTTTTTTTATTTTATCAATCATTATTTCTTCGTCATCAGTGGGATTGTTTTTTGGAACATCATCATCAACTGATTTCTTCAAATAAAAAGAATCATTATAAATCATTGATTCTAATAAATTTAATTTATACCTCATTTTACTTAAATCATTCAAAGTATCATAATTAACTTCATCGTTCCTTCCTTCTTCAAAAATATCAGATGATGTTATAATATCATTTGTAAAAGCGTCCATAACAGTAATAGGGGAATCTTCCATTATATTAATAATAATAACTTTTATACTTTAAATTATTATTAGTTAATCTATATTAGTGTTTGGTAGTTCAGGAATATTTTCAAAATTAGATTCGATGTTAGCCCATTCATCCATATTATTTAAATAATATTGCGCATTTCTCATTGTACACGCCATAGAACATCCAGAATGTCCAGCATATTTAATATTTTGGTAAATTTTATCACTTGATGGATGCTCTGAAAACATAAATCCTGTATGATTATTATCAAAATTTTTGACAAAGTCTTCGCATTCTGCTATCTTTATAGCATTCAAAGCATCCTTTACCATAATGTAATCGTGTTTACTTAATTCGTTACTCATTCTCTGTTATAATTAATATAAATTCAAATTGTTTTTATATCAATTTTTTTATAAAATATTATAAAATATTATAAAAATTTTAAATGCTTTGAAGATGTGCCATTGATTTAGATATTACATAATACAAAAGAGAAAAGAATATACTATTAAAAATATAGCCGGATAAATTAGGGTTACCGTCTTTATTGAACAACGATGGTATAAGAGTTGTTAATTTACTTCTGACGACTGGTAGTTGAAAAATGAAATACAATAATCCAATAATAATAGGGATTTGAAATTCATCATATAAAATCTCTAAAGAATCACGAGAATTTTTATTTTTCATTCTTCTAGCTAAAATTTCTTGTTCAGTATCTGTATTTTGAATATAATCTTCTTGTTCTTTCTGTGGAACATAATTCGGTTGAACTGCTTCATCTGCAAAATGAACAGTATTGGTGGGAATATCTCTCGAAGGTAATTCTAAACCACCACTAGCGTTTGCTTGTTGAATACCTGTAACCACTTCATTCATCATTTTTTGATCAGCAATTTCGCTACCTGCTGTATTAGGAGTTGAATTCGGGTCATAATTGGTAGATATTTCACTTGTTTGAAGGACAACATTTTGCTCGCTTCCTCCACCTGCCACAGGATCCGTTGGTAAATCGGTAAGACTTGTAGTATCAGCCATATCTAATATACTAATAAGATTGATAGAAATATATATTTACGCAAAATCCACAGATTTCTTTTTATTATCACAAATAATAGATTCTAGTTCATAATTAAAACATTTATTACCATATTTATATTTCTTATTTTTCATATCATCTAAAGTTGGGGCTATAAAGTCAAAACAACTACGACCATGACAGTTTTTTCTAAACAATGTTGCTAATCCTAGACCTAATAATATTGACATAATTATTTTTCCCGTCTCAGTATTAAAAAACTTCTTAATTTCCATATATATTATGATAATATAAACTATAATTGAATTGGGATTTCTTCAACATCATTTGAACATTTTACAATATTCTGTTTTAATTGAAAACAATTATTAACTTTGTCCCTAAATTGAAATAGATGCTTATTATCGTCGGTTGGATACACAGTTATTTTATCAGGAGTAGGATTGGTAAAGTAAACATATAATATTCCAAATAAAAAACTTATTAAGAACGCAGGTAAATTAAGAAATCTCATTTATAATAATTATTTATTAAAAATTTATTATAAATTTGAATTTAATCACCTATATTATAATTCTCATCTTCATCGTATTCATTATCTTTAATTATACTTTTATTCGATAAATGAGTAGGAGGTGAGTCTATAGGTGATGTTGACGATACACCTTCTGGTGTGCGTGGTGGAGAATAATCTGGTGTATGGGATGAAGGAGGTGATTCTATAGGTGATGTTGACGATACACCTTCTATAGGTATAGGTGATGTATATTTAGGCATTGTATTTAGATCAACTACAAATATCTCACCCGTATTCTTATCTATAGCAACTAATTCAGGATGACTAGGAGCCACATAAATCATTTCTTGTTGATATTTTTCTTTATTATTTGATGCTTCAATTGATACTTTTTTATTATTTTCAATAATTCCTTGATTTACTTCATAATCATTCTCCGTAACAATTATCTTATTACCAAACATAATAATATCTTTATTACCATATTGTCCAGTTTTATCATTAACAATCCTTTTAATTTTTGGAATAGTTTCCTTTGATTCTTGTTTTGATTCTTGTTTTGATTCTTGTTCATCATCATCACCCCAATCAAGATCATCAACTTGAAGTCTTTTTCCCATATTTTTTAATTCATCCATATTAACCTTTTCTGAATTAATACCATTTTTATTCATTTCAAAACTATTTACAACTGGTTCTACAAATGTATCTAATAATTGCGAAATAGTATATTGTTTCTTAATTAAATGGTGTGTATTATCATCTTCATTTAATTCCATAGCATAATATTTATACTTTAAATTATTTAAATCATTTATGATAGGCATTAATTCATCTTGATAAACAACTATCATATCTTTAATAAGATTAATTTGCCCAGTTTCATCAAATTCATCAATCGTATTTTTAATTAAATCAATTTTATCATAATACAAATCTACTTTTATCTTAATATCGGGTTTATTATCAAGATTTTCAATTACTTCAATAAATTTAGTTCTATATATCATTAAACTTTCTAAATCATCCAATAATTCTTTTTTTATTTTTTTAAATGTAGATAAAACCATAGTTTCGTTCTCATATCCAAATAATAAATCCAATTTAGTCATTATAATATCTGTTTTACTATCATCTATCCCGTCTTGAAAAGCACCCATTAATTCTTGTAATTGGACAAATTTTCCTGTATTAATACTAATATTTAAAGTACATGGATTTGTTTTATCTCCACAAATAGCAGATAAAACACCATCATCATTGCCAAAAATAGTTCCAACTCGTCTACCACAATTCATACAATTCATTTTAACTTTAGAATAAGCATCTTGTTTTTGTTTTAATGATAATTCTGGATTTTTAATAATTTTATTTATTTTTTCTTGTTTCTTAACTTCATAATTATGTTTAATTGAATAATATTGATTCAACTTTTCCAAATACTCAGGACTTTCTTTGTCTTGAGCAACAATATTTGGATAGTGAATTGAGTCTATAGAATCTGCAGTGATGTTATCTTCTTGACTAGTCATATAAACTAAGCTAATATTTTTCTATTGAAAAATTGAACTTCAGGATTATTTTGCCAATTAGAAAGGTCGGACATCATATCATTCATTTGATTTTTTTTATAGTCTTGCATAAATCTCAATTTATTTAACAAGTATTCTTGTTCTTTTCTTTTCTTTTCCTCTTGAAGTTTTAAATTATTCTTATTTTTATATTTTATATACAAAGTTATACCTACAACTAAAATAAATGCTATTAATAGTCCTAAATTATACAATAAATTATAATATTTAGACTTGAAATTATGACATTGTTCTAAAGTAGAACTCATAAAATACTTAACTCCAGGTTCTATTAAACGAGGTCGAATATTTCTTAATGTATCCATTAAATTATAGACTTATTATTTCAAATTAAATTATACATATTTATTATATGGCATCAGCAGACCCAACAGCATCAATTGTATTCTTTTTAATATTAACTCTAGCATATTCTATATTTAAGTATTACACTAAATCTCCTAGTATGATTAAAATATGGACTGGAATTTATTTTCTAGTATTAATTATAGTTCAGTTCTTCATTAATTTAGGATTAACAAATGAAATATGTGGATTTACACAATATAGTACTGCTCTTAAGACGACCATAGTCCCGTGGCTATTTATATTTGGTTTATTGAATGTATTATTAATGGCATTTCCTAGTTGGTTGTCTCCATTTTCTAATACAATTGGGTATTTATTCGTATATGTAACAGGAATCAATGGTTTTTTTAAAAGTATTATAAAAGACAGAAAAACATTAGATCTTGGACCTCAAAAAGCAGATATGATAACTGCTATTAACAATGTATATGAAGACAAATCACTAATTATTAATTCTATGACTCTTAGTAACCTATCAATATGGTGGGAAACTATGAAGAAAGGAGGTCTATTAAAATCGGGTGTAGGAGACCAACAATACAATGAATTAATGGGATACATTAAGATGAAAACAGAAATAGCAGAATTTATGTGGTATGCCTTAACAGGAGTATTAGTAACATCAGTAAGTTATAATTATATTCTAAATTCTGGTTGTACTCAATCTGTTGCGGAGATGGAGAAGAGACATAATGAATATGTTCAACAAGAACAAGAAATGGCAGAAGCTCAACAAAAGAAACAAGATGGTCAAATAATTTACAAGACATATGAGTAAATAATTTACCTAAAATTTAGGAATTGTGATATAATACAGAACTAGTAAATATGACAATATTCCTAAAACTATACTTAATAGCCATATTGGCAATATGGTTTTTCGTTTTTGTCCTAAACCAAATTCTCGTAAAGAACCATCTTTATTATAGATAAATGCTGGTTGAAAATAATTCAAGCATAGAAAAGATACTAAAAAGATTAATATCGCAAAACTATTTATATTTTTTCTAATAAAAGCATAATTCATTATATATATATAATTAATACTTTTTCACCAGAAATATATTTAATTTTTTTTATTCATTTATAGTATAATGGATCATTCAGATACCTTTCTTCAAACACCTTTTGCCCCTTTAGGAAAAATCTACTGTGACTATTTTTTCTATCTAACTGTTATTAACTTTATCCTTTTAATATACATCTTATTATCAGCCCTTTATGTATTCTTTTTTGATAAGAAGAGAGAATCGCTTTTCCAAATTGTTTTAATTTCTTTACCTACATTCTTAGCATACTTCACTAATAGATTATTATACTCTATGTGTGTCGGTTCTACTCAGATGTAAACAGTTTTTATATAATTTTTTAATTATTATATAAAAATTACTTATATTGGTCTTTAATCTCATTATTTAAATAGGTATTCTTACCTATAGCCCTAATTATTTTGTTCGTTTCTTTTTCGTCATCTTCAATGGATGTCATTGAATTAAATACTAGTTTAGTTAATTTTGTTTGTAAATCTTCATCTTGATCCCATCCATCATTCACATCTTGCCATTTATTTATCATTGTTCGTTGTTTCAAAGCTATTCCCTTGATTCCGTGTAATAATTTATTCAATTCAGTGTCCTTTTCCCATATGTTATCATCCTTAATGTACATTATTTTTCGTTTAGCATCAGTACAATGAATTGGGCGTTCTAAAACATCCATATTATTTAGTCCATCTACAACCATATTAGTAATTGTTTTTGTTAATCCATTTTCAATGGTA
>Ga0209271_10000927_pt1 | contig 10219 bp, 9 predicted proteins | sample tdAd002_FD_187123 | JGI IMG/M metagenome (GOLD analysis project Ga0209271, IMG submission 187123) | Marine sediment microbial communities from the Atlantic coast under amendment with organic carbon and nitrate - tdAd00.2 (SPAdes)... | ecosystem: Environmental > Aquatic > Marine > Coastal >... | reverse complement strand
CGTCTTTCAATCATACGCTGGTGTTGCTGATCGATCACGGTGACGAAGGTTCTTTTGGCTTCGTCGTCAACCGCGTGACCGACCTCGAGATTGAAGACGTCTTCAATGAAGTCGGCGTGACCGGTGAAGCGGCCGGCTCGGTGCGCGCCCCCGTCATGCTCGGCGGGCCGGTCTCCCCCGAGTCGGGTTGGATTCTGTACGACACCGAAGGCGTTCCCCAGCTGTCGTCGGGTCGAACGATCGCGGTCGGCAAGGGCATCGCCTGCAGCGCGTCGCTGGAGCTTCTGGAGCGCATCGCACGGGGCGACGGTCCCGACACCTGCGCCATGATGCTTGGTTACTCGGGGTGGGGCGTAGGCCAACTCGAGAGCGAAATGAAGCAAGGATCTTGGATTCCGGTCGACCTCGAATACGGCCTCGTGTTCGACACCCCGGTCGAGGACCGCTGGGAAGCGGCGCTCGCCAGCCTTGGAATCGATCCAGCTCGCGTCATCGACAACCAAATCGCTAGCGCGTGAGAGCGTCCGAGTCCCCAACGGGTCCGTCGCCTTGTTTCGGGCGGGGTCAGAGGCTACCCCCCTTGGCCATGGGGGTCGTCCTCGACAGGCTGGTGTGGCTCACTCTGCTTTCGCTCGCGATGGCATGCGGCGGCAGCTCGGGCACTGGCAAGAGCACGCTCGACCCCGACGATGATGCCCGCACCGGCTACGAGAAGGCGTTGCTCGATTTTCGTCGCGGCGATTGCCTGTCGGCTGAGCCCACGTTCCGCGAGATCCGTCGAGAATTCCCCTACAGCCGTTTTGCAGCGCTGGCGGAGCTTCGTATCGGTGATTGCCAGTTCAAGAACGAGGCGTACCCCGAGGCGATCCAGACGTACCGGCAGTTCGTCCGTATCCGCCCCTCGCACAAAGAGATCCCCTACGCGCGATTTCGAATCGCCGAAGCGTATTACAACCAGATCCCAAGTGGCTGGTTCATGACCCCCCCTTCGCACGAACGCGACCAGAGCGCCGCGCGTGATTCGCTGATCCAGCTACGCCGGTTCGTGGTCGACTATCCGGAGGACCAGCGCGTTCCGGACGCCCACAAGCTCATGGAGAAATGCATGAGCGTGCTCGCCGCGCATGAGCTCTACGTCGCTCGCTTCTACCTCAAGCGAGAAGCGTACCGCGGCGTGATTTCGCGGCTCAAGGGGTTGCTGGCGTCTTACCCGGGGAGCGGTGTGGAGTCGGAGGCGCTGCTCCTCCTCGGGCTGGTCTACCTGGAGACCGACGAGGTCGAGGCGGCCCGGCTTACCTTCAACGAGATCCTCCAGCGTTTCCCCGAGAGCGGCGAGGCCAGACGGGCCCGGGCCCTGCTCGGCAAGATCGGCTGAGGCCCGAGGAGCGGATTTCTGGCCAGCGATCCAGCCGATCGCTACCTTCGGGCCCATGGCTCCTTGGGCTCGACAGATTCTGGACGCGGCCAACGAATACTACGACCGCGCCGAATACCCGCTCGCTCAGCCCTATTACGAGAAGCTCGTACAGCAGGGGCTGCGCTATCCCGATGTGTTCAATCGACTCGGGGTCATCTATCACCTCGGTGGCCGGCTTCCCGAAGCCCGCTGGTGTTTCCAGCAGGCGCTCGAGGTCAACTCCGGCTACCTAGAGGCCGCGCTCAACCTCACCGTGACCTGCAACGAGCTCGGCGAGTATGGATCCGGCGTTCGCACGTTGCAGCGCGCTCAGCGCCACTCGGATTCCTCGAACGACGCCTATCGCCGAGGCAAGGTCGCCAACCTTCATCGAGCGCTTGCGAGGGCGTACCTCGATTTGGATCGTCCGGAGGATGCAATGCACGAGTTCGGGCGCGCGCTACGACTCTGCCCGAAGTTTCACGACATTCGGCTCGAGCTGGCCAAGCTGCTCAGGCTCCGCGGCAATGCTCACGGGGCACGAGAGGAGCTGACGCTCGTCTTGCAATTGGACCCGGATCATCACGACGCCCGCGCGCTCTTGGGGGTCATCGAGATCGAGACCGGGGACCCCAAGCAGGGCCTGCAGCACCTGCGGACCGTAGTCGATCAATGCGCCGAGCACCCGGTCGCCCGGGCCTACCTGAAGCAGGCCGACGCCGACTATCGCCGCGCTTCCTGAGCCTCCTTCCCCGGTCGCTTTGTGGGCGCCCGAAAGGGTGCCACACTGCGTAAGACGTGCCCCCGACCGTCCTCCTGCTTGACGACGACACTCAGTTTCGAACCAGTGTCACTCCCGCGCTCGAAGCGTTCGGCCTGCGCGTATTGAATGCGACCAAGGGGAGCATCGCACGCGCGCTGCTCGAGGAAGAGGAGCCTTCGTTGCTGGTGGTCGACGGCTTGCTTCCCGACACCAACGGGATCGTCTGGATCGAGGAGCTCCGAGCCGACGGCTTCAACACCCCGATCATCTTCGTGTCGGCGTTCTACCGGGACCTGGTGACGTTCAAGCACCTCACCACAAACCTCGACGTGGTCAAGGTGTTTCACAAGCCGGTGGCGGTGGATCGATTTGCCCGCGAGGTAGCAAGCGCGGTCTCGGCCCCGATGAGCTTGACGCCTGCCGCGAATCGTCCCGCCGTCGATCCCGCAGACCAAATCCTGTTCCCTGATGAACCGTCTCAGCCCGGCGTCGACGCGGAAAGGGCCAAGCAGTCGTATAAGAGCCTGCTTCCCATTGCTGCGGACAACCTGACGGGCGCGGTTCGGCGCGTGCACTCCGAGGCCGACCGAACCAGCGTGGTGGCCGAAGCGCTCCGTCAGGCACACGACCTGCACGGCGCGGCGCACACGCATGGCTTTGCCGAGGTTTCCGTAGCGGCGGGCCGCATCGAAGAAGAGCTTCGGCAGCTTCAGCAGTCGGGACGGCTCGATTGGACGTCGATGTTCGAGTCGATCGATGCTGTTCGGGCCCACGCAGCCGAGGCCGTTGGCCGCTCGGTCGACATACGGTCGAGCGCGGCGGCTCCGCCCTCGGTGACCCCGGCTGCGAGCTTCTTCCTACACCGTCCCGTTCCGAAGGACTTCGTACCGACTCTGCTCGTGCTCGAGGACGACCCTGCGATGATCGCCTATCTGCGGTCGGCCTTCGACGAGGTGCTCGTCCACTTGAGGCCCGTTTCGACTGTCGACGAGGCGCTCAAGATCGCCGGTCGAAATCCGCCGACCGCCGCCCTCGTCGGCTGGCCTCTCGAAGATCGCGAGGCGCTTCCGCGTTTTCTACAGATGTTCCGAGGATTGCACGGCTGCAACGAGGCGCCGGTCATTCTTCTGTCGGTCGACGACGACCCTCATACTCGCGCTCTCGCCGCTCAGCTCGGCATCGATATCTTCCTGCCGCACCCCATCGAGCTCGTCCGCCTGCATCACGCAATGACCACCGCGGTCGAACGCGCCATGACCCCACGCCCCAAAGTCGCGGTCCTTCGTGACCCGGACGCCGCACGGCAGATCGAAGAAGCCGGCATCGAGTGCTTCCTCTACTTCAGCTTCGACGAGCTCTTGCGCGAGATCGACATCCAGTGTCCGGACGCCATCTTGTTGGGGTCGGGCGTAACCGGAAAGCAAGTGCCCGCGATCATCGCCATGTCCGCGTGGGACGCGGACTGCAGCCTGCTGTGCTTCGACGACTCGCCGCTTGCCGAAGAAGTCGAGATCACGGAGTGCCTCGCGCGCGGGTCGGGTTGGTTGGTTCATTTGCACCGCGAGGCCGAAGGCATGGCGCGACTTCGCCGGCAGCAGTTGCGTTGCAGTCAGACGGGGTTGCTCGCGCGTGAGGCGGCCGTTGCCGCGCTCGAGTCGGGCTTGTCGTCTGCCCAGCGCAACGGGCGGACGTACTCGATCGGTCTCATGCAGGCGACGGGTCTCGAAGGGCTCGATCACGTCAAGGCGCGGCGGTTGCGGGCTCACTTGGGCAGGTTGATCTACGGCAGGTTCCGCCGTGAAGACGTTCGGGGGCGCTGGGACGAGAGCACGTTCGTCGTCGGCTTCGACGGCAATAGTGCGCGGGCGGTCGTCGAGGTCGTTCGGAGGCTTCAAGAGGAGCTCGACGCGCAGCGGGCCCGGCAGCCAGAAGAGCTCTCCTTTCTGCACGTCGCAGTGGGCCTTGCCTCGTATCCGCTCGATGGGGATACCGCCCGTTCCTTGATTCTTGCCGCTCACGAACGTCTCGAAACGGCGGTCGAACGCGATCCAGACGCCCTGGTTTGGCGGTAGCTTTGCGGCTCGCACCCCACAACGGGACAGGCTAAACTTCGAATATCGAACCGACCGCGCAGAGCGGCCCCGTTGAGGCCGATGTAGCCGCCGACATCGAAGTCGCCGATCCCGGTCTGCTGCTCAAGCTCACCGGCCCTGGTGGCTCCAACTTGCGTGCGCTCGAGGCCGAGCTCGGGGTGTCGATGGGGCTGCGAGGCTCCACGATTCACATCCAGGGACCGAACCGTGACGTCGAGTTGGTGGAGCGTGTGCTTCACGAGCTCATCGACGCCCTCCAGTTCCGTGATCTCAGCTCCGTCGAGATGGCCCGCGCGGCCAGGACGCTTCGCTCGCATCCTCAGATGAGGCTTCGCGCGCTGCTGGACGATGTCGTGCTGACCACCTCGAGCCGCCGCATCGTGTCCCCCAAAGGTGTTGCCCAGCAAAGCTACATTCAGGCGATCCGTAGCCACGATATCGTGTTTGGAATCGGGCCGGCCGGCACTGGCAAGACGTACCTCGCCATGGCCATGGCGATTCGCGCGCTGCAAGAGCGGCAGGTCAAACGCATCATCCTGACGCGTCCCGCGGTCGAGGCTGGCGAGCGGCTCGGCTTCTTGCCCGGTGATCTGGCGGAGAAGATCAACCCATACTTGCGCCCGCTCTACGACGCGTTGCACGACATGATGGACCCCAGCCGCATCGCGGCGCTGATCGAGCGTGGCACGATCGAGGTCGCGCCGTTGGCCTTCATGCGCGGCCGAACGTTGAACGACAGCTTCGTCGTCCTCGATGAGGCGCAGAATACGACGGCAGAGCAAATGAAGATGTTCCTCACGCGCCTCGGGTTCGACTCGAAGACCGTCATTACCGGCGACGTGACTCAGATCGACCTCCCGGGCGGCGCGCGCAGTGGGCTTCGGCACGCCGAAAAGGTTCTCTCGGAGATCCACGGCATCGAGTTCATCTACTTCTCTCATGCCGACGTGGTTCGGCACCCCCTGGTGCAGCAAATCGTCCAAGCCTACGATGTCCACGAATCGGGCTCTTCCGACGGTGACATCTAAGCGCTGCCTGGTATGCTAGCCGCCACATGACCGATCGAATCTATGACGGCGCGTTGGACCTGATCGGCCACACGCCTTTGGTGCGTCTCGCGCGAATCACGGGTGATAAGGGCGCCGAGGTCTGCGGCAAGCTCGAATCGAACAACGTGGCTGGTTCGGTAAAAGACCGTCCCGCGCTTTCGATGGTCCTCGCCGCCGAGAAGTCGGGCGAGCTGGGGCCGGGTTCGACGGTCGTCGAAGCGACGAGCGGCAACACCGGCATCAGCCTTGCAATGATCTGCGCTGTCCGCGGTTATCGCTGCGTCATCGTGATGCCTGAAGACATGAGCGCGGCGCGCCGCCACTTGTTGAAGTCGTACGGCGCCGAGGTGGTGCTGACCGCGGCCGAGGACGGAATGGCAGGTGCGGTCGAGCAGGCCGAGCGTTTGTTGCAGTCGACCTCTGGTGCGATGATGTGCGGTCAGTTCGAAAACCCCGCGAATCCAGCCATCCATGCGACGACGACGGCCGAGGAGATCTGGGAGGCGACCGGCGGGAAAGTCGACGCACTCGTCTCCGGCGTAGGCACCGGAGGGACGCTCACCGGCGTCGGGCGCGTGCTCAAGGAGCGCAACGCGGACGTTCGGGTGGTTGCGGTCGAGCCACGGGCCAGTGCAGTGCTGTCGGGGGGAAAGCCCGGGCTGCATGGCATTCAAGGTCTCGGCGCCGGCTTCATACCGGCGGTTCTCGACACGGATCTCGTCGACGAAGTGATCACCGTCACCGATCTCGCTGCCGAGCGCATGACGAAACGGCTTGCGCGTGAGGAGGGCTTGCTGTTGGGGCCGTCTTCGGGCGCGAACGTCCACGCGGCTCTCGAGGTGTCGCGTCGGATGAAGCCCGGACAGAGAGTCGTCACCATTCTTTGCGATGGTGGTGAGCGCTACCTCTGCTGATCGCGCATGACCGAGCTGGTCAAAGTTTCACGCGCATTGAGCCGTGCGGTGTCGGAGCTCGAGTTCGGCGGGCCGGTTACCCACGTCTACAATCCCCTCCAATACGCGAAGCGCTCCCATGAGCTCTACCTCGGCCGTTTCGGCGCGGGACCCAAGGAAGCCGTGTTCGTCGGCATGAATCCAGGCCCGTTCGGGATGGGGCAGACCGGGGTGCCGTTTGGCGATGTCGGCTTCGTTCGCGATTGGATGGGCATCGAAGCGTCCGTCGACCGGCCCACGAACGAGCATCCGAAGCGCCCCGTGCTCGGTTTCGAATGCAAGCGCTCCGAAGTCAGCGGCTCGCGTCTTTGGGGATGGGCACAGGAGCGTTTCGGCACGCCGGAGCGGTTCTTCTCTCGATTCTTCGTGATCAACTATTGCCCGTTGCTCTTCATCGAATCGACCGGGCGCAATCGAACACCAGATAAGCTCTCGGCCGACGAGCGCGGCGTGCTTCTGCCCAAGTGCGACCATGCGCTGCGTGTCGCCATCGACGTCCTCGAGCCGAAGCTCGTGGTGGGCGTCGGCGCGTGGGCGACGAAGCGCGCCGTCGCCGCACTCGGTAACGACGGGCCGGAAATCGGCACCGTTCTGCATCCGAGCCCGGCGAGCCCGAAGGCCAATCGCGGATGGGCACGACAAGCCGAAAGCGATTTGCGCGCCCTCGGCATCAAGTTATAAGCAGGCAGGGCGCGCGCATGCGGTATGCTCCGCGCCGGGGGTCGAGCAGATGCCGAAGAAAGTCGTCCAAGTTGCGGCCATCATGGTGCTCAGTCTGGGGTGTGGTCACGAGTCCGCCGCCACCCAGCAGGTACGCAGCGCCGCGGCGATCGATCTCGATTGCGATGAATCGATGATCGAATTCGTCGACGATGCTTCCATGCAAAAGCGCGTGAGCGGCTGCGGCCGGACCCTGACCTACATGTACAAGTGCAACCCAGCGTCTGGCGGCGGGCAGGACTGTCGTTGGAAGCCGGTTCGAGACGACAGCAACAAGCTCAACTAGCCGCCGTCCGGCTGTGCCGCGAGCAGTTGCTCCCGTAGCTCGAGAATATCGGGATTGTTTGCATCGAACGCGCTCGCTCGCTCGAGCGCTGCCGCCGCTTCCGCGAGATCCCCGCGCTCGAGGGCGGCGCGGGCTCGTCCGAGCTCGTCTTTGGCCGCCTCCTCACGCTCGTGAGGAGAGAGGGAGTCGGGGCCGGTGTCGCCAGCAGTGCCAGCGTCGGTGCCAGTGTCAGTGTCAGTGCCAGCGTCGGCGCCAGCGTCGGTGATCGTGCCGGTGCTCGAAGGGTCGCGGTTTTCGATGGCGACCCATAGCGCCACCAGGACGCCGATGGACAGTGTCATCACAAACGGCAGGCTCTTGCGCTTGCGTCTCGTTCTGGGCGGGCGTCGTCCATCATAGGCTTCTCTGAGCGCCGACACGAACGTGCGCGCGCTCGCGTAGCGGTCGGCGGGATTTTTCCGCAGTGTCCGAAGGATTGCAGCGTCGACTGCCGTTGGAATCGCGGCCCCGCGGTTGGCTTCGCTCGGGGGAACGGGATCGCCACTCATCACTTTGTGTGCGACCGCCATCGCCTCGGTGCCGGGGAATGCGCGTTCGCCACAAGCGGCCTCGTAGATGACGGCACCGAACGAGAACAGATCGCTTTGCTCGCTGTACTCACCGCTGCGCAGTGTCTCCGGTGCGGCGTAGCACGGCGTGCCTAGGAACTGCCCTTCCTTGGTGAGATCGGCGTTCGGTACGCGGGCGATGCCGAAGTCCGCGAGCTTCACGTGCCCGTTCTCGGTGATCAATAGATTCTCAGGCTTCAGATCCCGATGGATCACTCCCGCGACGTGCGCGGTTACAAGCGCGTCTGCGACCTGCTGGGCGAGCTCGAGCAACTTGTCGCGCGCGAGAGGCCCTCCCTTCCTCAGCTCTTGCTTGAGGGTGTGTCCACGGACGTATTCGAACACCAGATAAGGGCCGAGCTTGGGGTCGTCTCCGACATCGAATATCTGAACGATATTGGGATGATGGAGGCGAGCCGCGGCGCGAGCCTCGTTCTGAAAGCGGCCGAGGAACACGTCGCGCATCTCCGCATCGAGGGCGAGATCGCGGAGCGTTTTGACCGCTACTGGCCGGTCGAGATCTGCATCATGCGCGAGATAGACGTTTCCCATCGAACCCGACCCGAGGAGTCGTTCGATTCGGTAGCGACCGATCTGTTGCGGCAGGTCTTCCATGGGCGGGATCTAGTGCATGGGGGAGGGTGGGGCCAGAGACGACCAGAGACGACTAGAGACGGTGGAGCTTCAGCGTGTTGGTGCGCCCCGAGGTGGGCCATCCCACTACCAGGGCGAACGCTTCCCCCCGCTGGCAGAGCTTTTCCCGCACGAGCAGCGACGTTGCAATTCGCAGGGTCTCGTCGAGCGACTCGGGCGGAACCTCGATTCGAGGGATCACACCCCACTCGAGCGCAAGCCGTCTTGCGACACGCACGTCGCTGGTGACGGCCAAAATCGGCGCCCGTGGCCGATGCTCCGCCAACAAGCCTGCCGAGCGTCCGTCTTGCGTGAACACGACGACGGCCTTCAGGGGCAGATGAGTCGTCAACACCGCGGCCGCGCGTGCCGCCGCGTTTGAAAACGGCCAGTCTTCATCGCCAACGCTCTTGAGCTCCCTGAACTCGCGGGCGAGGTCTTCGACGTAGTCCGACTCTACCTCTCGAATGATCGCGTCCATCATCTCGAGGCTTTGCACCGGGTAGCGGCCCGCCGCCGTTTCGCCGCTGAGCATCACCGCGTCGGTCCCGTCCATCACCGCGTTGGCAACGTCGGCCGCTTCGGCGCGTGTGGGCCGGGGGTTTCGGATCATCGAATCCAGCATCTGCGTGGCCGTGATCACGACTTTGCCGCCCGCGTTGGTCTCCCGGATGATTCTCTTCTGGATCAGGGGCACCTTCTCCGCGCCGAGCTCCACGCCGAGGTCCCCGCGGGCGATCATGATGCCATCGGCAGCGGCGACGATTTCGCTGAGCGCAGCCACCGCCTCGGGGCGCTCGATCTTCGCGATGACCGGCACGTCCCCGGTCAAGGCTTTGGCTTCCTCGACGTCTTGGGCAGAGCGGACGAACGAGAGGGCAATGTAGTCTGCTTTCAGTCCGGAGATCGCGAAGGCGAGGTCTTGCCGGTCCTTGTCGGTCATCCCGGGCGCGCCGATCGACACTCCCGGCAGGTTGAGGCCCTTGTTATCCGAAAGCGTGCCCCCGTCTTCGACGATCGTGTGGACGGTGTTTCCCTCGACCGCGTCGACTCGGAGGCGAATCAGGCCATCGTCGAGCGCTACCGAGTCGCCGGGCTCCACATCGCTCGCGAGGGAAGCATAGGTCACCGAGACGATCTCTTGGTTGCCTTCGACCTCGGCTGCCGTGAGCGCGAAGCGGTCGCCTGGCGAGAGCTCGATCGGACCGGTGGCAAACCGCCCCACGCGCATCTTCGGCCCTTGCATGTCCGCCAAGATCGCCATCGGGCGCCGCGCTTCCGCCGCAGCCTCACGTACGAGCTTGGCCACTGCGGCATGTGACTCGTGGTCGCCATGCGAGAAGTTGAGGCGTGCACAGTTCATGCCTGCCCCAACGAGCTCGCCGACCTTCGCCTTGGTGTTACTGGCAGGCCCGAGCGTGCAGACGATCTTCGTGCGCCTCACAGAACGCTTGTACCCGGGTTCCATGCCCCAGCCAAACTACCGGTGGCGGTGGCGGTCTGGCTCCCAGCGGCTGAGCTTCGACTTGAAACCCAAGCGCACGACAAATGTCGCGTAGAGTGTCCATTGGGTGCGATCCGAGGTTGGTTGGATGTTTCGGTATGATGGATCGGCGTTCACGTAACGGGTGGCGATGCGCAACCACAACCCGCGCACCGTGGTGAGCGGCCTGTAGAGCGGGATGCCAAATCCGAAACCGACTCCGAGCCCCGTGCTC
>Ga0209271_10000926_pt1 | contig 10220 bp, 7 predicted proteins | sample tdAd002_FD_187123 | JGI IMG/M metagenome (GOLD analysis project Ga0209271, IMG submission 187123) | Marine sediment microbial communities from the Atlantic coast under amendment with organic carbon and nitrate - tdAd00.2 (SPAdes)... | ecosystem: Environmental > Aquatic > Marine > Coastal >... | reverse complement strand
ATGTGGCGGGATGACTGTGGCTATGTACTCATCGTGACGCTTGCCCAGCGCCTGGCACATTGTGATTTCTTCGCCCTTGATGGCGTAGTCGTCATGCACAAGAGCCATGCCGTATTTGCAGTCCAGCGATTCGCTATTACGCGTTGTGCAGACATAACCAACGATGTCTTTGTTGTCCACGACGATATCGCCATCCTGTGGCGTCACGCTCGATTCAGCCACTTTGAATCCGACCAGTTTCATCCGACCTTGCTGGTCCTGACAAGCGCGCAAGGCCGGAGTACCAACCTTGTTCGACGATGTGTCGTCGCTATCCCAAAGGAAACCCATGCCGATATCGAGCAAGGTTACCCGCTGCTCGGATTCGGTACCGATGATGACATGTCCCTTCTCTGCCCTCAGGCAGTTTTGTGCCTCCATGCCGAAGGCTTGCACGTCGAATTCCCGGCCAGCTTCCCAAAGCAGATCCCACACGTGCTGCGCGTAGCTTGCCGCCACATGCAGTTCGAAAGACAACTCACCAACAAAACCCAGCCGCAGACAACGTGCGCTTACACCGCCACCAACGATCAACTCTTTGTATGCCATGTACGGAAAGGCTTCGTTCGAGAGATCCTCTTGCGCTATTTTTTGTAACAGGCTGCGCGCGTTCGGGCCCGCGACATTTATTGAGGCCATCGAATCAGTCAGGTTGACGAGCTTGAAGTCCCAGTCCTCGAAGCGCGTGTGGTAGCGGAACCACTCTATCGTGATGCCGGCCCGATTCGACGTCGTTGTGAAGTAGTAATCGTCGTCAGCCACTTTGGTCACGACGCCATCGTCAACAATGTTGCCGGTCGCATTGCACATCGCCGAGTACTTGCAGCGACCTTCACGCGTCTTCTCCATATTCGAGACGTACACCCGCTGCAATGCCCTGAGTGCATCCGGCCCATAGAGGCGAAACTTGCCGAGCGATGAGCCATCCAGGATTCCAACATTTTCACGCACGTTGCGAATCTCGGGCCGGCAGTCCAGATCCGAGCTGAAATAGCGAGCTCGTTGCCAAACACCTGCGTTGCGGAAGATTCCGCCACGCGCTTTCTGGTCCCGATGCAACGGTGTTTGCTTGTAGATTTTGTGTCGTGGACCGGCGCAGGTAGCTAGTGTCGGTGGCACCAACGGGGGCCGCACTGTCGTGCCTTGTGATTCTTCGACTGGCGTGCCGTTGATATTCGACATGGCCATCGCAAGATTCTGACCGGGAACCTGGTACTGACCGGGCCCCAGACCAAAACCGCCCCATCGTTTCGCAAGTTCAGGTACGTCGAATCCCTGGTTCGCAGACTGCACTGCAGCCTTAAAGGTGCCGTCTTCATCAAAACAAATGAAGGCTTTACGCCCGGCACCGATATTCGGCCCGCATACGAGATCACAACCTTTGGACTTGCCTGGCAGGTCCGCTGCCACACTCCGAGCCGCCGCGAGGCTTGCTGACACATCCCGATCGCACGCCGCCGCCGCTTCCAACCCGGCAATAGTGCCGGACGTGTCAATGCTCCCCGGGTGAGTGAACCCGGTCATGCGACCCGCCGAGAACAGCTTTGGCGGCATCTCGCTCGGCTCAAAAAGCCCTGTCTCGGTGCAATATTGAAATTGGGCGCCTGCGGTCGAAAGCGGACCGATGACAGCCTGTTGACCGGCACTCGCAACCAATAGATCACACTTGATCGAGCGAGTCTGGCCGCCATTCAGGTCGGCTAGTTCGACACCTCGAACGTGCTTGCTTCCTGTTACATCACTTGCCGCCCACCCCCGTAGATATTCGATTCGCGAACTCTGCATCCTTGCCAGCAATTCGCTGTCCTGGCCGTCGCTTCGAGCATCAGCCACTGCGAGAACGTCGAGGCCGAGTTCTGCGAGATCGAGCGCTGCTTCGAGCCCCAGGTCGTCACCGATGCTGAATACAATCCGTTTGCCAGGCGCAACCCCATAGGTCCGCGCAAGCCGCCACGCAGTATTGACCTGCATGACTCCAGGTCGCTCATTGTTGTTACAGACCAATGGCCGTTCGATGCAACCGGAAGCCACGACTACGCTCCTGGCACGGCACTCGACATATCGCTCATCGAAATAATCGCCGTCTTCACCAATTTGAAAAGCGGTGATCAGGTTGTTTCCCCAGATACCGGTAACTGGTGTCTGGGTAAAAACTCTAATGTGTGAATTCGCTTCTACCCGCTTCGCGAGAGCACGTGCACGCTCGTAAAGAGGCTCATCCGCAAATTCCGCTACGCGCCAGTCCATATGCCCACCCAACCACGGGCGTGTTTCGAATAAGCAAACGCGCAGTCCTTGCTCCGCGGCCGCGAGCGCGGCATTCATTCCCGCCGTACCGCCTCCAACTACGGCCACATCGGCATTAGGAAAAATCTCGAAGCGCCGGCTATCGTCGAACTCCCGATGGATGTTCAGAGTCCCCACTCCGGCCATTTTCCGGATTCTGTTCAGGAAGAACGGCCAAAGTTTGTACGGCCTGTGAAACATGCGGTAATAAAAACCGGCCGGCATGAAGCGATCGAACCAGTTTATGAATCCGTACAAATCGGTATCCGGGCGTCCCCTTACATTTTGTGCGCTGATCGCCATGCCTTCACGCAGGCGTTTCTTTTCCGCGTTTTCATTCGGAATGCCGTCAATGTTCATCAGCGTGTTCGCAGCTTCGCCATCCAGACAGTAAAGACCACGCGGTCGATGATATTTGAGGCTGCGGCTGAAGATACGCACACCATTTTCGTACATGGCGACAGCGACGCTGTCTCCGCCAAGCCCGCACATGCGCTTGCCGAGGTAGCTGAACGCGATCTCGTTCCCCCGATCGATACGCTGCGTCGGGAATTCCGGCAGCCTATTCATTGCCAGTCTCCTGAGGTTTTTCCTCGCGGTTGTTGGCCGGGTTACGCCATGTTTTGAACCACGTGCCACACCCGCTGGCGTGAAACCACCACTCTAGCTGTGCTTCGGTACTCGTGGTTCTGAATTGTGCGTAGCGGAGATGTTCCTCGATGCCTGAGTCTTCCTGGGACGGCGGCGGTCCGCGATCGCGCCCACCAAAATGATACTCGTAGACGTCGCGTTCGCCACAGTGAGGACAGGTAATTGTGAAGCTCACGGTTTCCTCTATTAGTTCCAGTGTCCGTAATTGGTCGCACCCGCGGTTTCCCCCATGTAACGATTTTCGAGAAAGCGATTGAGTGCGAACGGTTTGAGAATGTCGGGGGCTTCGTCTTCAGCAATAAACTCGGCCATGTACTTGCCGGTAATCGGACCCGATTTAAAACCGAAGTAACCCCAGCCGACATCAATGAACAGGCCGTCATACATCACATTACCATCCATAATTGGCGCCATGTCCGGCGTCATATCCGCAAGGCCTGCCCAGATGCGCATGAATTTGACGCCTTTCAGACACGGAAGAAACTCGGTCAGTGACTCAGCCTGGTGCTTCATGTACCACGCTGTTGGCGTCGTGCTGTAGTTGACCTGGGGATCCATGTGGGCGCCGGTCGCAACCTCACCCTTCAGGGTCTGATTCGCGTAACAGTGATAAGCACCCGAACTCACGACGTGATGCAGAAATGGCTTCAATGGCTGAGTCACCATCGCCTGAATGGTCAATGGATGTACCGGCAATTCCATGCCAACCATCTCGCAGATGCTGGCGCCGTAACCGCCGGCCATAACGGCCAGCTTGTTACAGGAAATTGAGCCCTGGTTGGTTTGCACGCCCGTGATTTTTTGCCCGTCGGTATCGATTCCGAGGACCTCTACGCCCTGATGAATATGAGTGCCGTACTTATACGCGCCCTTTGCGAGACCCCAGACCACAGCATCGTGCCGCAGGATTCCGCCCGGCTCGTGGTACATGCCGCCGTGAATCGGGTGATATGGCCGATCCGAAATGTCCAGTGCCGGCACCATCTCCTTGCATTGCTGCGGATCGAGTAGTTCCGACTTCACGTTGCAGAAATTAGCGGTGGATACAGCGAGCCGGAACCCGCTGACAGCCGCCTCACTATGCGCGAGATTCAGATTCCCACAATTGAAGAACATCATGTTGAAATCGAGTTCATCGATCAGCTTCGGCCAGAGCCTCAGCCCCTCGTCATACAATCTGACGTTTTCCTGGGTGCGCTGATTGGCGCGAACGATGGCTGTATTTCGCCCGGACCCACCGTAGCCGACATAGCGGCGCTCAAGAACGGCGACATCCGTGATGCCGTGCTCCTTCGCCAGATAATAGGCCGTTGCCAGTCCGTGGATCCCGCCGCCGATCAAGACGACATCGTAATGAGACTTTAGAGGCGATGTGCCCCAAAGTCTTTCGAGTTGGCTGGACATGATTGCTTTGTCCTGACTGTCACCCTAATACAGAGAAACTGCTGTCTTCGTTGATCTCCCGATTACGGGAGTAAAAACCGGCATCCAGTACCATTCCGGATATCGGGCATTCAACTTTTACCGGGTCGGTATCGTGATCGTGTCCATGTTCACTGGCATCGATCAATTCGGCCATCAACACGCCGGCTATTGTGCCGTTCTTGTACTGATTGCCACTTGTGCCGACCGCCATGTAGAAGCCACCGAGATCCGACTTGTCGTAGATTGGAATCCAATCGTCAGCCACGTCGTAAAGATCAACGATTCCCTTGGCCTGACCGGGAATGGGCAGGTCTGTAATTCGTTGCGCGAGTCGAAACACCTGTGCTTGCCACTGCTCGTTGCTCACCTCACGATTGTAGTTGTCTGGATCATCGATCCATTCCTGAGGGTCGCATTCCGGGTCTTGACTGCCGACCAACAGAAGATTGCCTGTCTCGGGCCTCGTATAACCTGCAATATCGTCATCCGACGTCACGTGCCCGTATTTCTCGGTGTCATAGCTATCGGGCGGGGGCACGAAATGTACCTCGTGACGTAAGGCGCGCGTTTTTATCTTCATCGACTTTTCGATGCCGGCCATACGATTGATCACAAACGAATGTGGGCCGGCAGCATTGACTACAACCGGAGCGTCGATCTCTTCACCATCGAGCAAGGCAATGCCCTCGACACGACCCTCTGTCTGTCGAATTTCGCTGACCTCTGCGTTGAAGCGGAAGGTTGCACCGTGAGCTTCAGCGGCGCGCTGCACATTGTGAACCGAGAGCTGCGGATCATTGATATAGCCACCGCACGGAAAGAACACTGCCCCTGTAAGCGTCTCCCCGCTTGACTCACCAAAACGCTCATCGCTCGGACGACGCGGTGGGTAATAGGACTTGATGTCAAGATACGGCGCACGCTCCTGCAAAGTCTTTAAATCCCACTCTTCAAACGGAATTCCCAAAGTTCGGTGATGCTCAAGAAGCCCGGAGATATCTCGATTCTTGCCCATCAGGATAAGGAATCCTGTGTCATGAAATATCGCGTAGCCGCGTTCATCTTCGACACCCAGGTACTCCGCCCAGTTTTTCCAATGCAGGAAACCTTCGTAGGCCATCGCGGTGCCTTCGAGCGTGGAATAGTGGGTGCGGATGATGGCGCAGGTATTGATAGTCGAGCCGGCACCGGCCGCACTCAACTTGTCAATGTTGAGCGTCTTGTAGCCCTTCTTCGCGAGTTCGAAAGCGATACTCGCACCGATAATGCCGGCGCCAACAATGATTGCATCGTATTTCTGGGTCATCGGAATTCCTCAGGATAATCGATCGGAATTTCTGTAGGAGAATCGAGCCGGATGCTACTGGATCGTAATCTTAAGGACTAACCAGATCGAAGACCAGCTCGATTTTCCAACAACGCTGCGCTTGAACTCAGGGCCAGATATCCCGTAGCAGAACGACGGAAGCAACTCTCTTTATTGCTGTCACGAGAGCCGCATCACGCAGGGTCGGACTCGAATGAGTTCCATTGAATCCGTTGCCGTGCTTCTTGTTTAGCTCGATCCAGCGGTCAACTGTCTCATCGACGGCCTTATCCATTTTCTTCTTAAGAAGTGCCTCGACCTTCTCGAGATCCCATTGCTGGTTCTCAAGGTTTTGCACCCATTCAAAGTAACTGACTACGACGCCGCCCGCGTTGGCAACGATATCCGGTAGTACAAAAATCTTGTTTTCCTGCAGAATCTCGTCTGCCGCCATCGTCACAGGACCATTGGCATCCTCAACAATCAGCTTGGCTTTGATATTGCCGGCATTGTCCGCCCGGATCTGACACTCGAGCGCGGCAGGAATGAGGATGTCGCAATCATACGCGAGCAATTCTTCGTTGCTGATTTCCGCGCACCCCTGCAGACCAGCAACACTACCAGTCTTGTTCTTGTGAGCCATCGCGAGCGCCGGGTCCAGCCCGTTATCGCAGCTGATTCCGCCGCGCGAGTCATTGACAGCAACGATAAGTGCACCTGCCTCATGGAACAGGCGCGCCGCGGTAGCGCCAGCATTGCCATAGCCCTGAACTGCTACGCGGGCACCGTCAAGTGATTCCAATCCAGGAATTATGCCGCGCTTCAGCAGTTGTTCTGTCGCGTACAAGCTGCCTTGTGCGGTCGCTGCGTCGCGGCCAACCGATCCACCGATATCCAGCGGTTTGCCTGTCACAACCGCAAGATTGTTCTGTCCCGGGTGCATCAGATCAAACGTGTCATAGATCCACGCCATGGTCTGCGCGTTCGTATACACATCTGGTGCGGGAATATCAGTATGTGGGCCAATCGTGTCGCCAAGCTCTGCCACAAATCGCCGCGTGATCTTTCGCAGCTCGTGGCGGCTCAGTTCTTTCGGATTGCACACGACACCGCCTTTTCCGCCGCCAAATGGTATGTCGACCACGGCGGTCTTCCAGGTCATGAATGCAGCAAGTGCAGTGACCTCGGCCTGGGTTACGTTGGGGTGATAACGAATGCCGCCTTTGCCCGGCCCGCGCACGCGGTTGTGGAGAACACGAAAACCGTGAAATGTCTGTATCGATCCATCATCCATTTTGATGGGGAAGCGAACGTGGATCGTGCGTTTCGGATTAATCAGGTATTCGATTATTCCGACTTTGATATCGTCGATCCATGTCAGGGCACGTTCAAATTGCAGTCTGGCATTAACAAAAAGGTCAAGGTTTTCAGCAACTTTAGTAGGCATATCCATTTTGTATCTCACTGAAGTTTAGTTCTCTGCAGTCAAATGATGGCACTTAGTAGCGTCAAACGCGCTACGTAGATTCGCTTATCTTTACAGAGAGAAAAAACGCCCGCGCTAAGTGTTATCCCGAATTGCGCAGGCCGGAATTCAGGCGCATACGTCGGGATGAGGAGAGTTGTCATGCATTCGTTGAAAATCACCTACGATGGCTATCAACATACCACCGCGGTGAAAGAGCCGGGCCACAAGACCGTAGCGATTGATTGTCCCTTTACCGGCAAGGGCAACGAGTTTTCACCGGCGAGTTTGCTTGGATTCAGCCTCGCCAGTTGCATGCTCTTGTCGATGGGTGCTATCGCCCAACGTGATCAGCTGAATCTCCATGGTACGGTCGTGAACGTTAAAATCACTGGCATGGACCAAACGTTTCCGCACGTCGATACGATAGAGTTGGATTTTGATATTCCACGGGACTTTTCGGACAGAAATCGCAAGAAACTGGAAATGGCGGCCCACCTTTGTCCGATCATGGCCAGCTTCCGCGACGAAATCACGATAACAGTGAACTATAGATACGCCGTTGCAGACGCAGCTTGATCGCAGGCACAATTCAACCTCGATGCCATTTATAAGCAGAGTCGAACTCGAAGATGCTGCGCGGCTGGTGCACACCCACATGCCGGCGACGCCCCAATTCGTCTGGCCGTTGTTGTGCGACTTAGTAAGGGCAACGGTCTGGGTTAAACACGAAAACCATACACCGACCGGTGCGTTCAAGGTTCGTGGTGGAATCACGTTCGCCGATTGGCTGAAGCGAACCCACCCTGACACGCCGGGAATCATCACGGCCACGCGCGGCAATCATGGCCAGAGTCAGGCAAGAGCAGCGACAAAAATCGGGTTACAGGTCAAGATCCTGGTGCCGCATGGAAACTCAAAGGAGAAAAACGCTGCGATGCGAGGTTTCGGCGGAACGGTTATCGAATTCGGCAAGGATTTCGATGCGGCGCGCATTGAAGCTGCACGCCTCGCGCAAGAGGAAAACCTCTTCATGGTGCCGCCCTTTCACCGCGAGCTTGTTCGCGGCGTCGCAAGTTACGCACTCGAGTTGTTCACCACTGCACCGGACCTGGACACAGTATACGTCCCAGTCGGTTGCGGCTCCGGGATATGCGGCGTCATCTCGGCGCGAGATGCACTGGGCCTGAAAACGAAGATCGTCGGGGTCGTCTCCACGGAGGCGTTGACCGTAAAACTGTCGTTCGAGGCTGGCTGTCTGATAGAAACGGAGTCGGCGGCCACGTTCGCGGACGGAATCGCGGTTCGCGTGCCCGTCAGCGAAGCTTTTGAGATTTACTCAAGAGGTGCTGACCGTATTGTTGAAGTCAGCGAATATGAAATAGCAGAAGCCATGCGAATTTATTTCCGGGATACGCACAATGTCGCAGAAGGCGCAGGTGCCGCTTCCCTGGCCGCCCTGTTACGAGAAAAAGACCTCATGCGTGGCAAGAATGTCGCTGTGATATTGACCGGGGGGAACATCGATACCGGGGATTTCGAGGCTGTTTTACAGGGTGAGACGCCACACGTCGAATAGCGACCTCTCCGAAACTCCATGAGCAATGGGTGACAACCGTGAGCCTGATGCGGAAGTTGCGTATTCATTAACATATCTCCCTGCGTATCCTGAACGTGGTGAGGCTTAACGCTCGCCACATTTTGGACAGCGGTCATGGCTCGCGCAGTTACCCTACCTGACAGTAAACGGTTCTTTGAGATCCGCTTCGAATCGATCGGCGGACTAGGCGCACATGCGGCCGGTCAAATCGTGGCCAGTGCCGCCGTATTGCGTATGGGCTTGAACGGGTCCCACTTCTCTTCTTATGGCTCGGAAAAAAAGGGCTCCGTGGTGCGTTCTTTTGTTCGCCTCGCGCCGGCTGACCGGGCAATACGCACCAGCGCGCCGATCGAATCGCCCGACGTCATCGTCGCGCTTCATGGGGGACTGCTTGCACACCCTGCGGCACTGGCCGGTATGCGCGCTGACGGCACCTTGATCTACTCCGGATACAAAGGTGAGGAACCCGAGGGTCTTACCCGCTTGCCCACAACGACTAAAGTTATCCGGGTCGATGCTCAGTCAATCGCGCGTGAAGAGGGATCGCGGCCGAACGCCGTGTTAATCGGCACGATGACCGCTGCATTACCTTTCCTTGACCGAGAGACGATGCTCGACACGCTCGAAGCGACATTTGCCGGAAAGCACCCTGAAGCTGTCGCTTCCAATAAACGCGCATTCACACGCGGCGCCGAGGAAATTGAATTCATTGAGAACGTCGGCCGCCACGAGGGTGATCTCCCGACGCTGTCGTCCAACCCGCTGTGGGGTTATCGAACCGCACCGCTCGGCGGAGTGCTGCCGCTACCGGGTAACACGGCCCACAACGACCTGCGAACATCCCGCAACGGCTGGATGCCTGTACTGGATGCCGATAAATGCATCGACTGCGGCATGTGCGACATGGTCTGCCCCGATCTGTGCCTGGTGTGGTCAACACGAACGGGTGACGAGGGGCAACCGGTCGTGAAACTGGATGGCATCGACTATCGCTATTGCAAGGGATGCATGCGTTGTGTCGAGACTTGTTCAACCCTCGCGATGACACGCGAAGCAGAAACACCGGGCCTGGCAGACAGCTTGCGCGTCCCGCTTTTCCCGGACCTGATCGCAGCAACCGGAGGCAAGAATGCTACATGAGGCAAAAGTAGCTCTGACGCATAGTGAGCCAGTTCGCCAGATTCAGGATTTCAAAAGTGGCAACGAAGCCGCTGCACTTGCCGCTCGCGATATTGGCTTCCACGTCATGGGTTATTTCCCGATTACGCCGTCGACGGAAGTTGCGGAAAATTTGTCGCAAATGCAGGCAGACGGCGAACACGACATCAAGATGATTCCTGCCGACGGAGAACATGGCGCAGCCGGTATCTGTTACGGCGCGGCCCTCGGTGGTGGTCGTGTTTTGAATGCGACGTCATCGCAAGGCTTGTTGTATGCGCTGGAACAAT
>Ga0209271_10000925_pt1 | contig 10223 bp, 7 predicted proteins | sample tdAd002_FD_187123 | JGI IMG/M metagenome (GOLD analysis project Ga0209271, IMG submission 187123) | Marine sediment microbial communities from the Atlantic coast under amendment with organic carbon and nitrate - tdAd00.2 (SPAdes)... | ecosystem: Environmental > Aquatic > Marine > Coastal >... | reverse complement strand
CGCAGGATGAAACCGATCTTAGCCAGCTTGCGGCTGATGCGACCGACCTGAGTCAGGTGGCGCCGCAGCAGGATGTGGCCGAGCCCTCAGATGACGCGGTGCGAGAAGACGACACCGATATCAGCCAGTTCGTGCAGCAGGTTGATAAAACCGGTCAGCTTGCAGAACCGATATCTGATGAGGAAACCGATCTGAGCCGGTCCAGCGCCGAGGCCGAGAATATTTTCGATGACGAGGATCTGTCCTTGCTGCTGGTGGACCGGGATGATACCAATTTAACCGCTCGCACTTCGGTGACCGATCGGCAGACAGCACAGGAAATTACGCAGGTAATAGAGTCCGACGATGCTGATGTCGATGGACTGGCGCTGGTTGATAAGACGCCGCATCGAGTTCCCGATGATGTAACCGAGGCGCTGGCGCCGACACAGACGAGCAGCACCGCGACCAACGGGATTGCGCCCGAGACGCAGGTTACTCAGGGCGCCACCGCCACGCGAACGGAAGCTACTTCGACCTATACCTATGCGCCGGACAACTACGATCGCACCTTGATGAAACTCCCCAGCGATGACGCGTCGAAAATATTTGCCGGGATGAAATCCGATAGCGATGTCGTGATGACGCCTGACTACGCGAAGAAGGTATTTCGCAGCAAGTCGTCAGCCCAACGCATGCAGGGTTACAAGGTTTACACCGGAATTGCAGTCGTGATTCTGCTGTCCCTCGGCATATACGGCGCTTTCCAGTTCCAGCATGAATCGAATAGTATCGATGCCAGTTTGCAGCCGCTCAAGCGTGACCCGATGCCCGGTATTATCAAGCCGGAAGAATTCAAACAGGATGCGGATTTATTTGCCGAATCCGGAACGAGTGCACGGACTATCGAAATAATTGAAAGCGCTGATAATACCGGTGAAATTGCGGTGGCTGATGAAGATGTCATCGCTGATGAAGGCGTCATCGCCAATGAGGCTGAAATTGCTGATCAAGTCATGGCGACTGAAGATGCTGCTATCGAGGCAACATCTGTCGAAGCAGATAATTCAGCCGTCATCTCCGCTTCCACAGCAGCGGTACAAACAGAATCGGTCGAAACGACTCAGAACGCAAGCATCACCCGGACAGTGGCGGCCGCTACCCAGTCTGCAAGCAGTTCTTCCACCCTGGAAATTATATCGAGTAGCAAGGTCAGGCAAAAAGACCTGTGGTTACGTGAAGCCTACGATGCCTATAAATCCGGTAACGATAGCCTGGCGATGACTCGCTATAACCAGGTTCTCGAGATTGATCCGGGCAATCGTAATGCCTTGCTGGCGCGGGCTGCGATCAATGTACAGAATAATAATGGCAACGCCGCGATCAAAGATTACCAAACCCTGCTATTGCACAATCCCAAGGACTCGTTGGCGATGACATCATTGATAACAGTGGCCAATTATTCACCGCTGGAAACCGAATCACAGCTGAAATTGATGATTCGCGACGAGCCCAACTCCCCCTATTTGAATTTCGCGTTGGCTAACGCCTACGGCGCGCAAAATCGTTGGCAGGAAGCACAGGGATACTATTTCAAAGCCTTGGAAAATAATCCCGGAGATCCCAATTACGCCTACAATCTGGCGGTCAGCCTGGAGCATATTGCACAACCCGTAGCGGCCGTCGCTTACTACCGGCGTGCCCTGGATAACATCGACAACGGTCTCGCGACTTTCAGCAGGGAAGTAGTGAGTCAACGGATGGAGATCCTGACAAAATAATGAACGCGGAAAATAAACCCAAGCGCCTGGGCGAGATTCTGATCGATGAAGGTGTCATCACCGAAGATCAGCTGAACATCGCCCTGACCGAGCAAAAAAAGGTACATGAACCGCTGGGTAAGTTGTTGGTTAACCTTGGTTTTGCAACCGAAGCCATCATGCGGTCTGCGCTTGGCGAGGCCCTGGAACAGGCTAGCGTCGACCTGTCGCGTGTGGTTCCCGACCCCGATGCGATAAAAATGATCAATTCGGATACTGCGCGCAAACATAAGATCATCCCGCTGAATTATGACCCGGTGCGCAGCACGCTGACGATTGCTATGTCAGATACCTTTAACCTGTTTACACTGGATCGAATCCGCATCCAGATTGGTCAGCATATCGAATTGATCCCGGTACTCTCCGGTGAAACCGAAATATCCAATGCGATCGACCAGTTCTACGGCTACGAATTATCGATCGACGGGATTCTGCGTGAAATAGAAACTGGTGAAGCCGACTATACCAATTACCAGGGCGACATCGAGGAATATAGCCAACCGCTGGTGCGCCTGGTAGATGTCATGCTTTCCGATGCGGTTAAGCGAGGTGCTTCAGATCTGCATTTCGAACCCGAGGAAAGCTTCCTGCGCATCCGCTATCGTATCGATGGTGTGTTACGCCAGATCCGTAGCCTGCACAAGACCTACTGGGCGGCGATCGCGGTCCGACTCAAGGTTATGGCTGACATGAACATCGCCGAAACCCGCTCGCCTCAGGATGGCCGTATATCGCGCACCATAATCGGTCGCCAGATCGACTTTCGCGTCGCCTCGCAACCTACGATTCATGGTGAGAATATCGTACTCAGGGTGCTCGACCGCGAGAAAGGTATTATTCCACTCGAAAGTCTTGAGCTACCCAAAGAATCATTGCGTACCCTGAAGATTATGATGGCGCGCCCCGAGGGTATTATCCTGGTTACTGGCCCCACCGGTAGTGGTAAGACCACCACGCTCTATTCGATGCTGAACTACATCAGTAGCGAGCAGATCAACATCATGACGCTGGAAGATCCGGTAGAATACCCGTTCCCGTTGATTCGTCAGACTACGGTCAACGAGGCTGCGGGAATGGATTTCTCCAACGGTATCAAGTCGTTGATGCGCCAGGATCCGGATGTCATCCTGGTGGGTGAGGTGCGTGACGAAGAAACTGCCGAAATGGCCTTTCGTGCGGCAATGACAGGTCACCAGGTTTACTCGACACTGCATACCAACTCCGCCATCGGCGCGCTGCCGCGTCTGCGCGATATCGGTATTATCCCGGAAATCATGGCCGGTAATATTATCGGCGTTGTCGCCCAGCGTCTGATTCGCAAGCTTTGCAAGTTCTGCAAAACCGCCTATGCCCCCAGTGAAGAAGATTTGCACATGCTCAAAAATGACCGGGGAATCATGCCGCAAAAGATTTACAAGGCCAAGGGTTGCACCAGCTGCGACAATTCTGGTTACAAGGGACGCGTTGCCCTGCTCGAGATTCTTAAAATGAATTCGGATCTCGATGATTTGCTGGCGCATGGCGCGACTACCAAGGAAATCAAGGAGGCTGCTTACCAGCAGGGATTTTTCACGCTCGCCGATGACGGTATACGTCACATCATCGAGGGTATTACGTCGATTAAAGAGGTCGCGCGCGTTGCCGACCTTACCGAGCGGATGGAATAACCATGCCGCTCTTTCAGTACAAGGCAATCGATGCCGCCGGCAAATTTATCACCGGAAGCCTGGACGCCGGTAACGGCAATGACCTCGAGCTGCGCCTCGAAAAGATGGAAATGGATCTGGTCACCTTTAAGCAAAAGGATCCTGGTGCAGACCTGTTTGGGCGCAACAAGATAGGGCGCAGAGACTTAATCAACTTTTCATTTTACCTGGAGCAGTTAACCCGAGCTGGCGTACCGATTCTGGAAGGACTGGCCGACCTGCGTGACGGTGAAGAAAATCCGACCTTTCGCGATATCGTTACCGGCCTGATCGAAGCGATCGAGGGTGGTAATTCGTTTTCCCAGGCGCTTGCGCTCTATCCAAAAATATTCGATGAAGTATTCGTCAGCCTGGTCCGCGTCGGTGAGCGCAGCGGCAAGATGAGTGAGGTCCTGATCGATATTACTGAAACGCTGAAATGGCAGGACGAATTGCTCGCCAAGGCCAAAAAAATCATGACTTATCCGGCAGTTATCGGCACGCTGGTGATGACGGTGATCATGTTCATGATGATTTTTATAGTGCCGGACATCATGGATGCGATTGTCGGACTGGGGGGCAAGATTCCCTTCGAGACGCGCATGCTGATGGCTACTTCGGAATTCCTGATCGATTTCTGGTACCTCGTCATCAGCGCGCCGTTCGTAATTTTCTTTTGCCTCAGATATGTGTACAACACGAATAACAAGGCACGTTTCAAAATGGACGGCATGCTGTTGAAAATATGGATACTCGGCCCGGTCAATGAAAAGATCAAGGTTTCACGCTTTACCCGTTATTTTGCGCTGATGTTCGCCTCCGGGATAACGGTCCTCGACGCGATCAACCTGAGCAAGCCCGTGGTTAGCAACGCCGTGCTCGAGGATGGCATCGAGCGCGCCTGGCAACAGATTTCGGAAGGCAGTAGTATCAGCGAAGCGTTCAAGAATATCGGAATTTTCCCGCCGTTGGTCGTGCGCATGCTGCGCGTCGGTGAATCCAGTGGCCAAATGGATAAATCACTGAACAATGTCAGTTACTTTTTCGATCGCGATATCAACGACAGTATCGACAAACTGGAACCGGTTTTACAGACCGCGCTGATGGCATCAATTGGGCTTATCGTGATGTGGTTGGCGCTTTCGGTGCTCGGCCCGATCTACGATACTATCTCCACGATCGATTTTTGACGGCATAGATATGAAAAGAGTTCTATATTTTACCGGTTACAGAATGGTCGCACAGGAATGGTCCGGTCATCAGCTTGCAAGCAGTGTCTACTTCGAGCCCGATGATCAGGGTCTTGATCTGTTCAGCGCCTACCTGCGCTCGTTTCGTAATGAACCGATACGTCTGTTAGTCGATGTGATTGAAGAAGAATTCCGCCAGATAAAAATTCCGCTGTTACGCGGCTCTGACCGCAGTGCAATTCTCAAGCGTAACTACGCCAAGTATTTCCGCACCTCTGAATACAGGTTTGCGATTTCACAAGCGGTGGAGAAAAAGACCCGTAAGGAAGAGAAACTGCTACTCATTGGTCTCACTAACCAGTATCTGCTGGAACCCTGGCTAAAAATTATCGAGGAAACACGCACTCCGCTATCAGGCATCGTCAGTTTGCCGCTGCTATCAGAAGATTATGTAAAGGAACTTAAATCGGAGCATAAGACGATAATTCTCGTCAGTCAGCAGGTACCGAGTAACCTGCGGCAATCGGTTTTTGTCGATGGCAAGCTGGTGTTGAGTCGACTGGTGCCGATCGCGAGTTTTTACCAGGGTGATTACGCTGCGGACGTACTACGAGATATTGAGTCGACCCAGCGTTACCTGATAAGTCAGCGCATAGTCGAGCGTTCGGAAACCGTGGCGGTTCACATACTCACCAATAAACGCCATTTCGATAAACTCCTGATGCGCTGTGAAAAAGAGAGTTACTTCGACTTTAAAATTCATGAAATCAATGAATTGCTGGCGCGTGAAAAGATCGATGTCGTCGATGAGCAGGATTTCAGCTCGGGACTTTACTGTTACCTGGCGAGCAAGAAACTTTCCCTGAATCATTATGCGCAACCCAAAGAACGAAAATATTTCCAGCACCACCGTGTGGGGCTCGCGCTAACCGCGGCGAGTATCGGGCTAATTTCAATCGGTATAGGGGTGGCCTTAACCGGCCTGGTTAAAGGGTGGCTCTACCAGGATACGATCGATGAAACCACGCTGATCGGGCAAAAATACCAGGCCAAGTTCAACCAGCTCAGTGAAACTCTAATTGACTCGACTACATCGACCGGCAGCATGAAAAATATCGTGCAAACCGTCGAAACCATACAGGGTGAGTACTTGCGCGATCCCGAAGAAATGCTGGCGTTGGTGAGTAACGATTTCAGTATTTTCCCTGACCTTCGCGTCAAGAAAATGGACTGGTTTGTGTCCAATATTTCAAGTTCAGTGAAAACCGAAGATGTCGGCTGGGGAAAAGCTAAAAAACGCCGTACGAAAAAAGCTAAAAATCAAGATCGGAATGCACCTAAACCGAAAAAGGGCTATTTTGAAATCGTCAATGTGGAAGGCGAATTCCTGAATTTCGACGGTAATTTCCGCTATGTGCTGAGCGCGGTCGATGATCTTGAAAAAACAATGTCCGAGTCCGGCAAATATTACTCGGTGGAAATTATCAAGCGGCCCCTGGATATCGAACCGGAAAATGAACTAAGTGGTGACGTAGGCGCCGGACGCGACGCAAGGCAGTTACGGGCTGAAGTTGGAATTCGTGTGGTCAGGGAGGTGCTTCGGGATGGATAAAATTGACTTGCTCTATCTGAAGCGTCCTATCATCGTGTTCGTTGTGACGCTGCTTATATCCCTCGCGCTTGCGGTTGCCGGTTACCAGTACGAACAGGCGCATAAAGCAGATTATCAAAAGGCGCTTTCAGCACTGGCTTCCACGCACCGTCTTTATCGTGACAAAGTCAATGACATCGATTTGCTGGAACAGTATCGCAAGCTTTATGACGATTACAGATCGACCGGACTGGTCGGCGAAGAGCGCCGCCTGAGCTGGATCGAAAGCCTGGAATCCACTAACGATGTGCTGCGCTTACCGACCCTGACCTATAGCCTGCTGCCACAGGAAGAATTCGTACGACCAGGATTCAAGGTTAAGCGCGGTGTGTCGGTAATGACTTCGCCGATGGATTTGTCGATAGGATTGCTACACGAGGAAGATTTGTTCGCGCTATTGGAGGGTTTACGCCTGTCGATCAGCAATTTGTTTACGGTAGAAAGTTGTTCGATGAAGCGGCAATCCGCTATCGGCCTTTCGCTGGATACGAAGCAAGCTAACCTGGCGACGAAATGCAAGATTCGATGGGTGACGATCGATGCCAAGTAAGCGTATCACTTTAATAGCAATATCATTCCTGTTGCCACTGCTTACAGGTGTATCCCAGGTTGTTCCAGCGGCAGAGTTAAAGACGCTTTTCACAACCCCGGCGGAACGACAGCTTATCAATTCCAATCGCTACAAAACCGGCCCTGGTGAAACCCCGCGACCCGTCGAAGCTGCACCGGAACCGGGTCAAAGGTTGATGCGAAAAGAAGTGATCGGGCAATACCGGGTTTCCGGGATCACCATATCCAGCGATGGCCCGCATACCGTGTGGATCAATTCGCTTGTCTACGAAGACGGGGATCGACTCGAGGACAAAAGCAAAATCAAGGTCCTGGTCGGGGACGAAATAAAAGTCAGGATTACCACCCCGGACGGTAAACAGCATTATGCGACCAGCGGGGAAATCCTGGAAGTCACTTATTTGGCGCCCGTTGAAAACTAGACATGAAGCGGAGCAATCGCAAAAGTCAGTCCGGCTATGTGCTGTTATTCATGGTATTGGCGTTAATGGGGATTGCTGGTGTGGTAGGCGCCGGTTTTACTCAGAATGTCAAACAAACGGTCGAGCGGGAACGTTATTTACATAACGAGCGCGTATTGAAAGAAGCCAAGCAGGCGCTGTTAATGTACGCCTACCGCTATCCTGAAACCGCGTTGGCATTTAACGGTACGATTCGTGGTCCGGGTAGATTGCCCTGCCCCGATACAGATGCACCGGCAGGCGCGGGTACTCCCAATCCTGTTGCTAACTGTATTTCTGGCGGTAATGCGATTGTCGGTCGTTTCCCCTGGAATGCAAACGGCATGGAATTTTATGATGTAAGAGATGCCGCCAACGAGCGGCTCTGGTACGCGGTCTCGCAAGATTTCGCCAATCCCGATCTGGATGTGATTAACTCTGACACCCTCGGCACGATTACCATTCATGACCAGTCCGGAACCGTGCTCTACGATGGTTCAGTTGCGGGTGTAGCGGCGGTTATTATTGCACCTGGACCGGAAATCGACCGAGCTGGCGTCGCGCAAAATCGCCAGACTGCGGCGCAGCAGCTGGATCCCACCAACTACCTTGATTTGTTTGGTACGCTGGATAATGCTGATTTCATTAATTTGAATGCCGCGGATGGATTCGTCCTCGGCCCGATCGACAATCTCGCGGCTGGCACGATCATCGTCAATGACCAAATGATTCTGGTGACTGCCGAAGAAGTGGTTGTGATGGCCGAACAGGCAACCCTGCAAGCCTACCAAAAAGCTATCAATGACTATAACGCTAATATTGGAATAGATGCCTACCCCTGGCTGGACGATTATGCGACCACCCCCACCCTGGCAGTCTTTGATGCCGACGTGGGGACCCGCCTGGGTCGTGTCCCGTCAATTTTTGCAAACTATTTCGAGGGGGTCCTTCCGGGCCAGCCCAGTCAGCCGATCGTGTCGGATTTGAAAATGAGAATCAACCTGTCGAAAAACGGCTTCGCGGTGCCAGGCCTGGTAGCAAATGTGATCAGCGCCAATGCGTCGATTGCTTTCAACAACGTGGTAGATGGCGATTTGACGATTACACCGACCGTGCCCGGGGTATCCACTGTGCGTTATTATTGGGACGAACAAGCTGCCCCGAATGGCTGGCAGGAGTGCCTGCCAGTGGTTACCTTTAGCGAACAGGACTGCTGGCAGGCCGAAACCTTTCCAGGCTCAGGCGTCTGTACCGGAATCCCTGACTCTTCGATTCCTCTCAATGAATGTGCAACCCAGGTGGTGCGAGTCACTTATACCAACACTCTGGCGGCAGGCGTTCCGTTTACCAGGCCTTATACGGATAATGCCGGGTCAATTCCGATATATGAGGATCCGGCCCTGGGTGATCATGCCTATATTTTCTTTGAATACGCCGAAGGGGTTGCCGATTCGATCGATGTGACCTACCGCCACGATGCTTTTTTCCTCTCCACTTTTGATCCGTTCCCTCTTCCTGATGGCGATGTCAACTACCTACTCGGCGTCCGCTATTATCCGGAACTACCGGGATGGGCCCTGGACCCGGCGCTGACCCCGAGTTTGAGTGGCAATAACTGGCACGACTCGATTCAAATGGCCTATGCCGCCGGCTTTGAACCGGGCGCTGGCGCCGCGTGCGTACCCGGCACGGATTGTTTAACGGTGATTGATGCCGGTGGCATTGCCGATGATAAAATTGCGGTTTTGACGCTTGCCTCCGATCATGGTCTGATTGACGATGACGACAATGCGCTCCCGATTCCGGCAGCAGCGGGCTACACCGATGAACTCGATGATATTTTCGATCCCGAGAACGATAATGCCGACGATACTTTTGATGCCTGGGATTTAACGAATAACGACAAGGTGTTGATACTCAGGTAACAAATAGCATGAACTCAAGCGCACAATCCGAATCAGGTTTTACCATAATCGAAGTGGCAATCGTATTGCTGATTGTTTCCATTTTACTGGGGTATACGGTGGCGCTGTTTCCGAAGCAACAGGAGTTGAAACAGTATCGTGCGGTCGAGCAGGAAATGAATCAGATCATAGCGGCCATCGTTGGTTTCGCCCAGGTAAACGGGCGCCTGCCCTGTCCCGCCATCCCGGCCTCGGTCGGCACCGAAGACGGTGGCGGTGCGGGGGATTGCAATAACTACGGTGGCTTCGTCCCGGTGAATACGCTTGGCTTGACCGGCCGACTCAACGCGGATTCGTTGCTGCTGGATCCCTGGGGTAATCCATACCGGTATTATGTTACCGATAACGATTTTAATGGCACAGGTGGCTCGGATTTTGTCAGGTCCGGGGAAATGCGAGCGGTGGGTCTGGTGGACTCCGATACGGACAGCTATTCGGACCTCGATGGGCGTTACCTGGTCTGCGACGGCGCCGGAACAAACACGGATGGCACGGATGACGAATGTGCTGGGGCAGGTATCGTGTTTGGGCGTCCCGATGCATCCCCTCCAACCCTCTATGGAGGCGCGCCTTTCGTGCTGGTATCCCATGGCAGAAACTGGAGTGAAGGCGTAGCGGCTGGGGATGAACTGGAAAATTTGGGTGCGACTTTAACAACTGCCTTTACCCCTGCTATACCAAATGGACCAGCAGCAACGCCGTATCTGCTAAAAGATGTCAGTAATAACGAAACCAATTTTGTGCGCAGAACCACCGGGTTTGCCGATGATTTTGACGATGTCGTCAAGTGGGGGTCGCCGAATTCGCTATTTTCGAAGATGATCGACGCCGGTCAATTGCCTTAGCAAGGCTGGGTTTCTTGCGAAAATATTGGGGTCAGAGTGAAATTAGAGTTCGTGCTGGTTCCCACTGGCGCTCCAGATA
>Ga0209271_10000922_pt1 | contig 10244 bp, 7 predicted proteins | sample tdAd002_FD_187123 | JGI IMG/M metagenome (GOLD analysis project Ga0209271, IMG submission 187123) | Marine sediment microbial communities from the Atlantic coast under amendment with organic carbon and nitrate - tdAd00.2 (SPAdes)... | ecosystem: Environmental > Aquatic > Marine > Coastal >... | reverse complement strand
TACTGCCATTCCACCGAGTGCATATACCGGTATATTGATATCATCGACCAGTTGGTGAAATGCCTCCCACCCCAGTGGTTGCGCATCAGGATGGCTGCGTGTTTTATGTACTGGTGACAGCACGGCGAAGTCAACGCCAATAGACTGTGCGTACTCCAGCTCCTGCCTGTTATGGCAGGAAGCAGATACAATATCACTCACAGGCCTGCTTTTGATCTTGAGTAATTGTCTGCTGTTGAGATGAATGCCGTCACTTGTTAACGATTTAAGCTGTTCTGGCAGATTAAACTGAAGCTTAGCGGAGTTCTGTTTACACCGGTTTTTACAAAGCTCCACAATTTCGAGTGCGTATGATTGAGTATTATTTTGTACCCAATCATGCGTCAGGCGTAGCTGTACCAGTTCAATACCGTCGTTCAATGCAACTGAAAGCCTGCTTTCAAAGTCAGCCACGCTGGAAAATTCTCCGGTTATCAGGTAACGGCTTGGCAACAATAATGCGTTAATTATCGGGATATCCGCCGGGGGAAACACATTATGATCAAGCCTGTCGATTGCACGCCATTCTATACGCTGACTTTCAATACCCTTGGGCTTACCTGAATAGGATTCGATTTTCCATACATCAAGCAATACAGACTTTTCAGGATAATGATGCCTGATCCTTATTAGTGGCCGACTCGATATCGGAACGATATCAAGCTCTTCCTTCAGCTCGCGAACTAATGCGGCGGCTACTGATTCGCCCTGTTCCAGCTTGCCACCCGGAAATTCCCAGTAACCGCCGAGATGCGTGCCTCGCTTTCGCTGGCTAACCAGAACTTCACCCTTGTTGTTTACAACTGCTGCGACCGCAACGTGAATGAAGGTATTATTCACTGAATACTGCTCTTTTCAGCTGCGATACTCAGCGTTTATTTTTACGTAATCGTAGGACAGGTCTGTTGTCCACACCGTTGCCTGTTCATTGCCCCGATTGAGTATTACACGAATGCTAATCTCTTCCTGGCTCATCACTGCCTGACCCATAGCCTCTTCATAAGCTGGATCGCGCCCACCCTTGCTGACGATACAGACATCATCAAAGTAGATGCTTACTTGATGAATATCGAGATTATCAAGTCCCGCACGTCCCACTGCAGCCAGTATTCTGCCCCAGTTGGGATCACTGGCATATAGTGCAGTTTTTACCAGCGGCGAGTGTGCGACGGTATACGCAACATTTTTTGCCTCATCAATATTCACAGCAGACTCGACATGAACTGTTACAAACTTTGTTGCACCTTCACCATCACGAATAATCGCTTGTGCAAGCTGAATAAAGACTTCGTTTACCGCTTTCTGAAATTCAGCGCTGTTGCCACAGCTACCATCCAGCGTGCGCCCACCTGATGCACCCGTTGCTGCAAGTATGCAGGCATCATTGGTTGAGGTGTCGCCATCAACTGTTATGCTGTTAAACGAGATATTAACTGCAGTCTCCAGGCAATGTTGCAGCCACTCGCGATCGACGGCGGCATCAGTCGCAATAAATGCAAGCATGGTTGCCATATCCGGGCGGATCATGCCGGAACCTTTTGCAATCCCTGTTATGGTGACTTCAGCACTATCGATCTGTAAGCTGCGCGAACACGCCTTGGCGACAGTATCGGTGGTCATGATAGCTGTAGCAGCCTGTACCCATGCATCTTGCTCAAGCCTGGCAGGCAACTTTTTGATACCCGTCTCAATTTTGTCCATAGGCAGGTCCTCACCTATGACACCGGTTGAAAATGGAAGCACCTCATCCTTTGCGCAACTGATTGCACTGGCGACCAGAGCACAGCATTGTTCTGCATCGTTCAGGCCATGGACACCAGTACCTGCATTCGCATTGCCTGAATTTATCAGCAGTGCCCTTGGACTGGTTTGCGCCAGGTGATTTTTTGCAACTGTTACCGGTGCGGCACAGAATGCATTACGGGTGAAGACACCTGCACAGACGGTATCTGGTTCAAATGTAATAAGTACAAGATCGGGCTTTAGCCCGTTTTTTATTCCTGCAGTAACCGTTGCCAGCTGAACGCCATTAACGAAGTGTATATTTCCCGGTTGCGATAAACCTACTGCCATTAATCGAGCTTACCGTGGCATTGCTTGAATTTTTTACCGGATCCACACCAGCAAGGCTCGTTTCTTCCCAGCTTACGTTCACCGCGTACATAGGGTTGTTGCGGCTCACCTGCACCCGCTGCGCCGCCTTCTGCTTGCTCAGATCCATGCATGCCTTCAGCCTGTCGATGCTGATAGCTGACATTCTCCGCCTGCTGATGACCCTGCTGCTCCAGCTCATCAACTTCCTCACGTGCACGTATCTGCACCTTGGACAATAATGTGATGGCTTCGTGCTTAATGCGATCGAGCAGTTCAGTGAACATGTTGAATGATTCACGCTTGTACTCCTGCTTCGGATTCTTTTGCGCGTAACCACGTAAACCAATACTCTGTCGTAAATAATCCATAGCCGCGAGATGTTCTTTCCATAATTTGTCCAGCACCTGCAACAGAACATATTTTTCATACTGGCGCATGCCTTCAGAACCAACCACGAGCTCTTTTGCCTCATAGTCTGCAACAAGCGTTTGCAGTATTTTGTCCCGCAAGCCATCTTCATTCAGGTCGGCGTCTTCATCCATCCATTGTGCAACAGGCATGTCCAGACCAAACTCATTATTGATAGCCTCTTGCAGACCTCCGAGGTCCCACTGCTCATCAAGACTGCCGTGGGGAATGTATTCCGACACGATGTCATCAACGACATCTTCGCGAACATTGTTTACGACATCAGATAAATCATCAGCGGCCATCATTTCATTGCGCTGTGAATAAATCACTTTTCGCTGATCATTAGCCACATCATCATATTCAAGCAACTGCTTACGAATATCGAAGTTGTGGCCTTCTACTTTTCTCTGTGCGTTTTCAATCGCACGTGTTACCCATGGATGCTCGATGGCTTCACCACGCTGCATACCAAGTTTTTTCATCAGTCCACCAACCTTGTCTGATGCAAAAATACGCATCAGGTCATCTTCTAAAGATAGATAAAAACGACTTGACCCTGCATCACCCTGACGGCCTGAGCGTCCACGCAACTGATTATCCACACGTCTCGATTCATGACGCTCACTGCCGACAACATGCAGACCGCCGGCATCGATGACTGTCTGGTGACGTTGATGCCAGTCCTGGGTAGTTTTGTGTTTTTCATCGTTACTGGCTTCTGGCATGCCATCAAGCTCAGCCTCAAGATTACCGCCAAGCACAATATCTGTACCGCGACCGGCCATATTGGTTGCGATGGTCACATTACCCGGATTTCCCGCCTGGGCAATAATATGAGCCTCATTCTCGTGCTGTTTTGCATTCAGCGTATTATGCTGAATGCTTTCTTTATTGAGTAAGGCCGATATTTTTTCGGATACTTCAATAGATGCTGTACCCACAAGAACCGGCTGTTTACGCGCAACACAATCCTTGACATCGTTCATGATTGCTTCGTATTTCTCTTCTTTAGTCAGGAACACCTGGTCAGTCATGTCATCACGGACCATTACCATGTTGGTAGGAATAATGATGACTTCCAGGCTGTAGATCTGCATGAGCTCAGATGCTTCAGTGTCAGCTGTACCTGTCATGCCGGATAGTTTGTTGTACAGTCTGAAATAATTCTGGAAAGTTATTGATGCCAGCGTCTGGTTTTCGCTCTGTATCGGCACACCCTCCTTGGCCTCTACAGCCTGGTGCATGCCTTCTGACCAGCGCCTGCCTGGCATGGTGCGTCCGGTGAATTCGTCGACAATGACAACCTGCTTGTCCTTTACAATGTAATGCACATCACGATCAAACAGGGCATCTGCACGCAAGGCTGCATTCAGGTAATGCAACAGGCTTATGTTTTTGGCGCTGTACAGGCTTTCATTTGCAGGGAGGATGTTTTCATCAGTAAGGATCTGTTCTACACGCTGGTGGCCCTGTTCTGTAATATGGACAGCACGGTGCTTCTCATCCACCGAAAAATCACCTTCTTCAGGTTCATCCTTGGCTGTCATCTCACCACGCTCCAGCTTCTTGACAATGTCCTTGAAGCGCAGGTGAAGTTCGGAGCTGTCATCAACAGCGCCTGATATGATTAAAGGTGTACGCGCCTCATCGATAAAAATTGAGTCAACTTCATCCACAATGGCGAAATTAAGTCCACGCTGCACTTTTTCATCAGCAGTGAACGCCATGTTATCGCGTAGATAATCGAAGCCGTATTCATTATTGGTTCCATAGGTAATATCAGCAGCATAAGCCTGCTTCTTGGTCGCATGATCCATGCCGCTCAGGCTGACGCCTGTGGTCATGCCCAGGAAGTTATACAAACGCCCCATCCACTCGGCATCACGGCTTGCCAGGTAGTCATTGACGGTAACCACATGGACGCCTGTACCCGGAATCGCATTTAAATAAGCCGCCAGTGTCGCGGCCAGGGTCTTACCTTCACCAGTACGCATTTCAGCAATCTTGCCGCTATGCAGCACCATGCCTCCAATTAACTGCACATCAAAATGCCGCATGTTCAGCACACGCTTGCCGGCCTCACGCACAGCAGCAAAAGCTTCGGGCATTAATTGTTCGAGAGTTTCGCCATCTGCGTGTCGTTGACGAAACTCCAGCGTCTTTGCTGCCAACTGTTCGTCACTTAATGCTTCGAACTCGGGTTCCAGCAGATTAATTGCCCCAACTGCTTTACGATGCCGTTTAATGAGTCTTTCATTACGGCTACCAAATATCTTGCTTGCGAGATTCGAAATCATAGTTCTTGCTTGGAAATTCTGAACGGATTGGATATTCTGCTTATAGCGGTTCTACAAAAGCGTGTATTATGCCCGAGATTGCTCTCCCGGTCATAATGGATTCATGAATTGTGGGGATTATCAGGCTTTAGACTGAACGAATCGAATGGGATCGATTTGGCGGTCATTCAGCAATACTTCAAAATGCACATGTGGACCCGTTGATCTGCCAGTAGATCCCATTTTCGAGATCGTCTGGCCTCTTTCGACACTGTCGCCGGTATTTACCACAATTTGATCGTTGTGTCCGTAACGGGTAACGTAGCCGTTACCATGATTGATTTCGACCAGATTACCGTAGCCATAACGCTCACCTGACCAGGTGACTACGCCACTCGCAACAGCTTTTATATCACTGCCCTTCTTTCCGGCAAAGTCCATGCCCTTGTGCATTTCAATTTTTCCCGAAAATGGGTCGGTGCGCTTGCCGTAGTAAGAGGATATCCAGCCTTTACCAATCGGACGGCCGGCAGGCCGCGCTTCTTTCATCAGTTCACTGCGCATGATCACATCTTCGAGCAGTGATAGCTGCTGTTCACGGCTCTGCAGCTGTTCATTCAGGTCTGTAAGTACCGTATTCAGGTCCATGGCGGTACCCGCGTCAGGCTCATGCGGGCCGCCATAGGCCGGTTTGTGTTCAAAGTCGAATTCGTCTGAATCGAGCTTGGCGACGACGACCAGGCGCTGGCCCAGGGCGTTCAGGCGGGTCACATTGGCCTGCATACGGCCAATATGTGTTGCCAGCGCATCAAGGTCAGATTGCGCATTCATCCTGGCTTGCCTGATCAATGCTTTCTCAGTGTCTATTTTTTCTTCTAATTCAGTAAGTTGAACGATTTCCTTGGTGGTGAACCCCCACCAGAAACCGGTGCCAGCGACGCCTGCAAGAACGGATACTATAACGCCCAGGAAGGCAAATTTTTGCCATGCATGCCCGATCTGACAGCGTACGGGTTTACCTCTGAATTTGCCAAGATATATAATATTCATTGTTGCTTCTTTTAAGAGTGCATCGCTTATAATAATAGACCATTCGTCGGAATTTTATTCACATATGGACTCATTTAATTCCAGACTCGACGCCTCGCTTAGAAAGCGGGCTCAGGAGCTGAGGCGCCTGACTTCCGTGCTGCGTGGCGAACTTCCAGCTGAAAGTGACGGCCATTACCATGTCGCCAATATCCACGAGCGGACTTTGGTTATTATGACAGATTCGCCTGTCTGGACCACAAGGCTAAGACAACTGGGGCCAAGGATTCTGACTATAATGCAACACAGCGGTAGAAAAAATCTTCTTCATATTCGAGTTTTCAGCAGACCTGCACAGTCGCCTGTCGCCAGACCACCTGATTCAGTGAAAACAAAACCCAAACAAATCAGTCGTCAATCAAGCCAGCTGTTAAATCAGGCGGCTTCATTTATTGGAGATGACGGCTTGCGAGAGGCTCTGTTAAAGCTTGCCAGGCATGCGTCAGATAAACACAAGCCAGAAAATAACGAATCAGGCGACTCTGACTAAATCAGCTTGCCTGCAAAGGCTGTGTATACGATATGGGTGAGGCGGCTTCTTCGCCCTCAAAAGTTACCTCTTCCCAGGCGGATTTATCCGCACATAGTGCTTTGAGTAATTTGTTATTCAATGCATGCCCCGAACGGTAGCCGGAGAATGCACCAATGGAGCTATGGCCAAGAAGATAAAGGTCACCTATCGCATCAAGAATCTTGTGCTTAACAAATTCATCATCATATCGTAGACCATCTTCGTTGAGCACCCGGTACTCATCGACAACGACTGCATTATCAATACTGCCACCCAGGGCAAGGTTTTGAGAGCGCAGTTGTTCAATATCGCTCATAAAACCAAAGGTTCTCGCACGACTGATTTCTTTCACAAATGAGGTTGTAGAGAAATCGATTTCTGCTTTTCGCGGCCTGCCTTTGAACACAGGATGATTGAAGTCAATAGTGAAACTGACCTTGAAACCGTCAAACGGGTCGAAACGCGCCCACTTGTCCTTTTCCTCAACCACGATTGATTTCTTGATGCGAACAAAGCGCTTGGGTGCATCCTGCTCAGCAATACCTGCAGACTGGATCAGGAATACAAATGGGCCTGAGCTGCCATCCATGATAGGCACTTCAGCTGCACTGAGATCTACATAAGCATTATCTATACCCAGGCCTGCCATCGCAGAGAGCAGATGTTCTACGGTTGACACCTGAACACCGTCACTTTCAAGCGTGGTTGATAAAGTCGTTGGCCCGACATTCTCGGCTGTCGCCTTGATTTCAACCGGCTCGCTCAAATCAACCCGGCGGAAAATGACGCCTGTATCAGGCGCCGCCGGTCGCAATGTCATGTACACTTTTTCACCAGAATGCAGGCCTACCCCGGTAGCCCGAATTACATTCTTCAGCGTTCTTTGTTTGATCAAAGCCCTTTTTTCCTTTGTTTTTTAGGTGCGCAAATCTGGCACAATCGTGGAAAATCTATATATTCTCACACAGTTTGCGCTCAGATTGAAAGTAAAATTTGTAGCTTTCTTTTTACTTATAACACCTTACGACACATTTTTTCCAATTCTCAGCGGTTACTTTCCGCGGTTCTGTGGCATCAATCAGCCTGTCTGCGCAGAAAAGCCGGGATATCAAGCAGCTCTTCATCATACACATCGGGAACTTCCTTGCGGCGAATAACAGTCGGCTTGTCGAGTTTTTCGTAATCCAGCTCTCCATCAGGTTTGACTATTTTGGGTTTCGATGGCGCTACCTGTTGCTGATGCGCATGCCCAAGGCCAGTTGCAACAACCGTCACCCTGATTTGATCTTCTAGCATTTCATCGATCGCTGTACCCATGACCACGGTCGCATCCTCTGATGCGAATTGGCTGATCACATCACCAATATCCTGGAATTCGCCCAGCGTCATATTTGAGCCAGTAACATTGACCAGAATACCTTTGGCGCCAGAGATATTAACATCTTCCAGCAGTGGACTTGCAATTGCAGCCTGCGCTGCTTCAGCTGCACGGCTCTCTCCTGATGATCTGCCTGAGCCCATCATACCCATACCCATCTGTGACATAACAGTACGCACATCGGCAAAGTCAACGTTTATGACACCCGGGTTGGTGATCAACTCAGTTATGCCCTGCACTGCCCCATACAGCACATCGTTAGCGCCTTTGAATGCATTCATTAAATCAAAATCACGACCATATACGTCCAGTAACTTGTCGTTCGGAATGGTAATCAGTGAATCAACATGCTCTGTCAATTCCTTTATACCCTGCATCGCAATTTTCATTCGTGTACTGCCTTCGAATGCGAATGGCTTGGTAACAACGCCAACCACCAGGATGCCCATATCACGTGCCAGCTGGGCAACAACAGGAGCCGCGCCTGTACCGGTGCCGCCACCCATACCTGCTGTGATAAACAACATATCAGTATGTTCAATTGCTTCCTGGATAAGCTCCCGGTCTTCGAGTGCCGCCTGCTGGCCTGTATCGGGAGTTGCACCCGCCCCAAGACCCTTGGTGATGTTGCAGCCAATCTGTAATGACTTTGCATCTGTCATTCTACCTAATGCCTGGGCATCGGTATTTGCGCAGATGAAATCCACACCACTGATTCCACTGGTTACCATGTGCTGGACGGCATTGCCGCCACCGCCACCAACACCGATTACTTTTATGATGGCTTCTTGTGCAACTGAGTCCATAAGTTCAAACATGATAATTCTCCTCTGCATGTTTTTTTGTTGTTGTATACATGTGTTTTTATCCCCTTGTGTGTTTTAAAAATTTCCCTGAAACCAACTCTTCATCCTGTCAAACAATCCCTTGATGCCACCTTCTATCATCAGATGACTTGTTCCTGAGTCACGGTGCTGATTCCCGAACAACAGGAGTCCAACCCCAGTCGAATGTATAGGATTGCTTACAACATCAGACAATCCGAAAACATACTGTGGCAGTCCCAGTCTGACCGGGACATGAAATATTTCTTCAGCCAGATCAACGACACCTTCCATTTTTGCGCTGCCTCCGGTTAGAACAACACCCGCAGCAATCATCTCTTCAAATCCGCTCTTGCGCAGTTCAGCCTGCACCAGTGACAGAAGCTCTTCATACCGGGGCTCAACCACTTCCGCCAGCGTCTGCCGCGACAGTTTTCGTGGTGGTCGGTCGCCAACACTGGGCACTTCTATAGTCTCATCCGGATTGGCTAACTGGCGTAATGCGCAAGCATATTTAATCTTGATCTCATTGGCATACTGGGTAGGTGTACGTAGAGCCACAGCAATATCATTGGTGACCTGGTCACCGGCAATGGGTATCACGGCAGTGTGTCGGATTGCGCCATCGGTAAATACTGCTATATCTGTAGTGCCACCACCGATATCAACCAGACAGACACCCAGCTCTTTTTCGTCATCAGTAAGTACCGAATAGCTGGATGCAAGTTGCTCGAGAATAATATCGTCAACTTCCAGGCCGCAGCGCCTGACACATTTGATAATGTTTTGCGCAGCGCCCACAGCGCCGGTCACAAGATGAACTTTTGCTTCAAGTCGCACACCTGACATACCAATCGGCTCGCGTATACCTTCCTGATCATCAATAATAAATTCCTGAGGAAGAATATGCAGAATTCGCTGGTCTGCAGGTATTGCCACAGCGCGTGCCGCATCTATCACCCTGTCAAGATCGCCACTTGAAACTTCACGCTCACGAATAGCAACGATGCCATGCGAGTTGAGGCTACGAATGTGGCTGCCTGCGATACCCGCATAAACCGATTGAATCTGGCATCCCGCCATAAGTTCGGCTTCTTCAACAGCACGCTGTATCGACTGCACGGTTGACTCGATATTAACAACCACGCCCTTTTTCAGCCCGCGTGACGGGTGTGAACCAAGCCCAACGATCTCAATCTCGCCTTCCTGGTTAATTTCACCAACAATGGCCACAACTTTAGATGTACCAATATCCAGGCCAATGATCATGTTCTTATCTGACTTTTTAGTCATTATTTATGCGCCCCTTTCACGCGTATAAGCATTACTGATCTTTTGCCTTGAAAGTGAATTAACCGCTGACTGCCAACTACGCCACAGTACCTTGAATATATAAAAATACTCCTGCCAAACTGATGAATTATGCATGTCCTGTCCACCCCGAAATGTTATTCAGACCTGCGCCACTTTCCTTTTCGAGCGATGTTTTACTTTTCATTGCAAATCCGTTTGGATAGCGCAGGTCGATATATTTAATGTCATCAAGTTTTGGTGCATTTTGCATAGAGAAAACCTTAACGAATCTCTGTATGCGTCTTTGAGTATCATTTCGTCCAAGTTGT
>Ga0209271_10000921_pt1 | contig 10252 bp, 8 predicted proteins | sample tdAd002_FD_187123 | JGI IMG/M metagenome (GOLD analysis project Ga0209271, IMG submission 187123) | Marine sediment microbial communities from the Atlantic coast under amendment with organic carbon and nitrate - tdAd00.2 (SPAdes)... | ecosystem: Environmental > Aquatic > Marine > Coastal >... | reverse complement strand
GTTTAACTGGACCAGACGAGGATTGAAAAGTGCATAAACTGAAAGTATTCCGGATGCGTCGCAGAAGCTGTTCACCTTGCCTCGTTGTTTTACTGGTTTTCCTGTCTTTCTCGTTTGTACAGGCCGACGCCGCCAGGGACCGGGGGTTGCTGTGGGAGGTAACCCGGGCGGGGATTCCTGCCAGTTACCTGTTTGGAACCATTCATTCCGAGGACCCCGGGGTGGTGCACCTTGCCGCACCGGTGCAGGAGGCTTTCGATACTTCGCAGGCCGTTGTACTCGAGGTGCTGCTTGATATGAATGCCATGATGGCGTCGAGCGCGGCCATGTTGTTGATGGATGGCCGTTCGCTGAAAGACATCGTGGGGGAGCCGTTATTTTCAAAGGCAGTAGCTGCCATGCGGGTGCGCGGCATGCCCGAGATGATGACCGAACATATGCAGCCCTGGGCGGTTGCGGTTACCCTGTCGATGCCGACACCGGAGACCGGCCGGGTGCTGGATGTGGTCCTGTATGAGAATGCCTTGCAGGCTGAAAAGCAGGTGCACGGACTCGAAACGATCCGGGAACAGCTGGATGTATTCGCAACCATGACACTGGATGAGCAGGTGCTGTTGCTGGAGGATGCCGTCGAGAATTACCAGGCAATGGATAGCATTTACGCGCAGCTGTTATCCGCCTGGAAGCAGCGTGACCTGGCAAGACTTGTTGCAATCAATGAGGATGCGCTGGCAAGCGGAGACCAGCGTTTTGCCGATGATTTCCAGCAGCGTTTAATCGTTCAGCGTAACTATCTGATGCTGGAGCGTATGCAGCCGCACCTGAAAGGGGGCAAGGCATTCGTGGCGGTGGGCGCCCTGCACCTGCCGGGCGAGCAGGGGCTGTTGAACCTGCTGGAGCAACGCGGTTACACTGTCAGGGTGGTTTACTAAATAGTGATATTAAAGGCAGATTCAGGCGAATGAAGTCCAAGGCAAATTTGTTACTACTGCTGGTGCTGGTGCTTTCATCGCACACGGTGCTGTTGGCCGATTCGAATTTCAAATTACAGCAGGGTGACGTGGTAACCGTGGACCCGAATACCAACCGTGCCACGGTTACGCGCGGCGGGACCACTACCCCGATGTGGGACGGGGCCCATCGAATGCAGGACGGCTCTGTCCTGATTATTAACCGCGGCATCGCAGTTCCCAACAAGGCCATCCTTGCCCCCCCGGAGCCGGCACTGCCGGAAGCGGAGAAGTGGGAAGGTGCCCCGATAGCGGGTTACTCACCCTGTGAGAAACTGGCCAGGCGGGTGTGTGGAGTGCAAGACCGCTGTGGAGAAGTCGAGGGCTGTAACCTGGCCCGGCAGTTACTCGGCATGGAAGAGGATGAACGCGCTGCCAGCAAGAACCGGAACCGGATGACCTACAGCAGCGGCCAATGCCAGATTATGATGACGGATAGCGAGGTATTCCCGATTTGTCCCCGGCATGACCGTTGAATAACAGCTGCCATTCCTGCCATATCACGCTTTAATCAAAAATCACGGTGCGATTATCACAGACGAGAATGTTGTGTTTAATCTGGTGCCAGATCGCGCGGGCTAGAACGATTTTCTCCAGGTCGCGGCCCTTGCGGATCATGTCTTCAACGGTGTCCTTGTGGCTGACGTGTACCACATCCTGCCCGATGATTGGACCTGCATCCAGCTCTGTGGTCACGTAATGGCTGGTTGCGCCGATGATTTTTACACCGCGTCCATAGGCCGAGTGGTACGGACGTCCACCAGGGAATGCCGGCAGAAATGAATGGTGGATATTGATAATGCCTTGCGGGTACTGATTGATAAAACTCTCGCTCAATATCTGCATGTATCGAGCCAGAACAATAAAGTCGATATTGTATTGTTGCAGCAGTTCAAGCTGCCTGGCTTCCTGCTCTTCCTTGTTGGTCTTGTTAACCGGCAGAAAAAAGTAATCAATACCATGTCGTTCTGCAACATGCTCCATATCCTGGTGGTTGCTGATAATCAGCGGTATTTCGATCTGCCATTCCCCCGCCTCATGGCGTGCGAGGATATCGTAAAAGCAATGCGGCAGCCTTGATACAAACAGGGCCATCCGTGGTGTCTCGTTGGAAAAATAGAGTTGCCACAGCATCTCAAAGCCGGCCGCGGTATGTTTGCGGAACTCCTCGTCAATTTGTTCGTCGGCTATTGAAAACCGGGCAAGGTCCCATTCCACGCGCATGAAGAACCGGCCCTTTTCGCTGTCGACATGCTGGTCGAGGAACAGGATGTTCCCCTTGTTTTTCGATATGAAGCTGGTTATTGCCAGCACAATGCCTTCACGGTCAGGACAGTACACCAGCAATATGGCGGATTTTCTTCCCATCAGGTTTTCATGCGCCAATGCAGGGTTTCTCCGGCAAACATTGGCACCACTGATGCTTCACCCAGCGGGTAACTTTCCGGGACAAGCCAGTCGGATTTTTCAAGTGTGATGCTGCCCTTGTTTTGCGACACGCCGTAGAAGTCTGGCCCGAAGTGGCTGGCGAAACCTTCCAGCCGGTCGAGTGCGCCGGCCATGTCGAAGGCCTCTGCATACAGTTCCAGTGCGGCGTGTGCGGTGTATATGCCGGCACAGCCGCAGGAAGACTCCTTGCGCTGTTTTGCATGGGGTGCACTATCGGTTCCGAGGAAGAATTTTTTGTTGCCGCTGGTGGCAGCGCTGATCAATGCCTCGCGGTGTGTTTCGCGTTTCAGAACCGGGAGGCAGTAGGCGTGTGGTTGCAAGCCGCCTTTGAACATTGCATTGCGGTTCAACAGCAGGTGGTGAGCGGTAATGGTGGCGGCAATGGTATCCGGCGCCGAGCGGACGAACTCGACCCCCTGTTTTGTGGTGACATGCTCCAGCACGACTTTCAGTTTGGGGAAGCGGGCTGTCAGTGGTTCGAGCAGTGCGTCTATAAAAACGGCTTCGCGGTCGAATACATCCACAGCCGGGTCTGTTACTTCCCCATGTACCAGCAAGGGCATGCCGGCCTCTTCCATGGCTTCGAGTGTTGACCAGGTATTACTGATGTCCGTTACACCGGCATCGGAATTGGTGGTGGCGCCTGCCGGGTAATATTTAACAGCAACGATTTCTCCGCTTGCCTTTGCCCGGGTGATTTCATCGGCACTGGTGTTGTCCGTCAGGTACAGGGTCATTAACGGGGTGAAATCCGTGCCGGCGGGTACCACATCAAGAATGCGCTGGCGGTAGGCCAGCGCCTGTTCGGTTGTTGTTACCGGTGGCTGCAGGTTCGGCATGATGATGGCGCGCGCAAACTGGCGTGCCGTGTGCGGGATGACCGCAGCCATCGCATCACTATCACGGACATGCAGGTGCCAGTCGTCCGGGCGTGTCAGGGTCAGTTCCATGAATTTTCCATTATGGACTGCTGCAGTAACAGGTTCAGCGTATAGCGCACGCCGAAGCCGGTGGTGTCGGTCGCAATGTGACCGAGCCCGCCCTTGTGGTTGCTGGCGGCGAGGTCCACGTGTACCCAGTGGATGTCATCATCCACGAAGCGTTTTAAAAAGCGTGCCGCAAGAATATGGTCGGCATCACCTTCCAGCGTGCACTGCAGTGTGTCGGCAATGTCTGATTTCAGTGAATCATCAAAGTCCTTGTCGAGCGGGAAGGGCCATACCCGTTCACCACTGTCACGACCGGCCGTCGTCAGTGGTGCGTGCAATGAATCCCGGTTGCTGAATACACCGCTGTAGCGTGACGACAGTGAGTAGATGCAGGCGCCGGTCAGGGTGGCAAAATCGATCATGACATGCGGTTTCGTCTTGCTCGCCAGCGCCAGCGTGTCTGCCAGAACCATGCGGCCCTCGGCATCGGTGTGTTTGACCTCGATGCTGGTGCCGTTGCAGGCGGTCACCACGTCATTTGGTTTGTAGGCCTTGCTGCCAATATGATTTTCCGCCAGCGCCAGCCAGCAATCCACCGGGTGGTTCACCTTCAGCCGCGACAATGCCAGCAGGGTGCCGAGTGCCACCGCGCTGCCCTGCATGTCCTCGTGCATGCCGTTCATGTACTTGGCCGGCTTCACATTGACGCCACCGGTATCAAAACAGATGCCCTTGCCGACCAGCGCAAGTTTTTTCCCGCCAGGCCTTGAAGGCCGGTAGCGCAAATGAAGTATGCCGGCATCATCGACCGGGCTGCCCTGGCAGACAGACAGGAAGGCACCGGCCTTCTTGCGGGCCAGTGCCCTGGTGTTCAGGAAGGTCATCTGCCAGCCTTCTGTTTTGGCAAGCTGCGTGACAAATCTCCGGTAGGCCCCCGGCGTGAGTACATTGGCCGGCAGCACTGACAACCAGCGTGCCAGGTGATTGCCCGTAATTTCCGCCTTTACCGCTGCCAGGTCGGCGCGCTCTTCCAGGCCGTAGAAATCAATGCGCCTGAGACTGGCTGTTTTAGCCGGTTCAGATTGATAAGCGGGCATCGGGCATACCGAGGCAAGTATTGCAGCACTCAAGGTTTCGGCCAGGCGTGCAGCTTCGCCCGCCTTGAATCCGGCCAGCTGGATTAACAGCGCAGCCGGATCCTGTGTTCGAATGGCTGCGGCGAGTTTGCGTGCCGTGGTGAGCAGTTCAAAAGTTGGGGTCTGTGGGCCAATGGTCTGCAGGATAACGCGGCTGCCGGTTTTATTGGGCAGGTCCGTGACCAGCCGGGTGGCGTGTTTGTCCTGCCGCTTCAGCTGCAGATAACGGCTCTTGAGAATGTCGCCATGGGCCAGTTGTGCCCACTGGGCCTTGCCGGGCCTTTCCGGAAGCAGGATCAGAATGACCCGGGCGGCATCGATCTGGCTTGCCAGTGGAGCCTTTATATGTTGATTTAACTTGATTTTTTCAGTATGCCGGTAGGGGATTCGCATGCTTTTGTCTTGACCTGTAAACACAAAACACTGATCATATCGCGCTTGTCGGGTTTCGGGTACCGCTGTTTCCTTTGAATTCAGGAAGATGGCGTAATGATCAACCGACCGTCAACTCTCTCAATCTCAACGGAGAAGTGTGTCAATATTCCACCACACTGAGCAAGCCGATGCTGAAAGACGCCGATAAAAAACGCCTGTTACGTGAAATGCTGTTTGCGCGCCGTTTCGAAGAGCGCTGCTACGAGGCCTATGTTGAACGTAACATCGGTGGTTTCCTGCACCTCTATCCCGGTGAAGAGGCCTGTGCCTTTGGTGTACTGGAGGCCGCAAAGCCCGGTTCTGACTATGTGATTACCAGTTACCGTGACCATGTGCATGCCATCAAGGCGGGTGCAGACCCCAGGAAAGTAATGGCAGAACTGTTTTCCAAGGAGACCGGCGTCAGCAAGGGGCGTGGCGGTTCCATGCACATCTTTGATGTGCAGCACCGTTTCATGGGCGGTTATGCACTGGTCGGTGGGCCGTTTCCACTGGCGGCCGGTATCGCAAAGGGCATCCGGATGCAGGGCGGCGATGAAATCTGTATCTGCTTTCTCGGCGACGCAGCCAATAACCAGGGCACCTTCCATGAGTCATTGAACATGGCCAAGCTCTGGAACCTGCCTGTTTTGTATGTGTGTGAGAATAACCTCTACGGCATTGGTACACGCATTGACCGTTCCACGGCCGTTGTTGATCAGTACAAGCGTGTCTCGGCCTACAACATCCCCTCGGCGCAGGTAGACGGGCAGGATGTTGAACTGGTGTACAAGGCGGCCACCAGGGCGGTTAAGCATGTACGTTCCGGTAAGGGGCCGTATTTCCTGGAGTTGATGACCTACCGCTACCGCGGGCATTCCATGTCGGACTCGAATGCCTACCGCGCCAAGACCGAGGAACGCATGTGGAGCGGGCGTGACCCGGTCATCATGTTGCGCGACCGTCTCATCGAGGCCGGCAAGCTGACGCTGGATGAATTCAAGGATATGGATACGGAAATTCTTGATGAGATTGAAGATGAGGTCATCCGTTTCGCCAGCGAGTCGCCCGAACCACATATCTCGGACGTCGAGAAATACGTACTGGGCGAAAACGACCCCTGGGTCATGGGAGGGGAACAATAATGGCCGAGATCATGTACTGGGAGGCCATCCTTCGCGCCCACGATGAAGAGATGGCCAATGACCCCATGGTGATCGCCATGGGTGAGGATATCGGCGTGGTCGGTGGTACCTACAAGGCGACCACGGGCCTGTACGACAAGTACGGTGAAGAGCGGGTCATCGATACACCGATCTCGGAGAATGGTTATACCGGCCTGGGTATCGGTGCCTCCTTTCTCGGTGTGCGCCCGATTATAGAAATCATGTCGGTCAACTTCGCCTGGCTGGCAATGGACCAGATGTTTAATACCGCTGCCAAGGTGCGTTACATGTCCGGTGGTCAGCTTGAAGCACCGATCGTGGTTCGCTCACCGGGCGGTACCGCTCACCAGTTGGGTGCGCAACACTCGGCGCGCATGGAAAAGGTATTCATGGGCATTGCCGGTCTGCGCGTGGTGACACCATCCAATCCACGCCAGGCCTATGGCCTGTTGAAATCCGCGGTGCGTTGTAACGACCCGGTGTTTATCAATGAACACGAGCTCATGTACAACATGAGGGACGAGGTTCCCGAGGAGGAGTATTTCCACCCGCTCGAGGGATCCGAGGTCGCCCGTGAGGGACGTGATGTCACGCTGTTTGGTTACAACATATCGGTACACTGGTGTCTTAAGGCTGCCGAACTGCTCTCAAAGCATCATGGTATTGAAGCAGAGGTGATCGATCTTTTTGCATTGAGTCCGCTTGACCGGGAAGGTATTCGCAGTTCTGTGACCAAAACCCATCGTGCCGTGGTTGCAGAAGAGGCAGAACCGGCGGTTGGTGTCGGCGCCGAGGTCATGGCCATTATCAACGAAGAATGTTTCTTTGAACTGGATGCCGCGCCGGTCCGTGTGTCGGCCATGAATGTCCCGGTTCCCTATAATCACGCGCTGGAGAAGCACGCCTTGCCGGATGAAAATGATGTTGTAGAGGCTGTGCGGAAGATGTTTGGTGTTTAACAATATTGAGTGTTGTAGCCTGGATGAAGCGTAGCGGAATCCGGGATGATCAGCGGTAAAGTTTCCCCGGATTTCGCTGCGCTTCATCCGGGCTACACGGCTGGAATGTACAAGGAAAATCATGGCTGAACCCTACATTATTAAAATGCCCCAGTTGTCCGACACCATGACGGAAGGTGTCATCGTCAGCTGGGAAAAGAATATCGGTGATGAAGTTGCCCGTGGCGATATTGTTGCAACGGTGGAAACCGACAAGGCCGTCATGGATGTCGAGGTATTCCGCGAAGGTTATTTATCCGGACCGCTGGTGCCGGTGGATGCCACCGTTCCGGTCGGCGCGCCGCTGGCATACCTGGTCGCTGAGGGTGGCCAGGTAGTAGACAAAGAAGCGGCGCCGGTTGCGGCGGCTGCGAAGCAAGAGGGTGGTACCAGCGATACGCCTGTGCCGGCCGCTGCCGGGCATGCAGTCACGCCTACAGCAGTGACGGGCGGAGCCCCGGCGCCGCGCCCGCAAGGTCGGGGTGCGACGCCCTATGCACGCGCCATCGCCGGCTCACGCGGTATTGAACTGTCGAATCTTGGTGGTACCGGACCGGGCGGTGTGATTGTTGCCGCTGATGTGCAGGCTGCCCGCTCCACCGCTGCACCAGTTGCAGCGGGATTCCCGCAAGTAGACGTGCCAGGCGACGGTCGTTCCATGAACAAGCTGGAGAAAGCCATCAGCGACTCCATGACCTCCTCGCTGGGTATGCCGACGTTCCACGTGACTACGTACATCAAACTTGGCGCGCTGATCAAGGCGTCCAAGGCACAGGGCGCCTCGGTTACAGTAACCATCGCCAAAGCCTGCGCTATGGCCATGCAGCAGTTTCCGAAAATGAACTGGTGTTACCAGCCGCAGGACAAGCTGGTGGAACGCGGTAACGTCGATATCGGCATGGCGGTGTCCGCTGATAGTGGCGGGCTGGTAGTGCCCGTGTTGCGCAACTGCGAAAGCCGCAAACTGGATGAGCTTAACGAGGACTGGAAGGATCTGGTCGAGCGCGCCCGTAAGCGTCGCCTGAAGCCGGATGAATACAGCGGCTCGACATTCCAGATTTCCAACATGGGCATGTTCGGTGTCAGCCATTTCGACGCTATCGCCACGCCGGGCATTGCGGCCATCCTCGCCATTTCGGCTAACACCGAGCAGGGCAGTCCCTTCACCATTACCGCTGATCACCGCGTCGTGAACGGCGCCGAAGTCGCGCTGTACCTGAAGGGGCTGAAAGAACTTGTCGAGCAGCCTGATGCCTGGATGGGGCCTAGCGGTCCTGCTATTCCGGAAGGTGACTGGGACTACGATGTGGTCGTGGTTGGCGGTGGCCCCGGCGGTGAAGATTGTGCGCGTGACCTGGTCGCACACGGACACAAGGTAGCACTGATCAACGATTCGCCATTTCCCGGCGGTGAATGCCTGTGGCGCGGTTGTATCCCTTCCAAGGCCTGGCGCGCCGCGGCGGATAGAATACGCGACCGTCTGCACGACGGTCACCTAGGTATTACGCCGGGCAAACCAAAATTAAACTGGGATGCGCTGGAAGCGACACGCCGCAACGTGCTGGAAACCCGCGGCGACATGGCGCTGAAGACCGACAAGGGTGTGAAGATCAAGTATATACAGGGCTTTGGTCGGTTTGTTGACGATCACACCCTGCTTATCGATACCTCTGGCAACCAGGATAACCCGCATATCCGTGCCGTGCCGGCCGATCAGCCGAACGGCGAGACAGTGACTTTTGGTTGCGCTGTTATTGCAACTGGTGCGCCACCTTTTGTGCCGCCGATACCGGGTGCTGTGGAAGGGCTGGTCGAAGGCGGCGGTGTACTGACCTCGGATACCGTGTGGCAACTGCAGCAGCAGCCGAAGAAGCTGGTGGTAATCGGCGGGGGCGCTATCGGTCTGGAAATGGCGCAGATCTTCCAGGACTTCGGCTCACAGGTGACGTTGCTGGAAGCGCAAGACCGCATTCTGGCCGAAGTGGAACCGGAGATTGCGAAACATCTCGCCGCCGTACTCAATGATGATCCGCGCCTGAAGGTACACACCTCGGTGCAGATCAGCAAGATCAGCGGCAAGGCTGGCGCGGTCAGCGTCAAGTACAAGGACCCGGACGGCAAGGCGCATACCATCAAGGTTGAGCATGTCATTATGGGTACCGGCAAACGGCCGGTACTGGATGGCCTGGATCTCGACAAGGCGGGTGTGGTGAGTGAAAACAGTGCCATAAAAGCCGACGCTCGCTGCCGTACCAATGTTGCGCATATTTTCGCCATCGGTGATGTCATCGGTGGTTTGATGCTGGCGCATACGGCTGCACAACAAGGTCGTGTCGCTGCGGCTACTATCCTCGGCGAGGATATGAAATACGAACAGGACAAGGACTGCGGTGTTATCTTCACGCGTCCGGAAGCCGCCTTTGTCGGTTTGTCACTGGAGCAGGCAAGGGCCGGCGGTGTCGATGCCGCTGAGGTCAAGGTGCCGATGAATATCGATGCCAAGGCCATGATCAACAACGAACAGCACGGCATGATCAAGATCGTCGCTGACAAGAAGACGCAGCGCATTATCGGTGTGCACCTGCTGGCGGATCATGCTGATACCCTGATCGGTGAGGCGGTGATGATGGTGTCGGGCAATATGACACTGGAACAGGTGGGGCAGGCGATTCATCCGCATCCGACGCAAACCGAGCTGTTTGGCGAGCTGGCAAGACGCTTGTCTGCGCGCTTGCGGCGCAGCGCCAGGGTGAAGGCGAAGTAACTTCTACAGTTTGATTGCAGTGCAAGAGGCAGTGACCGGCCAAAATCCATCCAAAGGCTTGCCCGCTGCGCGGGTGCCCTGCGCTTCTCGACGTTTTGCGCGCTCGCTGAACTCGCAGGTCGCAAAAAGCGCGACCTGCTCAGACAGACGCTCGCTCTATCGCAAAACGTCTGCGATGCTCGGCTTCGCCTAACGGATGAATTTTGGCCGGTCACTGCCTCTTGCACTGATGTGGTATGAGACTCTTGTTCTAGCACTGCCGGCAGTAAGAGAAAGACAGGTGGCTTGATAGGATGAGTTTACCAAGTCCAGGGTGGTCTTTATCCGGCAGGGTAAAAGTCGGGTTCTGATTCGCTCTGCTGAGAGAATTGTTCCAGCAAATTGAT